>ERZ780223.3287-NODE-3287-length-12226-cov-32.246488_pt1 | contig 12226 bp, 7 predicted proteins | sample MGYA00511016_ERZ780223 | MGnify/ENA primary metagenome ERZ780223 (study PRJEB29588, sample SAMEA2159032) | human gut metagenome | biome: human gut; feature: human-associated habitat; material: faeces | place: Denmark | collected 2008/2010 ... | reverse complement strand
GGAGTGGGAATGAAAGTTAAGAACAAGCCTTGACACAGTTTAAATTACACCCCCTCCGCTATTGCCTACAAGAAGGCACTATTAGAATTACAGGCTGCGGCGATAGATCTCTATCACTTCGTCGCGGGTCAAAGTGTGGTAGCCACCGGTATTGCGGGGGCAGACATCGGCATACTTTTCGATGTCGGCTTCCTTGGCATCGACCTCCGTGATGGTCATGGCGAGGCCGAGTTCGCGCATCCAGGACTCCATCGTCTCCAGTCCTTCGAGGGCCACGGCCTTGTCGTCCTTGCCCTCGGGACGCACGTTCCATACAGCGAGGGCCAGGCGCTTGAAGCGGGCCACGGCCTCGTCGCTCTTCTCTATCAGCAGGCGGTAGTAGGCGCCCGAGACTGCCGAGAGCGTATGGCCATGGATGGCATTGGTAAAGGCTGCCACGGCCTGTCCCAGCATGTGGACCTCCCAGTCCGTGGCCTTGCCACACTCCGTCAGACCATTGAGGCCCCACGTGGCCGTCCACATGATATTGCTGCGCGCCTCATAGTCCTCGGGGTTGATCAAGGCCTTGCGCGAACTGACGATCAGCGAGCGCATGAGGCCCTCGGCCAGGTAGTCACTCGTGTTGTCGTCGCTTCCCGAGAGATACTGCTCCAGGATGTGGGACATGATATCGTAGATACCCGCCACCATGTGACACTTCGGGACGGTGTAGGTAAACTCCGGGTTGAGGATGGCAAAGTCAGGATTGCGGAAGTGGTTGAACAACTTCAGTTCCTCCTTGTGCGAGGAGATGACCGACCCACTATTCATTTCCGATCCTGTGCCCGCCATGGTCAACACCACGCCCACGGGTGTCCAACGACTGTCGAGTTTGCCGAAATGCTTGAAATAGTAGACCCACGGATCGCGCTCCTGGTAGGCTGAGGCCGAGACCGCCTTGGCATAGTCGGCCGTGGAACCGCCACCGACGGCGAGGATGAGATCCACCCCCTCCTCACGCACCTTGCGAGCACCCTCCAGCACCTTCTCGATATCTGGATTGGGCAAGACGCCTCCGTCCTCGATGATGGTCTTGCCCGCCTCGCGCAGCACCTTGACCACCTGGTCGTAGATGCCAAAGCGCTTGATGGATCCTCCGCCATAGGAGAGCATGACCTTCGGACCATAGTTTTTGAGTTCTTCGCCGAGCAAGCCCAGCGCGTCCTTACCAAAATGTACTTTGGTAGCGTTGTGATAAGTGAAGTTTCCTAACATAACCTTTCTTCTTTATGTGATTGATAACGCTCGCAAGCGCAGTTTGTGACTGATGACGCTTGCAAAGTTAGCCATTTTCTCTCGATCTCCCGAAACCCTTTTTGGGGAAAAACTTACCCAAAGGACGGAAATCAGTCCTCCAGCGCAGCAAGGAAACTGCGGATGCTGGGAAAGAGCAAGTTGCTCCCCTCCCCCGCCAAAGCCTCGTCGGGGAGCGGTCCCGAGTTGATGGCGACCGTGAAGCAGCCTGCTGCCACGCCCGCTCTCACCCCTAAGGGAGCGTTTTCGACCACGATGCCCTGCCACGGCTGCAAGTTGCCCGCCTTGCGCAGTCCCGCGAGATAAGGATCGGGCGCCGGCTTGCCGTTCTTCACGTCATAAGCCGTAGTGATATGCGCCTCGTCGAGGAAGTCGCCGAAGTCGTGGAGCAAGCGCAGAATGAGCGGCCGCTGTCCGCTGCCCGTGACGACATTGATGCTCAGTCCACGAGACGCAAACCAGCCCATCAATTCGCGCACGCCGTCGAAGATACGCGTCTCCGGCAACTCATGGAAGTAGCGCGTCTTGACATCATACATCCTTTGTGCCTCCGCCTCATCGACCTCGCGCCCCAGCTGGCGCTTCACATAGTCGCGGATCGTGTCCACGCCCCTTGCCCCCTCTGTGGCATAGGCGTCGGCCTCCGTGAAATGGATTCCGAAGTCGCTCATGGCACGCTTCCATGCCTTCGCATGATGGGGCATACTATCATAGAGCACGCCGTCCATATCAAACAGTACGGCCTTGGGGTCAAACCGTTCGTAGCCGTGCTGATCCAAATAGTGCTTGATCTCGTTGTCGAACATAATCACTTGATTCCATCAAAAAGGCGACGTGTCAGAGTCGGAGAAAAGCCGTTAGGCCCTTGCCATCCGAGACACGCCGCCATGCTATTGCTATCTCTCTTTACGCCTCCTGGCTCAGACGCTCCTGGATGGCCTTGCTCTCGGCCTCATATCCCGGTTTGTCGAGCAGGGCGAACATATTCTTCTTATACGCCTCCACGCCCGGCTGGTTGAAGGGGTTGACGCCGAGGACGTTGCCACTGATGCCACAGCCGATCTCGAAGAAGTAGATGAGCTGGCCGATGTAGTAGGCATTGAGGCGCGGCAGGGTGATACGGATCTGCGGCACTCCTCCGTCGGAATGGGCCAGGCGCGTGCCCAGCTCCGCCATTTTGTTGACCTCATCGACGCGCTTTCCCTCCAGGAAGTTGAGGCCGTCGAGGTTCTCCTCGCCGTGCGGGAAGAGGAGCTCATGCTCGGGCGTCTCGACGCTCAGCACGGTCTCCCAGATGGAGCGTTCGCCCTCCTGGATCCATTGTCCCATGGAGTGGAGGTCGGTCGTGAAGTCGCAAGACGCGGGGAAGATGCCCTTATGATCCTTGCCCTCGCTCTCTCCATAGAGCTGCTTCCACCACTCGGCCACGAAATGGAGCTTCGGCTGGAAGTTGGCCATGATCTCGATCTTCTTGCCCGCCTTCTGGTAGAGCGCGTTGCGCACGGCTGCATACTGCGCCGCGATATTGTCGCAGTAGGGCACGTCCAGTCCTGTGGCCTTCTCCATATCCTGGGCGCCCGCCACGAGCTGGCGGATATCAAATCCTGCCACGGCGATCGGGAGCAGACCCACCGGCGTGAGGACCGAGAAGCGTCCACCCACGTTGTCGGGGATGACGAACGTCTTGTAGCCCTCCTTGTCGGCAGCCGCACGGGCCGCACCCTTGTGGGCGTCGGTGATGGCGACAATCACGTCCTTGGCAGCCTCCTTGCCCCGCTCGGCCTCACATTGCTTCTTCAGCAGGCGGAAGGTGAGGGCCGTCTCCGTGGTCGTGCCGCTCTTGGAGATATTGATCACGCCAAAGCGCTTACCCTTCAGATAGGTGGTCAGTTCGTAGAGGTAGTCCTCGCCAATGTTATTGCCGGCAAAGAGGATGACCGGATTGCGGTCGTCGCGGACCAGCCACGAGAAACTATTGCCCAGGGCCTCGATGATGGCGCGTGCGCCGAGGTAAGAGCCTCCAATACCGGCCACGACGACATAGTCGCACTGGCTGCGGAGCGTGTCGGCCACGGCCTGCACCTCGTCGAGAAACTCCGGTGTGATGCTCGACGGCAGATGCAGCCATCCGAGGAAGTCATTGCCCGGGCAGGTGCCCTGCTCCAAAGCGGTCTGAGCCGCTGCTACCTGAGGTGCGTAAGCCTCCAGAGTCCCCGGATCGAGGAAGGAGAGCGCCTTGGTGATGTCTAAACGAATCTTTTCCATAAACCTATTGTGTGATTTGTTGTGTTATTGTGTTGCGGATGGGTGGTATCCATCCTTGTTATCCTTATTATATATATCATATCGCCTCACGCCCCCGGATTGGTCATGTTTCTGATGGCCTCGGCGGCATTGGCCCTCTCGTAGAGGATGCGATAGACGGTGTCGAGCGTCGGCGTATGCAGGTGGACGTGGTGGGCGCGGAGCTCCTGGGCGATGACGTACATACACTTCGTGCCGAAATAGCCCTCGGCGATCATCTCCATCTCGGCCTGGGCCGCCTTGACGGTATAGCCCCTCCCGATCATGGCGCCAAACGTGTAGTTGCGCGAGAGGCGCGAGTAGCCCGTGACGAGCTGGTCGCCCAGATAGACCGTGTCGAGCATGTCTCGCCAGATGGGGTTGAGGGCATTGAGGAATGCGTTCATCTCCTGCATGGCGTTGGTCATGAGCACGGCGTGGAAGTTGTCGCCAAAGTCGAGCGAGCGGCAGATGCCGGCACAGATGGCATAGACGTTCTTCAGCACGGCCGCATACTCGATGCCGACCACGTCGCGCGAGGTCTTGGTCTTGATGTAGTGGGAGCGGAGCACGCTGCTGAAGGCCTGGGCCCGCGCCTCGTCCGTGCAGCCCACGGTCAGGTAGGTGAGGCGCTGCTGGGCCACCTCCTCGGCATGGGAGGGTCCGCCGATGCAGGCCAACTGGCCCTCGGGCACGCCAAAGCGGCGGTGGACATACTCCGTGAAGACCGTGTTCTCGCCCGGCACGACTCCCTTGATGGCCGTGATGACAAACTTGTCGCGCATGGGCACGCGCACCTTGTCGAGCAGTTCCTTCGTATAAGGCGACGGCGTGACGAAGAGCAGCGTGTCGTAGTGGGAGACGATGTAGTTGATGTCCGACGAGAAGTCTATCTCCGAGACGTCGAAGGCGAGGTTGCGGAGATAGCCCGGGTTGTGGCGGAGCTGCTTGAAGCGGTCGATGGTAATCGGGCGCCGCACATACCACCCTATCTCGTGGGTGTGCTCCACTATCACCTTGGCCAAGGCCGTAGCCCAACTGCCGCTACCTATGACAGCTATACGTCCGTTTACCATCGCGCATTCTGTAGTTGACTATTACTATTTTTTATGGAGTAATCCTTCGACCTATGCCTCCGTCTCAGCCGGGGTCACAGCGTCTATCCAGCGCTGGATCTCATCGACCGACGGCTTCTCATAGCCGAGCTTATACTTCTTGTTGATCTCGCCGAGCTTCTGCTGCAGGCCCTGTGCCTTCTCGCCACAGATGTCGGAGAGGAGGTTGAAGCCCGCCTTGCGGAGCACATAGACCCAATCCTCAGCCACGCCGATCTTTGCCCAGGCCTCGATGCTGTCCTGCGGCATCTTCTTCTCCGGCTTCATCTGGGGGAAGAGGATCACCTCCTGGATGGTCTCCTGGCCCGTCATGAGCATCGTCAGACGGTCGATACCGATACCGATACCGCTGGTCGGCGGCATGCCGTACTGCAGGGCGCGGAGGAAGTCGTGGTCGATGATCATGGCCTCGTCGTCTCCCTTCTCGCTCAGTCGCATCTGCTCCTTGAAGCGCATCTCCTGGTCGATGGGGTCGTTGAGCTCGGAGTAGGCGTTGGCCACCTCCTTGCCGTTGACCATCAGCTCGAAGCGCTCGGTCAGTCCGGGCTTGCTGCGGTGCATCTTCGTCAGCGGCGACATCTCGACCGGATAGTCCGTGATGAAGGTCGGCTGGATGAACGTGCCCTCGCAGAACTCTCCGAAGAGTTCGTCGATGAGCTTGCCCTTGCCCATGGTCTCATCAACCTCCATGCCCTTGGAGAGGCAGAAGGCGCGGATCTCCTCCTCGCTCTTGCCCGTGCAGTCGAAGCCCGTCTTCTCCTGAATGGCCTCGAGGATGGGAAGGCGGCGGAAGGGAGCCTTGAAGGAGATGACGTGGTCGCCATGCTTCACCTCCGTGGCGCCGTTGTTGACGGCCTTGCAGATGGTCTCGAGCAGCTGCTCTGTGAAGGCCATCATCCAGTTGTAGTCCTTATACTGCACATAGAGCTCCATGCAGGTAAACTCGGGGTTGTGGAACTTGTCCATACCCTCGTTGCGGAAGTTCTTGCCGATCTCATAGACGCCCTCAAATCCGCCTACGATCAGTCGCTTCAGATAGAGCTCGGTGGCGATACGCATGTACATATCGACGTTGAGGGCATTGAAATGGGTGATGAAGGGGCGGGCCGAGGCGCCTCCGGCGATGGACTGGAGGGTCGGGGTCTCGACCTCGGTATAGCCGTGGCGGTCGAAGAAGGCGCGCATGGTGCGGAGCACGGTGGCACGCTTGAGGAAGGTGTCCTTGACGCCGTCGTTGACGACGAGATCGACATAGCGGCGACGGGCGCGCAACTCGGGGTCGTCAAATTTGTCATAGGCCACGCCGTCCTTGTACTTGACGATGGGCAGCGGCTTGAGGCTTTTCGACAGGAGGACGAGCTCCTGGGCATGGACGCTGATCTCGCCCATCTGGGTCTTGAAGACGAAGCCACGCACGCCGATGAAGTCGCCGATGTCGAGCAATTTCTTGAAGACTACGTTGTATAAGTTTTTGTCGTCGCCCGGGCAAATGTCGTCGCGGGTGATGTAAACTTGGATTCTGCCTTTGCTATCCTGAAGTTCGACAAAGCTGGCCTTGCCCATGATACGGCGGCTCATCATACGTCCTGCAATGACCACCTCGCGCTTCTCGTCCTCCTTAAATTCGTCTCTGATCTCGGTAGAGAAAGCGTTGGTAGGATATTCTGCTGCGGGATACGGGTCGATACCCATCTCGCGCAGCTGCTGCAAACTTTGTCGGCGGCCAATCTCCTGGTCGCTCATTTCTAAAATGTTCATATTACCTAAGATAAGATTCTATAATTATTTCTACGTTTGCAAAGATACAAAGAATATTCCGAAGGGCGTATCTTTTTACTGTTTTTTAGCGTATTGCGGGGAAAACAACCGCGGAAATAGCGTGTCGCGGGGAAAAGAATTGCGAAAATAGTAGAAAACAACCGGTATAACCAATAACGGGTCCATCGCCGGGACACATAGAAAAACAACTTGAACAACATATACAACAAGTAACAACGCTTCGCCAGGACAAATCAGCAGCAAATGTGTCCAAGGCGAAGCGTTGTATTTAGTTGTTTACCTTGCAGCAAGATTGTGACACGCAAAGCGTGTAAAGTTGTTACTTGTTGTAAAAGTTGTATTGGTTGTTTTCCCTACTCAGCAGGCCGTTTTGACGCTACCGGGCCACCTGCTTGACGACTGTGCCATCGGCGTTCCTGCGGAGGACGATCCCGTGGCGCGTGGGCTGGCGGAGTCTGCGTCCGTCAGGACCGTAGCAGACCGAGGGCGCATGGGTGTCGAGGCGCGGGCGGGAAAGGATGGAGGTGGAAGGCAACGACTGCAAGCGGGGCGCGACATAGAAGTCGGCATAATAGACGCGGTCGTGCCCCACATTGACGAGCAGGGTCTGGTTCTCGTACGCGCTCTCGTAGGTCTCCGTGGCGGGATTGTAGTTGAAGACCAGCATTTCCTTCAGGCCGAAGGGGTCGAGATCGGAGGATTCGGGCAGATAGCCTGCAGGCATGGCGAAGAGGTGGAGACAAGACCACGTATCGACGCCAAGATACTGCGGAAGGACGGTGATGCGGTTGTCACGCCATTCGCCTACCATCCAGTAGGTCTCGTCCCTGTTGGAGCTATAGGGCAACTGCCAGTAGATCTTGTCGCCATCGCAGACGGCAGGCACAGTCTCGTCCAGTTCATCCTCTATGAAGGGGTTATAATAGACGAAATGGATGTTCTGCTCAGGCTTTCCCTCTGGCTTCTGCGTGGGCTCATAGCGGAGCGGTACGATCGTGGTCAGTCCCTCGCCATAGCAGCTCCAGCCTCCCGTGGCCGTGGCCAGTCCGAGGATGTAGCGGGGCATTCCTTGTTCGTCGAGTCCCCCGTCCACCAGGGCAAGCGTGTCGCCGCGCAGGGTGAAGCGGACATCGGTCTCGGTCTCGTCGGGCAGACAGTCGAGCTCCCCATCGCCTCGGTCGCTGAGCACCATGCGGCGCGCATAAAAGACGGTACCGTCATCGCCCTCGAACATCGCCTGGGGCAGACGCGCCACGAGGGTGTCGCCCTCAGCACGGTCGAGTTTGAGCCACGTGTCGGTGGGAAAGAAGACGAAGGGATTGGACAAATAGACGCTGCCGTCCTCGGCCACCACATAGTCGGCCGTATAATACTCCACGCTGTCGAGGTAGGCCACCCCCTCTCCCGGGTCATAGAAACTGGTGGCGCTCCTCACCTGGTGGGCGTGGATCGTGCCCTCGGGCGCCTCGTAGCGGATGGACTCCGCACCTGGAAAACTCGTCTGCGCCGCCGTACCCAGCGAGAGGAGGGAGGCAGCGACCAATGGTAATAGTCTGATTTTGTTCATATCGTAAGTAGTTTAAAATTGGTGAATACTGCGTAGCGAGCGGAGCACCCTTAGGCGAGCGGAGGCCACGACTTCCCGCTTTAGGCGAGGAGGTACCACATGTAGCCGCAAAAGGTGAGCACGAGGACGGCTCCCTCCCACCGCTCGATGGTATATTTGGTGAAGGAGAAAAACCAGATCATGATGGTCGAGACGAGCATCATGTAGAGATCCACGTTGGTGATGCCCTCGATGTGCATGGGCGAGATCATGCCCGTGAGGCCCAGGATGAAGAGGATGTTGAGGACGTTGCTGCCCAGCACGTTGCCGATGGCAATGCCGCTATTGCCCTTCTTGGCCGCCACGACGCTCGTGGCGAGTTCGGGCAGCGAGGTGCCACCCGCCACGATGGTCAGTCCGATGACGGCGTCGCTCACGTTCAGCGCCCGTGCCACCTCGGTAGCGCCGCCGACAAAGAGGTTGCTGCCGCCGATGAGGGCGGCCAGGCCCACGACCATCCACAGGCCGGCCAACCAGCCCTTCATGGGTTGCTTGCCTGCCGAAGCCTCCTTTTCTTCTGCTGCCTGCGGCGCAGGCTGGGCCGAGGTGGCACCCTTGATCGTGAGGCGCATGAAGACGAGGAAGAAGACGAAGAGGATGGTGCCGTCGAGGCGCGTGATGACCCAGTCGTTTTGACACATCATGAGTAGGACGACCGAGGCCACAAGGGCGCAGGGCACGTCATTGAAGACCGTGGATCGCAGGATCGTCATAGGGGCCACGAGGGCGGCCACGCCGACGATGAGCAGGGCGTTGAAGATATTGCTTCCCACGACATTGCCCACGGCCAGGTCGGGAGTGCCCTTGAGGGCGGAGACCACGCTGACGCAGAGCTCGGGCATGGAGGTGCCCAGGGCGACAATGGTCAGTCCGATGACTATCTGGGGCACGCGGAGCCGCTCGGCCACGGCCACCGCCCCCTCGGTGAGTCGGTCGGCGCCCCAAAGGACGAGCACCACGCCCACCACGATCCACAAAGCGTTTAGCAACATACTTTTCTTTCTGTTTTATTTCTACTTTTTTAATGATGTTTTCCCCCGGCCTCTCGGCTCTTGGAGGAAGCGAGATTCGCATCCGCCAAAAGGCGAAAAGCGTATCTCCGATGCAAAAATACGAAAAAACCCTGAATGCCAAAACATTCAGGGCTCATTTTTCTCTTTTTGACTATAAAGGGAAAGAACAAGCAACAAGACGTGGACAAACGTCCTGCTTATAGGGGAAAACAACTCATACAACCAATACAATCATGAACTGTCCCCGCGAAGCGTTGTTCAAAGTTGTAAAAGTTGTTCAAGTTGTTTTCCTTCATCAGCAAGCGATACAGGTCGAAAACCATCACGCTGTTTTGCTAACGGGCGTCAGAAGGGGCGGCCTCCGGGAGGACCCATGGGCGGACGGCCACCCGGAGGTCCCATAGGCGGGCGTCCACCCGGAGGTCCCATCATCGGGCCGTCGTCTCCACGGCGCACGCCGGCTGGATGCTGCGGCTTGCCTCCGAAGAGGTTGAAGCGATAGGAGATCTTCAGGAGCGCGTAGCTATTGATGCTGTTATACTCCGTGTCCGTGCGGCCCATGGCGTTGACCACGCGCGAGAGGTTGCTCTGCTGGTGGAGGATGTCGTAGAGCTGGAGCGAGATCGTGAGCGGCTTGCCACTCAGGAAGCTCTGCGCCACCTGGGCGTTCCAAAGCAGCTCGTTGCTATTGAGCGAGGCGTCGTTGTAGCCTCGGCGACTGTTCATGTGGAGGTCCGTGGAGAGGCTCGTGCCCCAGGGGGCCGTGAGGTTGATGGATCCGCCGTAGGCGAAGCGCCAGGTATTGAGGTTCTGCGCCGACTGCAGCTGGTTCTTCGTGTGGTTATACTCCACCGACCCATCGAGGGCCACCTCCAGCCAACTGTTGCGATAGCTGAAGGTCAGTCGCTCGCTGAGGTTGGTCTGATTGGTGATATTGCGCTCCACGAGGCTCTGCCGCGACTGCTGCAGGAGCGAGGCGTAGCGGTTGAGATCGACGGTCGTGAAGGTATTGACATTCCATACGCCCAGGGTGTCGATGCTCGTGTTGAACATCACGCCCGCGTTCAGGTTCCAGTTGCCATTGATGTTGACGGGCCTCACCACGCGGGCTCCCGAACTGGCGTCGTAGGTCACGCTATTGCCGATGGCGTTGTGGACGGAGGCGAAGTGGAAGAAGGTCATCCACGACTGCGTGTATCTCTGCCGGTAGCCATTGTAGAACGCGTGGATGCGATGGGTGAAGGCGGGTCGCAGACCCGGGTTGCCGACGCTCACGTTCTGCGGGTCGGTATTGTCCGTGATGTCGAGCAGCTGGCTCATCGTGGGCTGCGTGGCCGATCCGCGGTAGAAGAGGCGGAGGTTGCTCTGCGGCGAGAACTTATAGCGGAAGTCGATGGTCGGACTCCAGTCGAAGGAGTTGCGCACGGTATCGACGTGGACGCCGAGGTAGTCCTGCTGGTAGATGCTGTGCTGCGGCTGGAGTTGCACGCCGGCATTGAAGCACCACTTCTCCTGGTTCATGCGGATCATGAGCTGGATGTTCTGCGTGTGGGTCTTGTACTCCGAGTAGCGGCTCAGCGACTGGTCGAAGTAGCTGCCGAGGGGCTGCTGCAGCAGGGCGAGGTAGCTGCCCCAGGAGCGGTAGGCGGGCTCGACGCCGTCGAAGTAGCCGCCGCCGAGCGAGGAGAAGTCGTAGGTGGAGCGGTCGCTCTTGCTCAGGGCGTAGTTGTACTGGTAGGCCAGCTGCAGGTAGGTGCGGCGGGCGATGGGCTCGCTATAGGTGGCCTCCACGCCGATGCCGTGGCTCTTGGTGGGCATGAGGTTGTAGCGGTAGGCGCGGTAGATGGAGTCCTGGCCCATGGCGTCGAGCAGCTGGTAGTACTGCAGGTCCTGGGTGGAGAAGGTCTTGGCGTCGGCGTCGTTGTAGTTGCCCTGCAGTCGGAGCGTGACGTTGCGTCCGTTGGCCGAGAGCTTGCGGTTGACCTGGAGCGAGGCCTGTGCCGAGGTGTTGTCTCCATAGGTCACGGTCGTGTTGCGCTGGCGGTTGACCAGGGAGCCCTGGGCCTGCATGGTCGCGAGCAGGTCTTCGGCGAGCGGGTCGTCGCCCTGGGCATAGGGATCTTCGGAGAAGGTGGCCGAGGTGCTCACGTCGAGGCCGTCGCTCTTGCTGAGCTGCAGGCTTGGCCGGAACATCACGTTCCACATCGAGTCGGGGGTCCACTCCAGTCGGAATCGGCCGTCCCATCCGTCGCTGCGCGTGTATTGCTGGCGCAGGCGGTTGGAGTAGGCGTGCTGCGAGGCCAGGAAGTTGTCGCTGAAGACCTTGGCGCGGAGGTCGCCGTTGCTATGGTTCCAGCGCAGGGATCCGTCCCATTGCCAGGTCTTGCCGTTGTCGTAATTCATGTTGATGCCGGCCATCTTGGTGTTGTTGAGTCCCTGGCGGGTCTGTCCGAATCCGCCCCGTCGTCCGCCGCCAAACATCATGTCGCCGACGTTGTTGGCCGAGAGGAAACCCATCATGCGGAAGTTGTCCTTGAAGTAGGCCGCCATGCCGCGCTCGCTATAGCGCCCGTGGTTGCCCATGGAGAGGTCGATGTTGGAGAAGAATCCTTTGTTCATGCCTTGCTTCATGCCGAAGTCGAGCACGGTCTGCTCCTCGCCGTCGTCGATGCCCGTGACGCGGGCCAGGTCGCTCTTCTGGTCGTAGGCCTTCACCTTGTCGATGATGGAGGCGGGGAGGTTCTTCATGGCCGTCTTGGTGTCGCCGGTCATAAACTCCTTGCCATCGACGAGGATCTTCTTCACCTCCTTGCCGTTGATCTTGATCGATCCGTCGTCGCCTATCTCTGCGCCGGGCAGCACCTTGACCAGGGCCTCGACGGTCGATCCCTCTGCCACGCGGTAGGCGGAGGCGTTATACTGGAATGTGTCGTTCTTGAGCACGACCTTCGGGGCCTGGGCCGCGATCGTCACCTCGCGCAGCACGTGCTCGTCCTCGCGGAGCGTGAGGGCGCCGACCTCCTTGTCCTTGCCGCCAGCGACCACGACGTCGTGGCAGAGCGTGCGCATACCGACGAAGGAGACCTTGAGGATGTAGCGGCCGTCGCGCGGGGCGGCGAGGGCAAAGCGGCCTGTGT
>ERZ780223.3281-NODE-3281-length-12254-cov-3.465366_pt1 | contig 12254 bp, 4 predicted proteins | sample MGYA00511016_ERZ780223 | MGnify/ENA primary metagenome ERZ780223 (study PRJEB29588, sample SAMEA2159032) | human gut metagenome | biome: human gut; feature: human-associated habitat; material: faeces | place: Denmark | collected 2008/2010 ... | reverse complement strand
CTCTTTCATTTCAAGGATGAATTAGTAGCTGCTGATTGGCCTGTTTATACATCTACATTTGGGAATATTAATACGTATAATGCATATGTAGCCTTAGTGATTGGCTGTTGCGGGGCATTATTTATTGATGCAGAAACGAAGAAAGAAAAAATATGGTATTTTATCTGCTATCTGATCGCGTCTTATTCATTGATCACAGGTGGAAGTGATAATGCATATCTGGCATTGCTTGCACTGTTTGGTTTCCTGCCTTTCTGGGCATTTAGAACCTGGAAAGGTGTAGAAAAATATTTTGTTATGTTATCTTCATTTGCAACTATAACCTACATAGCCGGACTGATCCATAATCATATGGGAAACAGAGTTGAGATACTGGAAGGTGTTTTCAGTGTTGTGATCCGTTCTCGTCTGCTGGTGTTTGCAGTTGCGGGATTATGGTTGTTAACAGTTATTTTGTATGTAATAGAGGCAGCTGCAAAGGAAAGAATATATAAGTTAGGAAAACTTCCAGTGTATATCTGGACTGTATTGGCTGCAGTTATTATATTGGCAGTCGGATATGTACTTTATGATGCCAATGCAGGCGGACATGCAGATAAGTATGGAAGCGTCCAGAGATATGTTCATTTTGATGATGACTGGGGAACACAAAGAGGTATGGTCTGGAGACTGGCTCTGGATGATTATAAAAATGAATTTACATGGAATGAAAAGGTTTTTGGTTATGGACCGGAAACGTTTGGTATTATGACGCATCAGTGGAATAATGATGAAACCATTGCGAAAACCACTGTAATTTACGATAATGCACATAATGAATATCTTCAGTATTTTGTAACTATTGGACCGATTGGAGTGCTTTCTTATGTGGGAATATTAATTTGCGCCTGCATAGAAATGAACAGAAGAAAAGAAAAATCTCCTTATGTGTTAGGCTGTTTCTTTGCAGTGTTATGCTATGCTGTACAGGCAACTGTTAACTTATGCGTGCCGATTGTTGCGCCGATCATGTGGATGTTGATGAGCGTTGGAACAGCTCAGAGCGAGGACGAGGAATGACACAGGCTGCTTTCTTATTATTTGTATTTTTAAAACAGTTTTATATAAAAAGTTCAGGCAGTGTTGGAATCGCTGATCTGTGTATGGCTTTTTGCGTGATATTTCTTGTTTTAGATATAGTACGCGGAAAGAGAAAAATGCCTTCGGTGACAGACTTGAAAAGAGAAAAATTCTTAATTGCATTTCTGATCTGCGTAGTAATTATAAATCTGTTTTTTACTATTAAAGATCGCTGCCTGGATTATGAACGATATACCTTATACTGGATTTTTAATGGGGCGGCCATATGGTGTTTCTTAGAATTGGCAGATAAAGACTTTTTAAAAAAGTTGAATGGGGTATGTAAGATCAATATTCTAACGCAGGCAGTTATATGGGTGCTTGGTTATGGAAGAGTATTTACAGAATATTGGGGACCAACCCGGTATATGGGTACCTTTAATGATCCTAATCAGTATGCATTTTATCTGTTTTGTATGATTTTATTAATCAGCTTGTATGCATGCAATTATGGGGACCGTACGGCCCCCATCTATTATTGTCTGGGTGTGTTTTTTATGAGTATATCCAAATCCACGGGCATTTTTTTAGGTTTGATGTTGTATACAGTAGGAATGGCGATATGGTTTTATGTAAGATATAGGAGTAAATGGAACATTCCCAGAAAAACAGAAATGACGTTGGGCGTGGTACTTATACTGGCAGCTATCGCAATAGTGATAAAAATTTTCCCAGGTCCGGATTTTAATCTTAAGAATACGGATTATACTATGCTTACCAGAATACAGGAAAAGATATGGAAAGTACTATATGGAGGCAATTCTACCATGCTTTCCGACCGGGGAATGGACCGGGTGGCATTGTATCCTAGATATTTATTGTTAGGAGCAGGAGAAGGTAATTTTAATCGTTTCCTGAAAGCCGCTCAACAAAATGAGATCCATTGCAGTTTTCTCAATATATGGTTTAGTTATGGTGTGATTCCAACTGTATTACTTTTAAAGTGGCTTTGGGAAAAAATGAGAAAAATTTCTGCTGTAGAATGGATAATTGCCGGTTCTTTAATAGTAGAAAGCTTTTTGCTGGTAAATTATCGTCAGCCATTCTTCTGGATGATCCTTTTATATGGCTATATACGGCAGAAGAATCAAGAAAAAACTGCTTCAACGTTGTCTTTTCAGCAGTCAGATGATATACTGTAAAATGGTTTATCAGGCGGAATATAAGATTACAAGCGAAATATAGATAGGAAATAAAGACTTATGAGGATAGATGAAAAATACAAACGACTGATCAAATGCTTCTTTTCAGTGGTTATGATCCTGCTTCTTACAGTAACATATCATCAGTTTTGGGTTCGTTATTATAATAAGATCATTTTGTATCCGTTTTACCGCAGAGGTATGTGGATGATGGCGGGAATTTACGCTGCTATGCTGATCTTCTTTATGAATGCGTATGGCGGTTTTAAAATCGGATATCTGAGAAAAGGAAATCTGATTTATTCCCAGGCATTGTCTTTGATATTTACGAATATTTTTACATACTTTCAGCTGTCTGTTCTGGATAAGAAATTATTCGAACCAAAGATGGTTTTAGTTATGACAGTAGCGGACGTGTTGATCGTATGGTGCTGGACGATGTTGTTTCAGCTTTTGTATGCAAATGCCTTTCCGCCAAGGAGAATGCTGCTGATTTCAGGAGAACGGTCTGATTATCATTTAATAGAAAAGATCAATGCCAGAGATGATAAATATATGATCTGTGAAACGATCAATTATCATATGGGTAAAGAGGCACTGATTGAGAAAATCCATCAGTATGATGCGATTATTGTTGGTGATATTCCTTCTCATGAAAGAAATGTAATAATCAAGTATTGTTTTGATCATTCGATTAGGACATACAGTGTTCCCAAAATATCTGATATTCTGCTTCGCAGTTCGGATGAACTGAATTTGTTTGATACACCATTATTATTGTCAAGAAATATGGGATTAAGCATTGAGCAGCAGTTTGTGAAACGTGTGATCGATATCATCGGATCTATGATAGGAATTATTATTACAATTCCGTTTTTTATTGTCATCGGACTGAGTATTAAGCTGACAGACCATGGACCAGTTTTTTATACCCAGACACGTTTAACCAAAGATGGAAGACCGTTTAAGATCTATAAGTTTCGTACAATGATACAGAATGCAGAAAAAGACGGAGTTCCACGGCTGGCAGCAGAAGGTGATCCGCGTATTCTTCCTGTAGGACGTTTACTTCGCGCAACCCGTCTGGATGAACTGCCACAGGTACTTAACATCTTAAAAGGTGATATGTCTATTGTAGGTCCTCGTCCGGAGCGTCCGGAACTGGTAGAAGAATTTACTAATGAAATCCCAGAATTCCCGGACAGAATGAAAGTAAAAGCGGGTCTGACAGGTTATGCCCAGGTGTATGGAAAATATAATACTACACCGTATGATAAGCTGAAATTTGATCTTATGTATATTCGTAAGTATTCAGTTCTTTTAGATCTGAAACTTATTATTATGACACCGAAGATCCTGTTTTTGAAAGAAAGTACAGAAGGAGTGGAGAAATGAGAAAAGCTCTCCTGGTAACTCATGTAAGTGGGTTTGTGCCTCAATTTGAAATGAATAATGTACATATCCTTCAGAATATGGGATATGAGGTGCATTATGCCAGTAATTTCCATAATCCTTCTTATGGTGATGATAATAGTCGCCTGGAAGGAACAGGAATCATCTGTCATCAGATAGACTTTGAGAGAAGTCCTTTTAAACGGAAGAATATAACTGCGTATAGGCAGTTGAAAAAATTAATGGAAGAACATGAATTTGACCTGGTGCACTGCCACACCCCTATGGGTGGGGCTTTAGCCCGTCTGGCAGCACATAATACCCATACAGGTCCGGTGATCTACACTGCTCATGGCTTCCATTTTTTTAAAGGAGCGCCGCTTATAAATTGGATGATCTATTATCCGGTGGAATGGAGACTTTCTTACTGGACAGATTGTTTAGTCTGTATCAATGGGGAAGATTATAAAAGAGCAGTCAATAGGTTTCATGCAAAGAACGTTGTGCAGATTCCGGGAGTTGGTATTAATTCAAAAGAAATTGAAGCGCAGGCGGTTGATGTAAAGAAGAAAAGAGAAGAACTGGGACTTTCGACAGAGGCTATAGTCATTTTATCTGTTGGTGAAATGACAAAGAATAAAAACCAGGAATTGATCATTCGCACAGTTTCAGAATATAAGAAGAAGGGAGAAAGAATCTGCTATGCACTCTGCGGAAAAGGCACAGAAGAAGAACATCTGAGGGGACTAGCTGCGGAACTGGATATTGAGAATGAAGTAAAGTTTTTAGGGTATCATAAAGATATTTATGAAGTTTATAAAATGGCAGATATTTTTGTATTTCCATCTGCATCGACATATCTTAATATTCCTTTTGTATATGTAATCTTGTCATCTGATACCCCCTCCGCAATAATCTTCTTCTTTCCACTTTTTATATCGACCTGTGCAATATAATATTTCTTTTTCCAATAAATATACCCATCTGCTACAAAAAACCATTTTGTATCTTCTGCATCATTAAAATATTCCTCATACTGTTTTTGTTTCTGTATCATTCCAAAATAGTTTTCGATATTTTCATCTGTGGAATCATAGACTAACGTGTTATCAAAATTTTTAAGATTAATTTTCCTGACACATATGCCATTGCTCTCATCATTTTCAGAAAGATAGTAACACTCATTTCCATATATAAATATCTTTTGAATTATTAATTTTGATGGAAATACATCTCTGATAAGATTTTCCTTTTTTCCGCTTTCATCTGTATATATAATATTGTTATTATCCTCATCTATTTCGATCGTTTTTCCATTCCATATTGCCTTTTCCTGCGTATCTTCTTTGCTTATAGATACTCTAACTTCCCTATGATTCGTACTTTTGCTGCATCCTGTAGCAAATAAAGTTGATGCAATGAAACATAATGTTATGATTCCCATCATCTTTTTATAAATATGAATTTTCTTTATTCTCCATTTTGAAAAAAAGATAACACATAAAACACCTAATATTATTATTTCACCCAAACACATAGCATTGACTGCTATAAAACTTCCATGAGATATTTTTTCTTGTCAAAGGTAACGGTGAAATTTGACATCTCCGCTGTCAAATTTCCTCCGTCACTCTTTGACACTTTTGCAATTAATTCTTTTTCTCAATTATATACACTCCTGCTGCCATCGCAATTACTACCATCAATGTCATTCCTGCTATTAATACATATGGTACTTCACCAGTTCCTATTGCTACAATAACATCTGCTTTATCTTCGTTGTCTGTTGTGTCTTTTTCTTCAAATCCTGCTTCGTTTTGTGTTGTTATTGTTGCTGTATTTTCTTTCATTCCTATGTTGTTTTCTCCATTGTTCCAATCTAGGACTACTTGATATTCTTGCGTTTCTCCTGGTTTCATTTCTTCTGTTTCTCTTGTTGCTGTTGTTTCTTTTATATCCCATCCTGGATTGTTTTCTGGTTTCATTATCATTCCACTTGGTATGTCTTCCATTATTACTGCTTTTCCTGTTAGCTCGCTGTCGTTTGTTATTGCAATCTTGTATTTTACTTGAACTTTGGCTGTTGATAATTCTTTTCTTGGTACTTCTACTTTGCCTAGGTCTCCGTTTATAATCTGTTCTTCTCCATCAACTATGATGCTTTCTACTGTTTTGTCTACTTTCATATTAAATATCATTTTTCTGTAATAGTAATTTACATATGTTGTATCTTCTACTATGTCTTTTCCGTTTTCATCTTTTGTTACTTTTACTTTCATTGTTCCACTTGGGTTTTCTGCTGTTTTTGTTATTAGATAATATTTAATATCTTTTTGTTCTGTTTGATATTCGTCGTTTTCGTGTCCTTCTATTGTTATTTCTTCTGCTATTTTTTCGTTTGTTTCTTCATCATAGTAGTTAACTACGACTTTTGCTGGTCTTCTATAATAGTAGATTACTTCTGTTGGTGTGTCTGTCATTGTTCCGTTTTTGTTTTCTGGTTCTTCTACTAGGTCGTATCCTTCTATTACTTTTGGCTCTGTTGTGTAATCGTCTCCTTCGTGGCCTGGTATATTTGTTGGAGTTTCGATTTCTTCTCCTGTTTCTTTATCTACATATTTTACATTTACTTCTGTTTTCTTGCTGTAATAGTATGTTACTCTTGTTGGATCTTTTGTCATTTTTCCTTTTGCATTTTCTGGATATTTGTCCTTTACTAATTCATATTCTGGTATGTTTTCTTCATGTGTTTCGTATGGATCTCCTTCATATCCTTCTTGTTTTGTTTCATCTAATAATTGTTTTCCTGTCTTGATGTCTACATGATTTACTATTACTCCTCCTGATGTGTGTACATAGTAATATGTTACTTTGATATCGTCTTTTGTCATTTCTCCATCTGCGTTTGCTGGCACTTCGACTAACTTGTAATCATCAAATGTTTTTCTTTCTGTTGTGTATGCGTCTTTTTCATGTCCTGTTTGAACTTCATCTTTTGTTAATTTGCTTCCTGTGTTTTTGTCTATGTATTCTGCTGTTACTTTTGTTTTGTAGATGTAGTAGTAAATTACTTCTGTTGGTTCTACTTTCATTGTTCCTTTTGCGTTTGCTGGTAATTTGTCTTCTACTAAATCGTATCCTTCAAATGTTCTAGATTTAATATCGTATTCGTCTCCTTCATTTCCTTCGTGTATTTGGTTTGCTAGGATTTCTCCTGATATTTCATCTATGTGTTTTTCTATTACTCCTCCTGAAACATGAATATAATAGTATTTCAAGATTTGTTCTTCTTTTGTCATTTTTACTGTTTTCTCTTTTGGTTCTTCTACTAAGATATAGTTCTCAAAGTCTTTGCTTTCTGTTACAAATTCGTCTCCTTCTAATCCTTCTGTTGTTGATTGCTCTATGATTTGACCTGTCATCTTATCTATGTATTGAACTGTAGCTTTTGTTTTATACAAGTAATAATATGTGATTGTTAATGGGTCTACCTCAAACTTACCTTTTTCGTTTCCACTGTGTTCTACTAATTTGTATCCTTCAATTTCTTTTGGTTCTGTTTGATATTCTTCATCTACTTTTCCGTTTAACTGTGTTGGGTCTGCTAATACTTTGTCTGTTCCTTTTTCTAAGTATCTTATATTTACTTCTGCATCTTTTACTCTGTAATAATAGATTACTTCTATTGTTGCTTCTGTCATGCTTCCTGCCTTATTTTCAGGCTCTGCTACTAACTCATATTTTATTGGTACATCTTCTGCTGAAATTGTTGTATATGGGTCATCTACTCTACCTGTTATTGTTACATCTTCTGATAATTTATTTGTTGTTCCTTCTTCATAGTAATGTACATTTACTTGTGTTGCTTTCTTTCTGAAGTAGTAGATTACTGTAATATCTTCTTCTGTCATCTTTCCAGATTTGTTCTCAGGTTCTGCTACTAGTTCGTACTTGCTTGGTATATCATTTGCTACTGTTGTACTATAGCCATCAAATACTTTTCCTGTTATTTCAACATCTTCTGATACTTTGTTTGTTGTGTTTTCTTCATAATAATGTACTGTTACTTTTGCATCTTTCTTTGTATAGTAGATGTTAATTACGTTTTCACTTGTTGTAATCGTTAATGTGTCTTTATCTGCTGAATCGTAGTTGTATCCATATATTTCAATTATTTCATCACTTGTGTTTACTACACTTTCAAATGTCATATTGTCTTGAACTTTCTGGTCATGTAGTACTTTGTTTGTGCCCTTCTCTAAGTAATTTACTTTATAGCTTAAATCGTTTTTCTTTGTATAGTAAATATTAATTACGTTTTCTCCTGTTGTTATTTCTAATGTTTCTTTATCTACACTGTCATAGTTATATCCATCAATGTCTATCTTTTCATCAGCACTTGTTACAGTATCATTGAATGTCATTCCTGTTTGTGTTTTTGGATTATGTAATACTTTGTTTGTTGTTTTTTCTAAATAATTTACTGTGTAGCTTAAATCGTTTCTCTTTGTGTAGTAGATATTGATTACGTTTTCACTTGTTGTTATTGTTAATGTATCTTTATCCACACTGTCATAATTATATCCGTCTATGTCTATCTTTTCATCTGCTGATGTTATTGTATCTTTGAATGTCATTCCTGTTTGATTTTTTTGTTCATGTAATACTTTATTTGTATCTTTCTCTAAGTAGTTTACTTTATAGCTTAGGTCGTTTCTCTTTGTATAATAGATGTTTATTACATTTTCACCTGTTCCAATTACTAGTTTGTCCTTATCTACACTATCGTAATTATATCCTTCTATGTCTATAACTTCATTTGATGATGTTATTTCATCTTCAAATGTCATATTGTCTGTTGTTTTTGGTGCATGAAGTACTTCATCTGTATCTTTTTCTAGATAGTTTACAGTATAGCTTAGGCCTTGAACTTTTGTATAGTAAATATTTATTACGTTTGTTCCTGTTGTTATTGTTAAGCTATCTTTGTCTACACTATCATAATTGTATCCATTTATTTTTATTACTTCATCTGATGATTTAATTACTGTTGCAAATGTCATGTTATCTGTTACTTTTGGACTGTGTAATACTTTATTTGTCGTTTTCTCTAAGTAATTTACTGTATAGCTTAAGTCATTACGTTTTGTGTAATAAATATTAATTACATTTTCGCCTGTTCCTATTGTTAGTGTTTCTTTATCTACACTGTCATAATTATATCCATCTATGTCTATTACTTCTTTTGATGATGTTATTACTTCTTCAAATGTTTTGTTCTCTACTGTTTTTGGTTCGTGTAATACTATGTTTGTGTCTTTTTCTAGATAGTTTACTGTGTAGCTTAAGTCGTTTCTCTTTGTGTAGTAAATGTTGATAACATTCTCACCTGTTGTGATTGTTAATGTTTCTTTGTCTACACTGTCATAGTTATAGCCGTCTATATCTATCTTTTCATCTATACTGTTTACTGTATCTCCAAATGTTTTGTTCTCAACTGTTTTCTGTTCATGCAATACTTTATTTGTTGTTTTCTCTAAGTAGTTTACTTTGTAACTTAAATCATTTCTCTTTGTGTAATAGATGTTAATAACATTCTCACTTGTTGTTATTGTTAATGTGTCTTTATCCACACTATCATAATTGTATCCATCTATATCTATCTTCTCATCTATGCTGTTTACTGTATCTCCAAATGTTTTGTTTTCAACTGTTTTCTGGTTATGTAGTACTTTGTTTGTTGTTTTCTCTAAGTAATTTACTTTGTAACTTAAATCATTTTTCTTTGTGTAATAGATGTTGATAATATTCTCGCTTGTTGTTATTTCTAGTGTTTCTTTATCCACACTGTTGTAATTGTATCCATCTATGTCTATAACTTCATCTGCACTTGTTACTGTTGCTTTAAATGTCATTCCATCTTGTACTTTTTGGTCATGTAGTACTTTATTTGTTCCTTTTTCTAAGTAATTTACTTTGTAGCTCAAATCTGTTCTCTTTGTATAATAGATGTTTATTACGTTTTCGCCTGTTCCTATTGTTAATGTATCTTTATCTACACTATCATAATTGTAACCATCTATATCTATCTTTTCATTTGCACTATTTATTACTTCTTCAAATGTCATTCCATCTTGTGTTTTTGCTGGATGTATTACTTCATTTGTTCCTTTTTCTAGGTAATTTACTGTGTAGTTTAATCCATCAATTTTTGTGTAATAGATATTTATTACGTTTGCTCCTGTTGTGATAACTAATTTGTCTTTATCTGCTGAGTCGTATTTGTATCCATTAATTTCTATTACTTCATCTTTTGTTTGTATCTCTGTTTCAAATGTCATTCCGTTTTGTATTTTTTGATTATGTAGTACTTTGTTTGTGTCTTTTTCTAAGTAGTTTACTTCATAACTTAAGTCATTTCTCTTTGTATAGTAAATATTTATTACGTTTTCTCCTGTTGTGATGGTTAATGTGTCTTTATCCACACTATCATAATTATATCCGTCTATTGTTATCTTTTCATCTGCACTGTTTACTGTATCTCCAAATGTTTTATTCTCAACTGTTTTCTGATTGTGCAATACTTTATTTGTTGTTTTCTCTAAGTAGTTTACTTTGTAGCTTAAATCATTTCTCTTTGTGTAATATATGTTGATAACATTCTCACCTGTTGTAATTGTCAATGTTGCTTTATCCACACTGTCATAATTGTATCCATCAATGTCTATCTTTTCATCTATGCTGTTTACTGTATCTCCAAATGTTTTGTTTTCAACTGTTTTCTGGTTATGTAGTACTTTGTTTGTTGTTTTCTCTAAGTAATTTACTTTGTAACTTAAATCATTTTTCTTTGTGTAATAGATGTTGATAATATTCTCGCTTGTTGTTATTTCTAGTGTTTCTTTATCCACACTGTTGTAATTGTATCCATCTATGTCTATAACTTCATCTGCACTTGTTACTGTTGCTTTAAATGTCATTCCATCTTGTACTTTTTGGTCATGTAGTACTTTATTTGTTCCTTTTTCTAAGTAATTTACTTTGTAGCTCAAATCTGTTCTCTTTGTATAATAGATGTTTATTACGTTTTCGCCTGTTCCTATTGTTAATGTATCTTTATCTACACTATCATAATTGTAACCATCTATATCTATCTTTTCATTTGCACTATTTATTACTTCTTCAAATGTCATTCCATCTTGTGTTTTTGCTGGATGTATTACTTCATTTGTTCCTTTTTCTAGATAGTTTACTGTGTAGCTTAATCCGTCTACTTTTGTGTAGTATATGTTAATAACATTTTCACCTGTTGCTATTTTAATGCTTGTCTTGTCTGATGAATCATATTTATATCCATTGATTTCTATTACTTCATCTGCTGATTTTACTTCTGCTTCAAATGTCATTCCTTCTTGTACTTTTTGTTCATGTAATACTTTGTTTGTATCTTTTTCTAGGTAATTTACTTTGTAACTTAAATCGTTTCTCTTTGTATAGTAGATATTGATTATGTTTTCACCTGTTCCAATTACTAATTTGTCTTTATCTACTGAATCATAATTGTATCCATCAATATCTATTACTTCATCTGCACTTGTTATCTCTGTTTCAAATGTTTGCTCTCCTGTAGTTTTTGCTGGATGTATTACTTCGTTTGTATCTTTTTCTAGATAGTTTACTGTATAGCTTAATCCTGTTACTTTTTCATAATATATATTTATTACATTTCCTGTTACTCCTATTGTTAAGCTATCTTTATCTGCTGAATTGTAGCTATATCCATCTATGTCTATTGTTTCATCTGTTGTTTTTATTACTGTTCCCCAAGTCTGTTCATCTCCTGTTTTTGCTGTGTGTAATACTTGGTTTGTTCCTTTTTCTAGATAGTTTATTGTGTATGGATATTTCTTTAATCTATAGTAATATGTTACTATTGTTTGCTCTACTGTCATTGTTCCTGTTGCATTTGCTGGTGTTTCTACTAATTCGTATTTACTTGGTATGTCTGTTGCTTGTGATGTTGTGTATGAATCATCTACTTTTCCTTTTATTATTACGTCTTCACTCAGGCTTTCTGATGTTCCTTCTTTGTAGTGATGTACTAATACGCTTGAATTTTTTACTCTGTAATAATATGTAACTACTATTTGGTCTTTTGTCATTATTCCATTTGCGTTTGCAGGAATTTCTATTAGTTCATATTTGTTATCCACACTTGCTGAACCTGTTGTGTAATTTTCTCCTACTAATCCGTCTATAGTTATGTCATCTTCTAATTTTGTGGTTGTATTTTCTAAGTAATAATGTACTAATACTGATGTTGGTATTGTTTTGTAATAATAGTATACATCTATATTTCCGTTTATATATGTTCCACTACTGTTGCTTGGTTCTTCTGTTACTTGGTATGTTGGAATTACTTGAGAATTTGGTTTCGTTATGTATATGTCTCCTACATTTCCTGTTTTTGTTTCATCTTCTGCTGTTCCTCCACCTATTAATGGTACTTCTGTTGTCGTTCCTTCTATGTAATGATGAACTGTTACTGTTCCTTTTTCTCTTTCGTTTATTATTGGTATTGTTTCTGTTTCTTCTGTTATC
>ERZ780223.3253-NODE-3253-length-12355-cov-2.743252_pt1 | contig 12355 bp, 5 predicted proteins | sample MGYA00511016_ERZ780223 | MGnify/ENA primary metagenome ERZ780223 (study PRJEB29588, sample SAMEA2159032) | human gut metagenome | biome: human gut; feature: human-associated habitat; material: faeces | place: Denmark | collected 2008/2010 ... | reverse complement strand
TCCGCCGATTTTGCGGCCTTCGGGCAGCATGTCCCACAATGCCTCTCCGATGCCGACAACCTGATCGTTTTTCATTTCGTATCTGTTTGAAGTTTACTGGATAACCACAGCAGGTAGAGTGCGCCGCATCCGATGACGGCTACCGAGCCGTTCTGGCTTCCGAGAGCGTCGGAAAGGGCGCCCATCAGCAGCGGAAAGATCGTGCCGCCGATCAGTCCCATGATCATCAGCCCCGAGACCTCGTTCTGCTTGTCGGGCAGGTGGAGCATCGCCCGCGAGAAGATGATCGGGAAGATGTTCGAGTTGCCGAAGCCGAGGAGCGCCACGCAGACGTAGATCGCGGCCTTGCCGTCGAGGCAGAAAAGCCCGGCCGTGGCCAGCAGCATCAGTCCGACGCTGAACAGGAAGAACCTCATCGCCGGGATGCGGGTCAGGATGAGCGATCCCGAGAGGCACCCGAGGGTGCGGAACAGGAAGTAGAGACTCGTGGCGTAGCCTGCATCCGTCAGCTCCATGCCGAGTCGTTCGATGAGCAGTTTCGGTGCGGTCACGTTCGTTCCGACATCGATGCCGACGTGGCAGAGGATACCCAGAAAGGCCAGCAGGATGAAGGGCTCGCGGAGCAGGGTGAAACAGGCGCCGAACGTCGAGCTGCGGCGCATCCCGGATGCTTCCGGGAAGCGGGTCAGCGACATGTAGACCAGGGCGATGACGGCGATGGCGGCGAAGACGGGGAAGAGTATGCGCCACGATGCGCAGTGCAGGACGCCCCAGGCCGCGATGAGCGGAGCCACGAACGACGCGATGGCCTTGACGAACTGCCCGAAGGTGAGCGTGCTGGCCAGTCGGTCTCCGGTGACGACGGACGACACCAGCGGGTTGAGCGATACCTGCATGAGCGCATTGCCGATGCCGAGCAGCGAGAAGGAGACCATCATCGTTGCGAACGAGTAGTCGATGACCGGTGCGAGCAGGGCGAGGGCCGTGACGGCGACGCTCAGCCGTACGGTCCGGGCCCGGCCGATGCGGTTCATCAGCATGCCCGTCGGTACGGAGCATACGAGGAACCAGAAGAAGACCATCGAGGGACACAGGTTGGCCAGCGTGTCGGACAGGGCGAAATCGTCCTTGATGTAGTTGGTCGCAATGCCTACCGAATCGACGAATCCCATCGTGAAGAAGGTGAGCATCGTCGGGACGAGCAGGCGGAGCGTGCGGGGGGTTCGGGTCATGGTTGCGCGGTGTTATTTCGTTTCCGGCACGATGAGCGGATAGGCCGCGAAGTCGGTGATGCGGCAGCGTCCGTTCTCGGCGAAGAACTCGATCCGGTCATAGGGGACCGAGGGGAAGATGTAGTCGGTGATGACGAAGCGGCCGTCGCGCTCGAAACACTCGACCGACGAGCGGTCGAGCAGCAGGCGGAGCGAAAGCGAGCCGTCGGCAGCGGCCGGGGCGTAGGTCTCCCGTTCGAATCCTGCCTTTTGCGGTGCTCCGTCGCGGGCGATCGTCACGATCGAACGGGCCATGGGATCCCGGCTGTAATCGACCTGCCCGCTCCGGGAGAAGTCGAGGACGAACTCTCCGGAGTTCCTGTCGTAACGGACGACAAGCTCCTCGCCCTTGCCGTTCGTGAGCCGGAACCCGGCCGCTGCGGCCTCGATGTCGCGGAAGGTCATGACCAGTTCGCAGAGCCCCTCTCCGGGAAGCGGGAACTCTTTCCGGCCGGCGACTTCGAACTTCGGCTTTTTCAGCGCTTCGCGGCCGCGAAGCGCTTCCATTTCGGGGGCCGGTTCGGCGGCCAGGTAGACGGTTCCCTCATGGGTGTAGAGGCTCAGGTCGCGCGGCACGGACTGGATGCCCCGTATGCGGACGGGATTCTGCGGGTCCTGATAGGGCCATCCGGCGAGCCATGCCAGCAGTACGCGCCGGTTTTCCGGGGCGTTGTCCCATGTGACGGCGGCGTAGTGGTTGCGTCCCTTGTCGAGCCAGCGGGTCAGGTCGGAGGGTGTCTCGCAGCGGAATTCCCGGCCGTCGAACGTGCCGATGAAATACTGCGTGCCGCCCGACCGCAGCGTGTTCGAGTAGTTGTTCGAAAGCAGCACCCAGCGGGTGTTGTCCGGGTCTCCGTCTACGGGCAGCTCGAACAGGTCGGGACACTCCCAGATCCCGTCGTGGCCGCCGTATCCGGCGCCGAAGTCGCTCTCGTGTTTCCACTGCTTGAGGTCCGGCGAGGAGTAGATCTCCATGTGGTTGCCGACGGCGAGGATCATGTTCCAGTGTTTGCCCGGAGCATACCAGAAGACCTTCGGGTCGCGGCAGTCGCCTAGTTGCGAGGCGACGACCGGGTTGCCTTCGTATTTGGTGAAACTCTTCCCGCCGTCGGTCGAGTAGGCCATCGACTGCTGCTGGTAGCGTCCCGCCGAGGTGTAGAATGCCAGGACGGCCCCCTTGCCGAAACCGGCCGTGTTGTCGTGATCGACTACGGCCGAACCGGAGAAGATGGTTCCCAACTCGTCGGGGCACAATGCGTCGCCGTGGTGCTCCCACGTCACCAGGTCGCGGCTCGTGGCCGATCCCCAGTGCATGTTCCCCCACATGGCGCCGTAGGGGTTGTGCTGGTAGAAGAGGTGCCAGACGCCGTCCAGATAGAACATGCCGTTGGGGTCGTTCATCCATCCGTAGGCCGGGGCGAAGTGGTAGGCCGGCCGGTAGCGTTCGTCGGGCAGGTCGGATCGGTCGGCGGAGTATATGCGGCTCCAGGCGAGCGCGTTGCGGTGGTGGTTCAGCACCCGGATCCGGTCGGCGCCCGGATAGTCCGAGGCCCGCAGGGGCATGTAGTAGTCCACCTCGAACTGTGCGAGGCGGATGTGCAGCCGCTGGAGGACCTCGTCTGCTGCGAGGATCTCGACCGGGACCTCGGGCGCTGCCTCCTCGATCGGAAGCATCAGCCAGGCGGCCGGGTGTTCGACGGGAATCTCCGTAGTCCGTTTGTCGGGATGTTCGATCCGGAGCGGGTCGCCCGCGGCGGCCGTCCCCGTGAAGAGGACGGCGGCGAGGGCCGCGGCGATGAAGTGTTGGGCGGATTTCATGATCGGTTCTTGTTTTTGGGTGATGTTCTTTGGTTTCGGTTCGGTTAGTTGTAGTGCGGGTTCTGCGTGTAGAGTCCCGGTACATAGTTCATCTGCGGGAACGGAATGGGAATGTACTCGTGCGTGCCCTTTTCGAAGTGGGCCGTTTGGTAGTAGCTCACATATCCGCCGCCGTCGTAGTAGGTGTCGTTGCCGGCGTCGTCGCGGAAGTCACCCGGTTCGGGATTCTCCCAGTATTCGGTCCGGTAGAACTCGTTCAGCACGTCGGCTGCCGTACCCCAGCGGACCAGGTCGAAGAATCGCTGGTGCTCCATTGCCAGCTCCAGACGACGCTCGAAGCGCACGGCCTGCCGGGCGTATTCCTGCGTCCAGCCGCTCTCGGGATAGGTCGAAATTTCGCAAAAATCTTCCGCATAATCAATACGTGCCATCGAATTTTTTGCACGGGTGCGGATTTCGTTGATCAGCGTGCGGGCCTCCTCGAGGTTCTCGTTCAGTTCGATGAGAGCTTCGGCGCGGATGAGCATGATGTCGGCATAGCGCAGTACGATCTCGTTCATGCCGAATGCCTGCCAGGGCTCGTCGTAGGTGACATAGGGCGACCCTACGGGGCAGCACTGCTTCATGGAGCTGTACCAGCCGTAGCAGCCCGGCGTGCGCGAGTTGGCATAGGTGAAGATGATCTCCTTGTCGTACTTGTACGGGAAACCGCGCATGGCCACGGTGTGGAAGAGACGGGGATCGACCTTCTGGGTCTGTACGCTCGGGTCGGGGTTCGGGATCCAGCGGCTGTCGTTGAAGTCGTCGAACATCGGAAGTCCGTTGCGGGTCTTGAAGGCATTGACCAGATTCTGCGAGGGCTTCAGGAAGTCGTGCCCGCCCGGGAAGAGCACGGCCGGACAGTTGAGGATGTTGCTCCAGTTCGCACGCCCGTAGATCGTTCCGTCGGCTGTCTTGGTCGAGTGCTGCACGGCAAAGATCGATTCGCAGCCGTTGGGGTTTTCCGGCAGGAAGTTGTCCGAGAAGTCGGGTTCCAGACGGTACTCCGTGGCGCTTTTCACGTAGTCGGTGTAGGTGATCACGTGGCGCAGCGCCTGCTGGTCTACCGTTCCGGTGAACTGATGGTTCTCGTCCTGCGGGAAGGCCCGGTAGAGCCATACTTTGGCCAGATAGGCTGCCGCTGCGGTTTTGCTGACCCGGGCCTTGTCTGCAGGATACATGTCGAGGGTGTTGTAGGCCGCCTCGAAATCCTCGGTGATCCGGTTCCAGAACTCCTCTTCGGTCAGGTCGCGGTTGCCCACCTGCTCCTGGGTCTGCTCGGCATGGGCCACCTCGTCGATGTAGGGCACGTAGCGGAAGACGGTCTTCAGCTTGAAGTAGAAGTGCGCCCGCAGGAAGCGCATCTCGGCCAGACGGGCCGCTTTCTGCGGATAGGTCGCCTCATCGGCGTTCTGCACCGCGATGATGGCCTGGTTCACGCGGGAGATCACGCAGTAGAGACGGTACCACATGCCGTCGATGTTGCCCGTCGTGGAGAGCAGCGAGGTGCAGACCTCCATGTCGTGGTATCCCTGGTTGTCGGATTCGTTCATGCCGCCCTTGTAGGCGTCGTCCGAGCGGACGTCGCCGTAGGGCCAGAGGTTGAGCGGGCAGTCCCAGTAGTCGTCGCCCAGCGCCGAGTAGGCGGCGATGCACATCTCCTCGGGGTGCGACATGGCGTAGTCGCCGTCGATGACGCCCGACAGTTTTACGTCCAGGAAGTCTTCGCACGAGCTGCTTGCGCAGAGCACCGTGCATGCGATGGCCAAACTTGTTATGAATCGTTTCATTTCAGTGCGTTTTAGGTTAGAATGTCAGTTGGATGCCGCCCGTTACGGAGGTGGGGATCGGATAGCTCCATCCCGGAATCTCGGGGTCTACGCCCGTGAAGTCCCGGCTCTTGATCGTCAGCAGGTTCTGCCCGCTTATGTAGATCCGGACCTTGTCCAGCATGATCTTCGAGGTCAGCTCGTGGGGCAGCGTGTAGCCGATTTGCAGGTTGCGCAGCTTGAGGTAGCTGCCGTTCTCGATGAAGTAGGTCGAGAAACGGCCTTCGTCGCCGTTGTTGATCGTCGAGACGGCGGGAATCGTCGATCCCGGATTCTGCGGCGTCCAGGCGTCGAGCAGACGGGCTCCCTTGTTGCCGCCCACGTCGTTCACGCCCCAGAAGTCGGTCTGGTATTTGGCCACGTTCTCCACATCGACTCCGGCCACGCCCTGCCAGAACATCGAGAAGTCGAAGCCTTTGTAGGCCATCGAGAGGTTGATGCCATACGAGAAGTCGGGTACGGGATCGTAGATCCACGTGCGGTCCCAGGCGTCGATCTCGCCGTCGGGCACCCCGTCAGGCCCCGAGAAGTCCCGGAAACGGATGCCTCCGAGCCTTTTTCCCGGCTGGTTCGAGGCGTCGAGCTGCTCCTGCGAGGTGAACAGCCCGTCGGCCACGTAGCCCACGCGGGCTCCGTAGGGGTGTCCGATGAGCAGTTCCGTGTTGGTGTGTTCGTAGGATCCTGTGGCGGTCGATGGGATGTAGGTGACCTCGCTGCGGAAGAAGTCGAGGTTGGCCGACAGGTCGAGGTAGAATCCGCTCCGGGCCGTGTAGCGGTATCCGAGCAGGAACTCCATGCCTTTGGTCTTCATCGCCGGGCCGTTGAGCCACGTGTAGCCGCCCTCACCTACCGAACCCAGGTAGCCGGGCTGGATGAGCATGTCGTCGATCTTCTTGATATAGCCGTCGATCGTTCCGTAGAGCGAACCGTCGAGCAGCGTGAAGTCCAGGCCGATGTCGGTCTGCGTCGTGGTCTCCCACTTCAGGTCGAGGCCGCCGGTCTGCGAGAGGCGGAACCCCGAGGGGTAGATGCCCGAACCGACTCCGTAGATGTCGTAGGCGGTCGAGGTCAGGCGGTCCGAGCCGTAGTCGGCGATGTAGGTCGAGTAGCGGGCCGAGTTGCTGATGCCCTGGTTGCCGGTCTGTCCCCACGATGCGCGGATCTTCAGGTCGTCGATCCACTTCACATCCTGCATGAACTCCTCGCCCGAGATGCGCCAGCCGAGGGTTGCGGCGGGGAATACGGCCCATTTGTTGTTCTCGGCGAAACGCGACGAGCCGTCGCGGCGGATCGTGAACGATGCCAGGTAGCGGCCGTCGTAGTTGTAGTCGATCTTGCCGAAGAGCGATACCAGCGAGTAGCCTTCGCTGTTTCCCGAGAACTTCATCGTGCCGGTGCCGGCGTCGGGCCACATGTAGTCGGGATCCTCGAGCGCGAAGTCCTGGCGGTTGCCGCTGAAGTAGATCCGGCGCTGGTGGTAGAGCTCCATGCCGGCCAGGATCGAGAAGTTGTGCCGGTCGGCGAGCGTGAAGTCGTAGTTTATGGTGTTCGACCAGTTCCATTTCGTGTCGTTCGCCTGGTCGAGCGTCACGGAGGTGGGATTGCCCTCCTTCTTCTCAAACTTGTAGTAGTGGTTCAGCGTCCGCTTGTAGTAGGTGTCGAAGTCGATGCCGAAGTTCGACCGGATGAGCAGCCCCTTGACCGGCTTGATGTCGATATAGGCGTTTCCGAACACGCGCCAGGTGTGCGCGCGGTTCTCCTTGCCGTCGGTCAGTTCCCGGAGCGGGTTGTCGCGGTCGGGCATGCCGCCGATGCAGCCGCCCCAGCTGCCGTCCTCGCCGTGGACGGGAAGAATGGGCTGCATCTTCAGTGCGCGCTCGGTGAGGCTGCCCGGTGCATCGACCTGCGTGGTATAGCTCGTGGTAAAGTTTTCTCCGATAACGACGATGTCCTTGAAGAGGTTGAACGATGAATTCATGCGTGCCGACACGGAGTTGAAATCCGTGTATTTGAGGATTCCCTCCGTATCCTTGTATCCGACCGAGAAGAGGTAGTTGCCGCGTTCGGTGCCGTTGCTCACCGAGATGTCGTAGCGCTGGGTGAAGCCCGTGCGCGAGATGGCGTCGAACCAGTCGGTGTCGGCCGGGCGGAGGGTCTTGTTGGCGTCCAGATAGCCGTCATGCCAGCCCAGCGAGACGCCGTAGAGTTCCGGGTTGTCGAAATCGCCGTTCCAGTCGAACGTATAGCCGTAGTTGGTGATGTTGGGATCCTTGCGGTCGTTCATGTTGGCCTGGAAGAGCACCTTGCCGTAGCCCTCGGTGTCGAGCATGTCCATCTTGGTCGTGTAGAACGAGGCGGTGAGCGAGGTGTTGAACTCCACCTTGAGCTTGCCCTGCTGGCCGTGCTTGGTCGTGATGATGATCACGCCGTTTGCGGCCCGCGAGCCGTAGATCGAGGCCGAAGCCGCATCCTTGAGTACCTGGATCGATTCGATGTCGTTTGCGTTGAGCGAGTTGAGCGACGACTGCGTGGGAACACCGTCGATCACGAACAGCGGGTCTTTGGTCGAGTTGATCGATCCGATGCCGCGGATGCGGATCGTGCCGATTCCCGAGGGGCTTCCGTCTGCCGTGATGGTCATGCCGGGGATGCGGCCCTGCATGCGCGCATCGGGTCGGTGTCGGGCAGGGCCTTCATCTCGGCTACATTGACGATGCTGATGGCTCCTGTCAGGTCGGCCTTGCGCTGGGTACTGTAACCGGTTACGACCACCTCGTCGAGCGACTGTGTATCTTCCTGCAGGAGCACCTGCATCTCGGGTCGGGTTTTCAGCTTCTGGGGGACGTATCCCAGGAAGGTGACTTCGATCTCTGCGCCGGGGGCCGTTTCGATGGCGAAGCGGCCGTCTACTCCCGTACTCGTGCCGTTGGAGGTGCCGCTTTCGACGATAGCCGCCCCGATGACGGGCTGCTTGTCGGACGCCGAGAGGACGATGCCCCTGACGACCTGCCTTTGGGCGATCGCTTCCGGGAGAACCAGAAACAGCAATGCCGCCAGACAGCATAGGAATGAGGTTCGTTTCATGATGGTTGGTAGGTTTAAGGTTGTGTGGTTGGTGTGGTGACTGCCCCGGTGGGGCTCGGTCAATACAAATTTAGCGGAACGGACCGCCTTTCTGCGTAACGCATGTTTCATTTGGTGGCACTCCGGTTACCGGGTAACATGTGTCGCAAGCCGTGCAACCGACACGAAATCAAAGGCCCTTCCCAAATGGAAGGGCTTTTTGCTGCGCGGGAACGGAACCGTTCTATTCCCCGGTATATTCGGAAGGAGTTTTGCCGTAGAGGGCCTTGAAACACTTGCTGAAGTAGGAGGGCGAGGTGAATCCGGTGCGGTAGGTGATTTCGCTGACGGTCCATTGCCGCTGCTCCAGCAGGGCGAGCGCCTTGTTCAGCCGGAAGTTCCGGATCAATTCCGAAGGAGCCGTGCCGAAAAGCTCCTTGGTCTTGCGGTAGAGGTGTACGCGCGAGAGGTTCAGTTCCCGGCTGAGGTCGGTCGTCGAGAAGCTGCTGTCCGCAGCCCGCTTTTCGAGCAGTTCGAGCAACCGGGTCCTGAACTGTTCGTCGAACCCGACGATCTGGGCCACCTCGGATGGCGGGAGGTAGTTTCCCTCCTGAATCCGCGAACCGAGGCTGCGGCGCATCCGTTCCCGGTCATCGAGCAGCGTGACGATCTGCATGTGGAGCAGATCGATGTTGAACGGTTTCTGGATGTAGGCGTCGGCGCCTTGCGCCATGCCCTGCAGCTGGTTCCGTTCTCCGCACAATGCCGTCAGCAGGATGACCGGCAGGTGGCTCAGCCGCTGGTCGTTCCGGATCTCGCGCGTCATCTCCAGACCGTCCATGTCGGGCATCATGACGTCGCTGACGATGATATCGGGAGTATGGCTTCTGATCAGTTGCAGTGCTTCTGCGCCATCCGCGGCAATCAATATCCGTTTGAAGTATTCACCCAGCGCTTTTTTCAGGAAGTCTGTCAGGTCGGGATTGTCGTCTACTACCAGAATACTATATGGAGTGGTGTCAAAACTGTCTTCCTCTTGTAGCTGTTTGCTGCTGTCGTCACTCATCAGTTCATTCAGATAGGCTTTGGGCTGGCAGATAATCTCTTCCGACTCTTGTTTCAGCGGCAGTTCGAAGAAGAAGGTAGCTCCCGATTCCGAATTGTCACGTGCACCGATAGAGCCGCCGTGCAGTTCTACCAGAATCTTGGAGTAAGACAGCCCGATACCGGTTCCGCTCTGTTCTCCCATACCCTGATAAAAGCGGGTGAAGAGCTTATGGGTGTCCACCTGTTGCAGGCCGCATCCCTGATCGGTAATGGAGACGCGTATTCTTTTTTCTTCGGACAGCAATTCGGAGGAAATGGTGATTCTCGTATCTTGCGGGCTGTGTTTCAGTGCATTGATAAGCAGATTGCTCAGGATGATTTCACACTTGTCCTTATCGAAACTCACGGTTTCGATGCGTGGGTCGAGCTGGTAATGAATATGTATATTTTTCGCTTCGCCTTCGCTGACAAAATCTTGTGATACCTGTTCGATCCATTCGTTGAGCGGATGCGGCTGTATGATCAATTTGCTTTCTCCCACTTCCATCTTACGGACATCAAGCACCATATTAATCAGATTCTTCATTCGTTGGGACTGCCGGTAGATCGCTTTCAGTGGCAGGTATTGCGTATCTCCCGGAGACAGGGATTTCAATATCCGGCTGAGTGGAGCGTGAATCAGTGTCAGCGGGGTACGTAGTTCGTGGCTGATGTTGATCAGGAAACGCACTTTCTCCTCATACACCTGTTGCTCGTGTTCCTTCATGGCCCATTTCAACTTGTCTTCTTTCCGTTTCAGTGTTCTCCGGAACATCTCGACTATGATGCCGGTGGCGAGCAGGGCACACCCCAGTGTGAACCACCAGGTACGGTACCAGGGCGGGAGTACGGTCAGTTCCAGTACTTGCTGACTGGGAATCCAGCTGCCGTCTTTGGCCGTGCAGGAAGCCATAATCTGATAATCGCCCGGTGGGAGCGAGCGGATGACCAGTTCCGGATTGTACGATTCGATCTGCTGATCGTTCAGTCCTTCTATCTGATACCGGTACACTTTCTGCCGGAAAATATCCTCTTCCTTTGACATGATGCGGATGCTTATATTGCTGTTCCAGGGAACGGAAATCCCGGTCGGGTTACCACTCAGTTCGTTGTTGGCGGATTCTCCGTTGACGATCACATCCGATAATTGTAATTTAGGAGATTCGGAGGTAAGCAGGGGCAGTTTGCTGTTGATATAGAGCAGCCCTTTGACGCCTCCCATGTAGACGTTTCCGCGTTTGCTCAGCAAACGGGGTTTGGAGAGATATTCGTTCTGAATGGCACCGTCCGATTCGCCGAACAGTACAAATTTCTTTTCTTTGATCAGCCGGGCGAAAAGCATATCGTTTGTGCCAAACCATACCTTGCCTTGCTGGTCGCATACGATGAGTGTCACTTCCGTGAATAGGTTGGTGGCAAAAGGAGTCCGTTTTCGGGTCGTGGGATCATAGTGGGTGAGCCCATAATTACTTCCTATCCAGAAATCTCCGTATTCATCGCGCGAGACGGAATTGATGACCGTATCATTATAGCACCGGAACAAGGGCTTTAGTTCATTGCTGCGATTGTCCAGCCGGTAGATACGCTTGGTGTCATTCAGGTAGGTGTAATCTCCGTGGTTGGCGATGGGGAGAAGTGTGCCGATAATGTCTTGTCCCTCCTGTTCGGTTGCGATGGAAAAGGTACGTTTGTTCAGGTCGTACTGATAGACGTGATCTCCGAGAAGCAGCACGCTGTTAGGGCTGTTCTGGTAGAGATTGACAGTCTTTCCCCGGTTACAGAGGCGTGTGGTGGTTGGCGTATCTATGATGGTGAATGGCTGCTTTTCTCCCGTAGACGGATTGAATACGAATACTCCTTGTGAGAAAAGGGAAATCAGCAGTTTACCGGGAGTAAACTGGCAGATGGATGCCACCTTGTCTTCCCATGTCGAGAGATAATGGGTAAACTTCTCTGTGAGAGGATTGAAAAGATTGACTCCGCCGCCGTCTGTTCCGATCCATATTTTATCATCAGACTCCTGGTAAAGGCTGAGAACGGTGTTGTTGCTCAGTCCCCGGTTGTTGCCCGGCACTACGTCCGTGTAGGTCACCATTGACACTTCGCGGATGCTGATCAGTCCGTTACGGATACTTCCGGCCCACATATTGTTGTTCTGGTCGTTGTAGAGGCACAGAATGGAGTTGGCGGGGAGTGAATAGTTGTCTCTTCCGGGGATGTGCTCCAGCAGGGAAAGCTGTCCGGTTTCCGGTTCGAGTACGTTGATGCCGCCTCCGTCCGTTCCGATCCACAGTTTATTCTCCCGTTCGGCAAGGCTGAGTATGACGTTGTTGCTCAGGGATGAGTTGTGGGTGGTGTATGATGCCAGTTGTTTTCCGTTCCGGTCGAAGCAATAGAGTCCGTTATTGTAGGGGGCAATCCATATCCGGTTTTTCGAGTCGATGATCATACTCATAATTTCCTTTCCGCAGTCGAAAGGAGGACGGCTGCATTTTCCTGTTTTCAGGTCGAGCAGGAGCAGACCTTGCCACCGGCTGCAACAAAGTGCGGTGTGTTCGTCCCAAAGGCTGAGAATTGTGACGTTGAAGTTGGGAAGGTCCGTCTGGTCAAATTCCTGCAGCAGGTGGAAAGAGGTGTCCCGGTAGTTATAAAAGTAAATCTTGTTTTTGGCTCCGAATAAAATACCGTCCGGGGTGGTACAGGCGGAATATGCCGTAATATTTTTCCCTTTCTCATCGGTTGGCAGGTAGAAATCGTCACTTTGCCGCTGGTAGCGTGCCACTCCTTTGTCCGTCAGAATCCAGATATTGTATTGCCGGTCTTCTACAATCTGAAGGATGAGGTCGTGGGGCAGTGAATGCGGATCGTTCGCCTGATGGGTATATTTCTTCAGCTCATGACCGTCGACCCGTCCCAAGCCGGAACGGGTGCCTATCCACACAAATCCCTGTTCATCCGTAAGGATACACCGGACGGTAGAAGGAAGACCTTCCTTCAGGGAGATCTGCTTGTAATAGTAATGCCCTGCCTGTAAAGGAAGGACACCGGCCATTTGTATGATGAATGCGATGCATAGGACGATATAGAGTCTTGTTTTCATGAGATTAGGTCGAGTAAACAGAAGCAAAGATAATGCATTCGGATGAATAATGAGTAGAATGTACAAAGAGTTTTTGGCAAAGATGGCGTTAATTTATCCATAATCTTTATCTTTGCTCGAAAATGTACGACTATGATTACCGAAGAACT
>ERZ780223.3247-NODE-3247-length-12374-cov-3.846984_pt1 | contig 12374 bp, 9 predicted proteins | sample MGYA00511016_ERZ780223 | MGnify/ENA primary metagenome ERZ780223 (study PRJEB29588, sample SAMEA2159032) | human gut metagenome | biome: human gut; feature: human-associated habitat; material: faeces | place: Denmark | collected 2008/2010 ... | reverse complement strand
TAGCCAGTGGAACGGGTGATGCCGGAATGTGGGTAAGTCGTGGCAATTCTGATATATTGGAGTTTAAGGAAGGAGAGTCCGTGCCGTCAGAGGTCCAACCACAGAAGTCGGCAGTCATGATGTTATGAATCGGAGCATAGCCGGCACGGACTCTTTGTTTTCGTTTTCGACCCAGCTGTTGAGGCAGTCGGTGAGGCTGGTATGGTTACTGTACAGATCATCGTCTGCATCGATGGCGGTGATGCCAGTTGCGTTTGGAGAAACGGTCAGCTGCTGCTTTGAGATCTGATAACATTTGGAAGTATCAAGCGGGATCAGTGATGGATTGGGATCCCCGGAGAAATAATTATATTGCCATGTATTTGATAAAGCATCAATGTCAGCTGCATTATAACAGTAACGAACATTTGCAGAGGGAGAACTGCTGTTATGACCGATCAGTCCACCGGCATCGGCAGAGGATAAGGTGGTCAGACTGCCGGTGTTATAACTGTTATAGATCGTGTTGGCAACGGTGGATGCGGGGGCGTTATCATAATCGGTTATGATAACGCCGGCAAGACCTCCGATTGCAGAAATTTTCAATCCACAGACCTGTTCGTTTGTGTTATTGCTACAAGAGATGCCTGGGTGTGCGTCCTGTGAAGAGTCTGCAATCTGGGAAATTGCACCGGAATTGTTGCAGTTTGCGATGTATCATACGTCCGGAGGCATCTAAGAAGCCGAAGAAAACGGCGACACCAAAGAAAAAGAAGAATAGGAAAAGCACGAAAGCGACAAAGGCACCGGTTGCGACCGCTGCACCGACAAGTGTCCCACAAAAGGTACAGGCGACAAAGAAGCCTGCCGGGACAGAAAGCAAAAAGAAAAATAATGTGAAGATGGATGGCAATCTGGATGACTTCTTCCAATAATTTTTAATATTAGGAAGCTGCATGAAATGCGTGAAAGATGCTTTAAAAAATGAAAAATATATGAGAGATTGACAGATAGATAACTGCGTGGTATGCTTTGCTTTGTTCAGTGATTTATCAGTGTGCCTGCGCCGCAGCAGGTGATACGGGATAGATTGAAAAGGGAATGCAGTGAGATGCTGCAGCAGCCCCCGCTACTGTAAGAAGGATGACTCTTTCGCCGGAGCAAGATCCGGAACCACTGTACTGCGTCAGGCGGTATGGGAAGGGAGAGAGGAAGATGATTTTGAGCCAGGAGACCTGCTGGACAGAGACAGACATATGGCGTTTTGATGAAAGCAGCCCTCGGTGGGAGGGAGCGGACACGGAAACGTTTCTTTTGTGTTGAATTTTTTCAGAATATGAAGTCTCTGTACAGCCGAATGTACAGAGGCTTTTTTATGGTATAGGAAAATGCTCGTAACGTAGTGTTATGTCAACGAGAATTGCGAAGCAATTCTTGGAGGGCAAAACGCTGGTTTTGCCTTTTTATAATATTAAGAAAGAGAATAAGATGAGACAGAGAAGATGGAAATATATTGTGGTAGCATTGCTTGTGGTATTCGCAGTGGTACTTGGAATACGTCAGACGCATTTTCAGTCGGTGGATTCCTACCGGCAGGAACAGAAGCTGGTCCGGAAGGATCTGACGGGGGATGATGAACTTTCTTCTATGTATAAGGAAGAAAGTGAGGAGACGCAGCAACCGGAATTGACGAATCAGCCTGTATCGACCGCACATGGTGGGAAGGCGAATCAGAAGGCTTCTGATGGAAAAGAAAAGTCAGGTAAGAACACAGATGACAATACGCTGTCCGCAAAAGCGGACACGTCATCAGGAGAGCCTTCGTCAAAGAAGAATACGTCCGGAAAGTCTTCGGACAAGAAGGGGAAAAGTTCCACCTCCGGAAAGCATTCCGACAAAAACAGCTCCGGGAATCCGTCGGCGACAGCAGGGACTTCCGGACAAAATGCAACGGCGGGTCAGACACCGGGGCAGAGCGACGCGGCGGATGCGTCATCCGGTGGCGGAAATGGAGATCAGGCATCCTCCGGACAGAATGGAACGCCGGCAACGCCGGGACAATCGCAGAGTAGTTCGATGGCAACTGCAAAGCCGGGAGGAAGTACAGTGACCACGACACCGGAGGCAGAGAAGATCAGCTGTACGATCGAGATCCGCTGTGACAGTCTGGTGAAGAATAAGAAGCAGGCACAGGAAAGCATTTGGAAATATATTCCGGACGATGGCGAGATTCTTGCGAAGGTGACGGTACAGATGGAGAAGGGTGCCACGGTGTACGATGTACTGGCGAAGGCGTGCAAGGCGAAAGGGATCGCCGTGGACGCGGAATATACGCCATTATATAAAAGCTACTATATTAAAGGAATAGCACATCTTTATGAGAAGCAGGCGGGTGATATGAGTGGCTGGATCTATAAGGTCAACGGCACCGCACCCAACCGGGGTGCATCTGCCTATAAGATATCGGAGGGGGATGTGATCAGCTGGCGGTATACATGTGATGGGAAGACCTCCTGATCTGCTGCTCACAAGGAAAGCAGCCTGTGGTGAAAACAGACAAGTGGCATGCTGTATGACAGCGGATTGGAGTATGATATGAAAAAGGAATCGGAGTTTGCAAAGAGACATCCGGCAGTTATTCTGGTCTATCTACTGGCATGCATGATCTGGACAATGATCGTAAGACACCCGGCTGCGATCGTTGTCTCCTTTGTCGGCGCCTCTGTATGCTATGTGGCGCTGGCGGGGATCATACGCTGGTTGCAATTATGGATTCCGGCAGGGATAATGCTTGTTTTTTCAGCGGTGATCCTTCCGCTGTTTTCGCATCGGGGCGTGACACCGCTTTTCTATATGAATGGAATGGCAGTGACATGGGAGTCCGTCTATTACGGGATCATGATGACGCTCATGCTGTTTGCACTGCTGCTATGGTGTGGGGTGGCTGCCTGCCTGCTTGACAGCGAGAAGGTGTTGTACATTACCGGCAAGACGATCCCGACGATCGGTCTGATGCTGATGATGATCTTTCGCTCCATTCCGGATATGAGAGATCGTTACCAGCAGATACATGAGGCGCAGATCGGTCTTGGCTGCGCGGGTGGAGAGGCATCGAAGATGCAGCGGATGCGAAGCTTTTTGAGAGAGCTTTCGATGCTGATCTCATGGTCGTTAGAGGATTCGATCGAGGTGTCCGTATCGATGGAGTCAAGAGGATACCGAACCGGATCGAGAACGTGGTTTCATTTGTTTTCGTTTCACCGGGAGGATCTGGTCTGGTGTATCTATTTTGTGGTTATGTTTGCCGGTGTATATATTTGCCGGTTTCGAGGAGATTTTAAGGCATATTATTTCCCGGAGATCTGGCAGAAGGCATTGTCCGGCTGGTCTGTTGCAGCACTGGTCACGGCAGCGGCCGGCATGCTTGCGCCGGTGGCCTATGACAGTTACTTTTTGATGTCTGTACGAAATATGGGACAGATGGGAGACGGTGAGAAAGGAGACACATAATGGAACAAAAAGCAGTTTTATCTTGTGAGCATGTGTCGTTCTGTTATCCGAGACAGACGGACAATGCGATCGAGGATATCAGTTTTTCCATTGGAGAGGCGGAGTTTGTCGTGCTCTGCGGACAGTCGGGCTGCGGCAAGACAACGCTTCTGCGTCACTTCAAAAAGAACCAGATCCCATTTGGAACGGGCTCGGGTAAGCTGTATTACCGGGGGAGTGACCTGGAGACGATGGATGACCGGGAGAGCGCGGCACGGATCGGCTTTGTCGGACAGAATCCGGATACACAGCTTGTGACAGATAAGGTGTGGCATGAGCTTGCCTTTGGACTGGAGAATCTCGGCGTGCCGGGAGAGCAGATCCGGCGGCGGACGGCAGAGATCGCCCAGTATTTCGGGATGGAGTCGTGGTTTCGCAGACCGGTCTCCGAGCTTTCGGGTGGACAGAAGCAGTTGTTAAATCTTGCCTCTGTGGTGATCATGCAGCCGGATGTGCTTCTGCTTGATGAGCCGACGGCGCAGCTTGATCCGATCGGCACCGGAAGATTTCTGGATACGCTGCGGCGGTTGAACCACGATCAGGGAACGGCTGTGCTTTTGTCGGAGCAGCGGCTGGAGGAGGTCGTTCCGATGGCAGACCGGGTGCTGATCATGCATCAGGGGCATCTGGTGGCGGACGCGGTGCCGGGGCAGTGTGCGGCGAAGCTCGAAGCGTATGAGAGGGATCATAACGAAGCACTTCCGATTGCTTCTGCAATGCCGGTGGCGGTCCGGGTATGGAAGGCATGCCATTACAGGGACGAGGCGAGCTCTCCGGTCAGTATCCGGCAGGGAAAGAGCTGGCTGGCTGATCATGTCCGTAAAACAGGACAGAGCAGCGGGGAGACAGTGACCGATGGTGTGCAGAATATAGCAACGGATGTAGTTCACAAAATGGGACAGACCAACAAGGCGGTCGGGGCAGCGGTATCCGACAGGCATCCCTGCCATACGGCGAAGCGTGCCGTGTCAGAAACGGCACTTTTTGTGGACAGGCTCTGCTTCGGTTATCAGAAGGATCAGCGTGTGCTGGAGGATTTTACCATGCGTGTTCCGAAGGGGATGCTCTATGCGGTGGTGGGGGGCAACGGCTCCGGCAAATCAACGGCATTAAAAGCGATCATGGGGATCTGCAAGCCTCGGCGCGGCAAGGTGAAGGCGGTGGGCAAGATTCGTTTTCTGGCACAGAATCCGAAGAGCCTTTTTACGGAGCTGACGGCTGCCGAGGAGCTGATGGCGATGCTTCTTCCGGAAAACGGAGGGGCAGGCTTGAAGGAAGCGGACAGGACGCAGAGAGTCGGGAAAATGCTTTCTTATCTGGAGCTTACTGCGCAGCGGGAGCAGAATCCGATGGACTTAAGCGGCGGGCAGCAGCAGCGGCTTGCGCTTGGAAAACTGCTTCTTACAGAACCGGATATTCTGTTACTTGATGAGCCGACAAAGGGACTTGACGGTGCATTTAAGGAAAAGCTTGCAGAGTTTTTGAAGGATCTGTGCAGCAAAGGGAAAACCGTTGTGCTTGTATCGCACGATATGGAATTTTGTGCGCGTTATGCGGATCAGTGCGGTCTGTTGTTTGACGGGCAGCTGATCAGTGAAGGGGAGACGAGAGCATTTTTCAGAGAAAATGTTTTCTATACGACGGCGGCACAGCGGATGAGCCGGGGCGTCTGTGGGGATTGTCTGCTGGCGGAGGATATCGTCCGGGCTCTGCAGGAAGCGGGGGGTGCCGGATGAAACAGTCAGGACAAATCTCCGGACGTCAGTTTGACTGGGAGGAATATTTGTGGCAGCGGTCCAGGCGCCGTGTGACAAGCGGCATTTTGCTGCTGATGTCGGTTGTGGCATTACTGTTTGTGTCGACGGTTTTGCTGCGCGGCAGATATTATCTTTTGATGGGATTTGGCGTTGTGCTTCTGATACTTGTCCTGTTTTTTGGACAGTATGAACGGCGCAAACCGCAGGCGAGAGAAGTTGTGCTGTTGTCGACGCTCACCGCATTGTGCGTGGTGATGAATGAGATCTGCGCACATACGATACCGTTACATGCCGGAACCACGATGGTGGTGATCTGTGGCATTGGTCTTGGTCCGGAGGCGGGCTTTCTGATCGGTGCAATGAGCCGGCTGGTGTGTAACTTTTTTGATGGTCAGGGGCCATGGACTCCTTGGCAGATGGCTGCCTGGGGGATGGTCGGATATTTGTCCGGCATGGCTTTCAATAAAATAGAACGCAGACGAACGGGAGAAACGCTTGCCAGACGGCTTTCTCTGGAGAAGGGACGCAGGTTCCGTGTGGTAATGGGACCGGTTCTTTGCATTCTGTCTGCGTGGGTGCTTGCTTATGTGGTCTATCTGTTTCGGAGAAGCCCGGGAGAGAATTTCTTTGGATGGAGATTGTACTTCTACGGACTTGCCGGAATGGCAGCGGGCTGTATCCTGCAGAGGAAAAAACTTCCGGTGGATGACATTACAACAACGGTGTTTACGTTTTTTGTGGTGTTTCTGCTGTATGGAGGCGTGATGAACTTTGCGGCGATGCTGATGACGAATTCGATGGATCCGTCATCCGGACAGATCAGCTGGGAGGCCCTGAAAGCATTATACCTGACAGGAGCACCCTACGATGCAGCGCATGCCGGTACGGCGGCGTTGTGTATGTTCCTTTTCGGGGACAGCATTTTACAAAAGCTGGAGCGTATACAAGGGAAATTTGGGATTACACTGTAGACAAAGCATCAGGATTGGAGGATCAAAATGATCAAGAAGAAATGGATGAGCAGCCTTTTGGCAGCCGCCCTGGCATTTACGACCGTATTTGGCGCAGGCGTGACTGTAAAGGCGGCAGACGAGACAGATGCCAACCAGACCGGTAAGATTACCGTTTATGTGGCAGCTGAGGGCGCGGATGACGAAGGACACACTGTCGATATCGGCAAGATCGCCGTACAGGTGGACAAGGGAACAAAGGGTGACGTAGCGGTTGAACAGGCGCTGCAGAAGGCAGGCTATACAGATTATCTGATCGAGGATACCGGATATGGCGCAAACTTAAACAAGATCGGCGATATCGCCAACGCAGCTGACTGGAGCAAATACTGGGGCTTTTATATCAACGGGGCCTATGCGCCTGCCAGCCTTGGAAACACAACACTGCAGGACAACGATAAGATCAGCTATCTTTATACTTATTACGGAGATACAGCAGTACAGGCAAAGGTATTTGACGATGATGCTTCTTTGAATCCGGACAGTGATAAGACAGCATCTCTTCTTGCAAATGCAAAGGCACAGCAGGAGGTTCTGGCAGATACGATCTTCAAAAAGGTATTTGGCGATGGTCAGACCGTCTATGGTATTGAGACACCGGATGCACTTTATGTAGCATTCTCCCTGCTTCGTGCAGATTACAAGTCTGATTATTTCGACGAGATGTACGCCAATGTGGAGAGTCAGCTTAAATCACTGGCAGATACAGGATCTGTTACTGTTGAGGGTGAGGCAAAGGATGAGGCTGTCATCGCGGGCAAATATCCGGAGTTGACTTATGCGAAGATCGTTCTGTTTGTGACAGCAATGGGTAAGGATGCAAGAAATGTTGGCGGATACAACCTGATCGAGAAGATGGCACAGAAGAGTACCTATGAGGCATCTTCCGAAGCGTATATGCTGGACAGTACAATGCTTTTGGCACTGGACAGCGGAAATTACTTCCCGCCGGCAGGCGATGATTATATTACAAAGGATGATCTTGTAAATAATATTGCCGCAAAGATGGATGACAGTATTGCACAGGCACTTCAGTGGAACTCTGTTGATTCTGTTGCAATGGCACTTCAGCCACTGTACAAATATGCAACCGATGACATTCTTCCTGAGGATGCAAGCAGTGACCGTACTGCAGTGCAGGAAGCATATGCAAAGGGAATCCATTTCCTGGAGAGCACCCAGAATGCAGACGGTAGCTGGAGCGGATACGGCACAGAGACAAACAATGTATGGACACTTGCGCAGATCATGACCGCAATGGGACAGCTTCGGATTAATCCATGCAGCGAGACAGACGGCACAGACTTCATCAAAAATGGTGTGACTGTTCTTGATGATGCAGCTGTATTTGTTGATGTAGAGAATAAGAAGGTGGATGATGATCTGATGTCATATCAGCCGGAGCAGCTGCTTCGTGGTCTGACAGCAGTGATCCGTGCAATGGAGGGAAAAGATTCTCTTTATGATGTGAGATATACAGGAGTGACTCCAAGTGTGACACCAAGCGTGGTGCCAAGTGAGGCTCCATCAGAAGCACCGAGCCAGTCGCCGGCTGTGAGCCCGAGCAATGTGCCAAGTGAGACTTCTTCAGCAGCACCGAGCCAGTCACCGGCAGTAAGCCCAAGCAATGTGCCAAGCCAGACTCCGGCAGTTTCTGCACCGGCTAAGACGGCAACACCTGCTGCAACAGCGAGTGCAGCACCGGCTAAGAGCAAGGTTAAGGTCACAAAGGTTAAGGCTGTGAAGGCAAAGGTAACCGTTAAGAAGGGCAAGAAGGCAGTTGTAAAATGGAATGTAACAACTGCAAAGAAGGCTTCTGCAGCATCTGTTGCCAAGCTTGTGAAGGTTTCTGTCAACAAGAAGAACGTGAAGGTTGTGAAGAAATCTGCGAAGACAAAGAAAGCGAAAGTAACACAGATCACGGTAACCGTAAAGGGTGTTAAGAAGGGCAATGCAGTCGTTACCCTGAAAGCCAACAAGAAAAAGAGCAAGGTAAAAGTTGTTGTGAGATAAGCGGAAAAGCTCTGAAAGAGCGAATTTGCGAGTTTTTAGTAAATATTGCCAATGAAATAGAGAACCCCACTCAAAGAGATTTGATAATCTTTGAGTGGGGTTCTTTTTATGGCATAGGAAAATGCTCGTAACGTAGTGTTATATCAACGAGAATTGCGAAGCAATTCTTGGAGGGCAAAACGCTGGTTTTGCCCTTTTTTAAGTGTATAGAAAGACTCTATTTCGTCATTGCGTCTGCAAGCTGCTCCATAGCAGGAAGATCACTTTCCTTCATTACGGAACGGATCGTGACAACAGGCTCAACGATCTCGATATTCTTCATTGTCTCAAGAATAGACTTCATTGTGCGTGCAGCGGTTGGCGCCCAGGAGCCGTTCTCTACGATGCCAACCTTACGGTTCTGGTAGGCTTTGCTCTGCAGATGGTGCAGGAAATCCTGCATACATGGGAATACGCCGGCATCATAGCTGGCAGCAGCCAGAATCATGCGGTCATAGCGGAAGGCATCCTCGATCACCTCAGCCATATCTTCTCTTGCAAGGTCACTGACAACAACCTTTTCTGCTCCTTTCTCGCGAAGGATCTCAGCAAGCTTCTCGGCAGCTTTGCCGGTGTTGCCGTGGATGGAAGCGTATGCGATCAGGATTCCCTTATCCTCCGGCTGATAGCTTGACCATGTATTATAAAGTCCCAGATAATAGCCAAGATTATCCTTTAAGACCGGTCCGTGAAGAGGACAGATCATTGCAATGTCCAGAGCGGAAGCCTTCTTGAGAAGTGTCTGGACAGGAGCACCATATTTGCCGACGATATTGAAATAATATCTGCGTGCCTCACATGCCCAGTCATCCTCGCCCTCGGCCTTAGAGAGAGCACCGAACTTACCGAAGCCGTCTGCGGAGAACAGGATCTTTTCTTTGGATTCGTATGTAACCATAACCTCCGGCCAGTGAACCATCGGAGCCATGACGAAGGTCAGTGTATGCTCGCCGAGAGAAAGGGTATCCCCCTCCTTAACGGTGAGACTGTGTCCATCTAATGGGATATCGAAGAACTGTGGAAGCATCGTAAAGGTTTTTGCATTACCAACGAGAGTCACATCCGGGAACAGCTCAACAAGACGGGCAATGCTGCCGGCATGATCCGGCTCAAGATGCTGTACAACAAGATAGTCAACGGTTCTGCCGTCGAGAGCAGAGAGAAGATTCTTCTCCCATTCCTCCATGCCTCGCGGATCTACGGTATCCATAACAGCTACCTTTTCGTCCAGGATCACATAGGAGTTGTAGGAAACGCCCTCCGGGACAACATACTGGCTCTCAAACAGATCGATGGTAGTGTCATCTACACCGATATACTTTATAGAATCTGAAATAACTACGCTCATAGATAACCTCTTTTCTGCGCACAATGTGTTGTATTTTGTGATTTTATCGCTCATAAATCGTAATGCATGTGAATAAACACGTCTGCGCAGGTGATTTATGAGTTTTACGGACGGAGATCCAGTGCGCCGGGATTCCGCCAGTGTCTGCATTTATTCTAAAATGAAGCAGACCTTCTGTCAACCGTCGGACCGCTTTAATCCAGCTTGATTCCCTGAAGAAGCTTTGCAAACGGGCTGGTATCGGACGCATCCTCTGGGCTGTCTGCCGCATATTCGGATGGGATTTCGTAGTTCTCGTCTTCGGTATCCGGTTCATCCTCGCGCAGAGCCTTGATGCTCAGGGAAATGCGGTCGCCCTCGATCTTTAAGATCTTTGCCTTTACCACCTGTCCCATTTTAAGCTCTTCCTTTGGCGACTTGATGAACTTGTTGGTGATCTGGGAAATATGGCAAAGACCGGTCAGTCCCTCTCCGATATCGATAAATACACCATAGGATTCCATTCGTGTAACAGGCCCTTCTACAACATCGCCGGTGGTCAGTCTGCCGATCCGCTGTGTTTTCTCGACAATCGCCTGCTCGCGTTGGATCATTTTGGCGGAAAGGACAAGCTTCTGAATATCCTTTTCCACGGTGATGATCACTGCCTGAACGGTCATGCCGACATATGCTTCGGTATCCTCAACATAAGTCAGTGCAAGCTGGGATGCCGGGATAAATGCGCGGATCCCCTTGACATATCCGGTCACACCGGCAGGAACAGCTTCGGTGATCTTTACGGAGAAAACGGTACCGTCTGCCATGTCTTCTTTAAGCTCGTCCCAGACAAGAACACGGTTGGCTTCACGCATGGAAAGGATTACGTTGCCGCTTGCATTTTCCGGATCCAGAACCATTGCCTTGATCGTGTCGCCGATCACCATATCTTTTTTGATGGAGAAGGACGGATCATCGCTGCATTCCTCGATTGGGATAATGCCCTCGGTGTAGTAATTCAAGTCGACGGTGACTTCGGTGTCGGATATACCGATCACAGTCACATCGAGGATATCGCCCTCGCGCAGAACCTGAAAGGAACGTTCCAGTTCGTTTTCGTAGTCTTTCATACTCTTTTCATTACTCATATAACGCACCATACCTTTCTGAAAATGTATGGCTTCATTATAACAGTAAAATGTGAAGAAACAAATAACCTTTACAACATTTCTCTCTATTGTTTACAGTTGGAAATACTTATTTTCTGACTTTGACGGTGCAGGTCTCGCGGGTGCCATCCTCCGTAAAGGAGATGACAGCGGTTCCGACGCTTCGTGCGGTGAGATTACCGAGCTGGTCAACCTGTACCACATTTGGTTTGCTTGATTTGATGAGAGGCGCATTGCCGCTGGATATTTTGTAACCGAGTGTGCGTGTTTTGCCCACTTTCATGGTCAGAGAGGATGCAGATAATCTGATGGTTGGAGCTTCGACCTCGATCTCACAGGTTTTGGTGACGCCGTCGGCTTTGGCGGTAATGAGTGCAGTGCCATGTTTCTGGGCGCAGACAAGACCGGTATCGCTGACGGTTGCAACGCTGGAACGGTTGGATTTCCAGGTCGGAGTGATCCCGGAGGACACATCGGCGGTAAGTTGAACCTGCTGGCAGCGGAAAAGCTTCCGGTAAATATGGTTCAACGTAATGGAAGGCTTTTTGACGGTGACGCGGCAGGTGGCTGTTGTCTTGCCGGCTGTGATAGAGATGATGGCAGAACCCGGTTTGCAGGCGGTGATCACACCATCACTGTCTACTACGGCAACACTCTTTTTATTGCTGCTGAAGGAGACCGGCTCACTTCCTGTTGTGGAAGCCTGAAGACGCTTTGTCTCACCGTTTTCCATAGAAATACTGCGTGTACTCAGCGTAATCTTCGTGCGGGCGACCGTGACTCTGCAGGACGATTCACTTCCATCCGCCTTTGCTGTGATGCGGCAGCTTCCGGCGTGCTTCGCGGTGACAAGACCGTAGCGGTTGACCGATGCGACTTTTGCATTCGAACTCTTGAAAGATGGCAGTCTGCCGCTTGAGACAACGGCACCAAGATAAAACTCCTGACCGGCAGACAGGGACGCCTGATACTGCGTCAGTACAATGAAAGTACGGGCGGCAGAAGCGGTCCGGGTGGCAGCAGGAGCGAAAAGAAGCCCTGCAATGATTGACAGTGTCGTGAAAATGGCGGGAAAAATCCGCCGGAATGATGATTGATATTTCATAGAACTCCCTCCTTATCGGAGAGAAATGCTGTAAAGTGCTCGTAGTATAGCAGGCGTGTGCTTGCGGTGTCAACCGCTTCGGATCATTTTCGGAAAACTGCACGAAAATAAAAAATATTTCCGGGAAAATACACAAAGAAAATCGAAAAGGAGAGAATCTCATTTGTGCATCATGTATTTTTGTGGTATAGTTAAGATGAGTAATGTTTGATTGCATACAGGTATACACGACTGTACTCAAACTTCCCACAGGAGAACGATCCTGTTCCGATAATATTTCTTATTCCAAAGAAATAAATACAGATTTTTGCCTGAATGTATTTAAATATCCGTAGGCTGTGTCTGAAAATGCTCTTGTCACATTACGGTTTTCGAAAAGTCTAATTGCTTTGCTGTTTCGATGATCGATGAACGCGTCCTGCCGTACTC
>ERZ780223.3245-NODE-3245-length-12378-cov-8.045281_pt1 | contig 12378 bp, 9 predicted proteins | sample MGYA00511016_ERZ780223 | MGnify/ENA primary metagenome ERZ780223 (study PRJEB29588, sample SAMEA2159032) | human gut metagenome | biome: human gut; feature: human-associated habitat; material: faeces | place: Denmark | collected 2008/2010 ... | reverse complement strand
GAGCCGCTGCGGGGCCAAAAAGCCCATTGCGTCGGCGGCCCCGGAAGAGAAAGCCCCTCGTGCGGCAAAGTCCGGCCAGAACACTGCGGGCAGGAAAAAAGAGGGGACTTCCGGCAGTGCTTCCCGCCGCAGCAGCACAAAGCAGAACACGAGCGGCCGCAGCTCTGGCGGCAGACCCCAGAACCGGAAGCAGGGCGGCAGCCGGAACAGCCGTGCCCGGGCCAGACAGAAGCAGAAACAGGCCAACCGCACCGTTCTGCTGGTGCTGCTGGCGATCCTGGCCGTGGGTCTGCTGATTCGCGGCTTTACCATGAACTGGCAGTGAAAGAGTGAGGGAACTATGAAGCAAAAACTGATTTTTCTGGATATTGACGGTACTTTGCTGCCGCCCGGTGAGATGACCGTTCCGGCCAGTGCCGTGGAGGCCATCCGGCAGGCCCGGGCCAACGGCCACAAGGTGTTTCTGTGCACCGGGCGCAACCTGCGCATGACGAAACCGCTGCTTGCCTACGGTTTCGATGGCTTTGTCTGCTCTGCCGGCGGCTATGTAGGCTGTGATGGGAAAATTCTCGTGGATCTTCCCATGGAGCCTGCGCAGGTCGAGGGCCTGCGGGAGGTGCTGGGGCGTGCCGGTGCCGAGTGCACACTGGAAGCCCGGGACGATACTTACGGCGGCATCAGGATGATCGAGCGGTTCGCCCATTTGTTCCCCCGCAAGCCGGGGCAGCTGAACAGCGAGGCCGAGCGCTGGCGCAAAACGATGGAGTATGGCATGACCATCCGGCCCATTGAGGAATACCACGGAGAGCCGGTTTACAAGGTGGTGTTCATCGCCCCCAACGAGGCCTGCCTTGCCGAGGCGAAGCAGCTGTATGAGGATCAGTTCATCTTCTGCGAGTCCCGGCTGGGGGATACCCCGTCAGCCATCGTCAACGGAGAGCTCATCAACCGCAAGTTCAACAAGGGCACCGGCATCAAGGCCATCTGTGATGAGCTGGGGTGTTCGCTGGCCGATACCATCGGCTTTGGCGACAGCGACAATGACCTGCAGATGACCGATGTGGTAGGCATCAGCGTCTGCATGGCCAATGGTTCCGACAACTTGAAAAAGCTCTGCGACCGCATCTGCCCGGCTGTGACGGAGGACGGCGTGGCAAGGGAGCTCAAGACCCTGGGCCTGATCTGAGAGCAGCCCTCCGCAAAAGAAGAGATGATAACAAAAAATTCCCGCTCCATCGAGCGGGAATTTTTGTTAGAGAGGGTTATTTCTGATGGACCGCCTTGTGATATACCGCGTAGGCGATCACGGCAGAGAGGGCCTCTGTGATCCAGAAGGCGTGCCAGACACCGGTAGGGCCCATGCGGCCGCACAGCACCCACGCAATGGGCATGATGAAGATGATGTAGCGGCAGAGGGAGATGACCAGCGAGGGCACGCCCTTGCCCAGACCCTCCAGCGCGCCGGAGGAGGTGGTAGACACTGCCGAGACGATGAACCCCAGGCAGATGACCCGCAGGGCGGTCTGGCCGATGGCGATGGTCTCGGGGTTAGAGGTGAACAGACCCATCAGCGGGCCTGCAATGGTCAGACAGAGCAGGGTGCCAATGGCCATGATCCCGGCGCTCAGGCCCAGTGTCAGGTTGTAGAGCCTGGACACACGGCCATGCTCCCGGGCACCGTAGTTGTAGCCCACCAGTGGGCGCATCCCCTGCACGATGCCGTTGGCCGGCAGGTAAAGGAAGGTCTGGAGTTTGTAGTAGATGCCCAGCACCGTCACATAGCTCTGGGAGTAGACCGCCAGCAGGCCGTTCAGGAAGGTGACCAGCAGGCTGGGCAGGGCCAGATTCAGGATGGCCGGTACACCGATGGCATAGAGCTTGCCGTCAAGGGCGGCATCGAACCGCAGGCAGCGGCGGGAGAAGCGGACGGCGACTTCGGTGGTGCAGTAGACATAGAGGTAGACCACAAGGGAAACGGCCTGCCCGATGCCGGTGGCAAGGGCCGCACCGGCAATGCCCAGGGCGGGCACCGGCCCAAGGCCGAAGATGAGGACCGGGTCGAGGACGATGTTGGTCACGCAGCCGGTGATCAGCGCCACCATGGCAACATTCATCCGGCCCACGGACTGGAAGATCTTCTCAAAGGCGAGGTCTGCCATATTGACCAGCGAGAACAGGAACACGATGGTGGAGTAGGTCACACCCATGTCCACCAGAGCGGGATCGGTAGTGAAGCGGCGCAGGAAGCCGGGCATGATGGCAATGCAGAGGACCATGCCCAACACACCGTGCAGCAGGGAGAACATCATGCCATGGGTGGCGGCCCGGTTGGCGTTTTCGTGGTCGCCTGCGCCGAGGTAGAGCGCGATCTGGGCATTGATGCCGATGCCGAAGCCGATGGCCACTGCATTGACAAAGTTCTGGATGGGAAACACCAGCGAAAGCGCCGTCATGGCCTGCTCGCTGATCTGGGCCACAAAGAGGCTGTCCACGATGTTGTACAGGCTGTTCACCAGCATCGAGATGACGTTGGGCAGGGCCATGGAGAGCAGCAGCGGGAACACCGGTCTGGTTTTCATAAAAGTATCGTTCATTTTCATTGCTCCTGAGGGTCAGATATGGATTTGAAGGCAAAGCAAAAGCCACACAATGGCTTTTGTACCATTGTGTGGCGAAAAGTTGCAGAATGCTGTAAAAATCCACACGATATTTTATTGGTTCAAAGATACCACATCACAGGGATACTTGTCAAGGACTTTTTAAAATAAAAGTATGACTTTTCACAGCGGACCCTTGCCCTTGACATGGGGCGCGGCGGCGGTAAAATAAGAACAGAACGCACAAAAGGAGGATCTGCCATGAAATGGATGATCGCGTCAGACCTGCACGGGTCGGCTTACTACTGCCGCAAAATGCTGGAGGCCTTTGAACGGGAGGGAGCCGACCGACTGTTCCTGTTGGGCGACCTGCTCTACCACGGCCCCCGCAACGACCTGCCCCGAGAGTACGCCCCCAAGGAGGTCATCCCCCTGCTGAACGGGAAAAAGGAGAAGCTGCTCTGCGTGCGGGGCAACTGTGATGCCGAGGTGGACCAGATGGTGCTGGAATTCCCGGTGCTGGCCGATTATGCGGTGCTTCCGGTGGGGCGGCGGCTCATTTATGCGACCCACGGGCATATCTATCATGTGAAAAATCTGCCGTCGCTGGCCCCGGGAGATGTGCTGCTGCACGGGCATACCCATGTTCCGGCCTGGACAGAGTTCGGGCAGGGAAATCTTTACCTGAACCCGGGTTCTGTGAGCATCCCCAAGGAGAACAGCCCCCACAGCTACATGACCCTGGAAGGAAACACGATGCAATGGAAAGAGCTGGAAAGCAGCGCTGTTCTCCATGAACTGACCCTTTGAAAAGTCCGCTGGCCGGTCTTGCGGGCAGCTTGAAATTTGCCCACCGGTATGGTATGATAAAACTGAAAACAGATCGGCAAAGTTCCGCAGAGCAGTGCTGTGCGGGGCAGGAGCCTTTTTGTTTCCACAATGAGTTAGCTAAAACTAACAAAATGACGAAAACAGCGGGCTGGACTTGTGCAGTTTGACAGGGGTGCCCGCAGATACAGTATGGAGGGGACAACAATGGTAGAAACGATCCTGAGGGTCGATGGTATGATGTGCGGTATGTGCGAGAGCCACATCAATGATGTGGTGCGCAAGACCGCCCGGGTGAACAAGGTGACTTCTTCCCACACCAAGGGCGAGACGGTCATCGTCTCGGAGCAGCCGGTGGATGTGGAGGCGCTGAAGGCTGCCATTGCCGAAACGGGCTACACCGTGACCGGCGTGCAGACCCGGCCCTGTGAAAAAAAAGGCTTCTTCTCGTTCCTGAAAAAGTAACAGCCCGGTGTTTCTGGCCGGGCTGATCATGCAAAACAGGAGGTATCTCGTTATGAGGATCTTGGTGTACGGCGCAGGCGTTCAGGGCTGTCAGCTGGCCCACAGTCTGGCACAGAACAAGAAAAATGTGGTCACCCTGCTGGCCCGGGGCGAGTGGAAGGAGGTCATTGACCAGAAGGGCCTGACCATCCGCCACATGCTCCAGCGGAAAACAACGGTGGATCGGATGCGGACGACAGATGTGCTGGCCCCCGAGGATGTGTATGACCTTGTGTTTGTCACGGTGCAGGCCGGGCAGCTGGCCGATGTGCTGCCCATCCTTAAAGCAAACCGGAGCCAGTACTTCATCTTTGTGGGCAATGATCCCTATGCGCAGGAGATGCTGCAGGCCATGCAGCGCCCGGTGGATAAGATCGCCTTTGGCTTCCAGAACAATGCAGGCCGCCGGGAGCATGACCGGCTGGTCAGTGTTCACATGGGGATGGGAATGACCGTCGGCGGCGCAACCGCTCCCCTGTCCGGCGCGTTCCGCCTGCGGCTGCAGGCTGCCTTTGAGGGGACTCATTACAAGCTGACCTATTACAGCGATATGGACGAGTGGCTCAAGAGCCACATCGCCTTTATCCTGCCCTGCGCCTATGCCTGCTATGCGGTAGATGGGGAACTTTCCCGCACCACAGTGGAACAGCGCAGGATGATCGTGGATGCCGCCTGGGAGTGCTGTGAGATGCTGAAAGCGGAAGGTGTTCCCGTGAACGATGCGGAGAACACCGACCGCTACCGTGAGGGCACCAAACAGCGGAAAAAGACCGAGCGGATGGTCTACTGGATGGCGCAGACGGTCGTTGGGAAGTGGTGCATTTCGGATCACGCCATGCGTGCGGTGAGCGAGATGCAGTATCTGGATGAAGCGTTTGCCGCCCTGCGCGCCACCACATTGGTGGAGATGACTGCGTGGGATGAACTGCGCAGATCCCTGCCCAGAAAGAAGTAAGAGCCGGAAAATGTCCGGAGCATGAGAAAAAGCCTGTCGGTTTTTGCGCTGACAGGCTTTTTCTATTGGTTCCGTGCCCAGAAGGCGGCAAGCTGCTGCTCCAGCTCTGTGGTGCTGCGCAGGTATTGGAGCTGGTGCCAGTGGCGGGGGAACAGGCGGGTGTATTCGGCGCGGGCAAAGCGGTCATCCAGCAGGAGCACCACGCCCCTGTCCTCCTGCGTGCGGATGACCCGGCCCGCCGCCTGCAGCACCTTGTTCATGCCCGGAAAGCGGTAGGCGTAGTCGAAACCGGTGCCGCCCGCCTCGTCATAGTAACGGCGCAGGATCTCCTGCCGGGGGTTCACCTGAGGCAGACCTACCCCCATGATGGCGCACCCGATGAGCCGGTCGCCCACCAGATCCACGCCCTCGCCAAAGATCCCGCCCATGACCCCGAAGCCCAGCAGTGTTTTTGCGGGGCTTGGGCCGAACTGTTCCAGAAAAGCCGCCCGGGCCGCGTCGTCCAGTCCACTCTCCTGGGCCAGCGTCCCGATGTCCGGGTAACGGGCGGTGAAGTCCTCATATACCTGCCGCAGATAGGCGTAGCTGGGAAAAAAGGCCAGATAGTTGCCCACCTTGGCCCGGGCCAGTGCTGCCAGCGCATCCGAGACGGCCTGAACGCTGGCCTCCCGGTCCCGGTAGCGGGTGGAGATGCCGGGCAGGCAGTAGAGCCCCAGATGTTCGGGCGGAAACGGGCATTCCAGTGCCACAGCCCGGGCATCGGAACAGCCCAGCACGGAGCGGTAGTAGCCCGGCGGGGTGAGCGTTGCGCTGAACAGTGCCGCAGCCCGCCCGGCGGCAAGGCTGGCATCCACAAAGGGGGCGGGGTCAAGGCAGAGCAGCTCCCATTCCAGCTCGCTGCCCCGGGCTGTCAGCTGGGTGACAAAATGCGCGTCGTACCGCTCTGCCGCCCGGGTGATATCCTGCACCGCAAAGTAGAGCTCCAGCAGCTGGGCGTGGGCATCGGCCTCCGGGTTGGCCTCCAGCCAGTCCTGCAGGGGAGGCTGCAGGCTGAACAGCAGCCGGAGCAGCTCCTTCGGCAGCTCTTGCAAAAAGACCGTGCCATCCTGCGCCAGCAAAGGCTCCGGCAGCGGGAAGGCGGCTTCTGCCGGTTCGGTGTCCAGAAGGCTGGTCTGTTGGGTGAGATCCTCTGTCGGCGATTCGGTGGGCGCTGAACCCCGGCGGGGGGCCAGTTTCGTTACCGCCCGGCGCGCTTCCAGAAAGCCCCTGTCTGCCTTTGTCAACGCGGTTTTCAGTGCGCTTTTTCCTTTGCCGATGGCCCGTCTGGCATCGGTCAGGCAGCTCTTGCAGAACCGCGCCGAGTACATGGCTCTGGCCCGGTCCGGCAGGTTGTGGGCTTCGTCGATGAGAAAAATGTAGTCGCCCGCCGCATCGAAAAAGCGCCGCAGATGCACGGTGGGGTCGAACAGATAATTGTAGTCCCCGATGACTACGTCACACCACTCGCTCAGGTCCAGCCCCAGCTCAAAAGGGCAGACCCTGTGCCGCCGGGCAGTCTCGGTCAGGGCGGCCCGGTCATAGGGGACGGCGCTGTCCAGCAGGTCGGCCAGCGCATCCTTCAGCCGCTCGTAGTAGCCGTTGGCGTAGGGACAGGCTTCCGGCAGGCAGGCGGGACGGCCCTCAGCATCCTTGCACAGGCAGGCCTTCTCCTTGGCCGAAAGGGTCACGCTGCGCAGGGAAAGCGCCGGGTCTGCCGCCCGCAGACGGGCCAGCGCATCCTCAGCAGCGGCCTGTGTCGTGTTGCGGGCGGTCAGGTAGAAGATCTTTTCCCCCTTGCCCTCGCCCATGGCTTTCAGGGCAGGAAAGAGGGCGCTCATCGTTTTGCCGATGCCGGTGGGTGCCTGGCAGAACAGCCGGGTACCGCCCTTCTGCTCTGCCTTGCCCGCAGCACAGGCGCGATAGATCTCCCCGGCAAGGGCGCGCTGTCCGGGACGGTAGGCTGGAAACGGAAATTGCAGGGCCCCAAGGCTCCGGTTCCGGGCTTCCACCCAGTCCAACTGCCGCCGTGCCCAGGGAAGATACTGCCGCAGTAAGTCGTTGAGAAACGCATCCAGCTCAGCGGCAGAGAAGTGCCGGGTATAGCGGATGATCTCATCGGTGTCGATCTGGTAATAGGTCAGCCGGACATCCAGTGTTTCCAGCTCCCGCTGCTCGGCGCAGATGGCCCCGTAGACCATGCCCTGCGCCCAGTGGCAGGGGTTCATGTCCTCCGTGATGGCATCGGTGGGCGCGGCGGTGGTCTTGATCTCGTCGATGACCACCGTGCCGTCCTCATCGGTAAAAATGCCGTCGGCACGGCCCTCGATGGTGAACCCGATTCCCTCCATCGTCCGCTCTGCCGTGAGGAACACCTCAGCGGCGTAGCCTTCACCTGCTGCCTTCTGGAGCCTGCGGTGGATGCGTGCGCCCTCGTTGGCCCGGTCAAAGCCGGTAAAGCGGCTGTCGATACTGCCGGTGCGGAGCAGGAACTCCACCAGCTCCCGGACAGAGAGACGGATGGTTGGCATGGGGTTCACTTCCTTTCAGGTTGTGCACAGTATGTTGGGAAACTAAACCCCTCAGTCTCGCTATCGCTCGCCAGCCCCCCTAATAGTGGGGCCTCTGGCGTTACGTAAAGTTTTTTGGGGTTCCCCTTTACGCACAAACTACATCGCTTTGCCAAGGCCGCCCCTACTAGGGGCGGTGGCAGCCCAAAGGGCTGACGGTGGGGTTTAACAGCAGGGCCTACCCGAGCCCCAGAATCTTTTGACAATTTGCTGCAACAGCATTCACCTGGTCAAAATCCACGGCGGCCCGGTAATAAGTCTCCAGCTCATCATGGCAGTTCTTGGCCTGAGCCATCAGGGCTACAGCCTGGTCGATGAGCTCGGAGGCGGCACGGTCGTTGAAGCGCAGGCGGGCGCGGAAGCCGGACAGGTTCTCCCGGTCCACAAAGCGGGTGCAGCGCACGGCCTGCACGCCGGGCAGCTGGATGGGATGCCAGAGGTTGTCGGTCAAAAAAGCCAGCCGCAGGGCCGGTATGAAGATGTGGTCGATCTGATCTTCAGGGTGCATGGCACAGGGGCAGGTGATGATGTGGTAGCCCCGGGCCAGTGCTTCGGCCCGGATAAGCTCCAGCAGCAGGCGGGAGACCGCCCCGTAATCATCCCGGAATACCACATACCGGTCGGCCAGCGCTTCTACCGTGCCCCGGTAGAATACCATCCCCTTGGGGGTGATGGCTGAGAGCAGCCGCAGCTCCTCGCCGGCGGTGCCCTCGGTGCGGGGAAGCAGCCGGGTGCAGAGCCGCTTGACGTAGCGGCGCACCTTTTCAAAGTTGGCGCTGCAGGCTTCGGCCCGGCGGCTGTCCAGCATCAGGCTGCCCGCCGATGCGATATACCGGGCTGCCCGGCCCCGCAGGGCGGCATTCCGGGCAAACAGGGCCTTGACCTCGTCCCGGTGGGGAGCCAGCTTTCCGGCATCGATGGTGTGGTACAGGCTCACCACCAGCTCATCAGCCCCGGGCGCGTCCGGCTCCACCACATGGGGCGCGGTGGCATCGATGATGGCGCGTTTCTGGTCGAGGAAGATGACCCCGTCCAGACTGTCCGGGTCGCTGGCACAGTGGATCTTTTCGATGCGCTGGCCCTGCTGCTCGGCGGCCTGGGCCAGATGCTTCATCAAGGTGGATTTGCCGCATCCCGGCCCGCTTTTGATGAGAAGCATCTGCATCCCGGGCTCCCGGCGCAGCGGTTCAAAATAACCCTTGAAGCCCGCCGGTGTGGTGGCCCCCAGAAAGAAATCGGGGGAACGGCTTTGGATCGTTTTCATATCAGAACACCTCACTTTTGCTTTAGGGTATGCAAAAATGAAGGGAGATGATACTTGGAAACGGCCTTGCCCTCTCAGTCTCGCTCCGCTCGCCAGCTCCCCCAAAGTGGGAGCCCTTGGCAGTTTTTGTGAGCTTCATCTTTCTGCCAAGGCCTCTCCCTTCGGGAGAGGTGGCATTGCGACAGCAATGACGGAGAGGGTGAGCTTGTTAATATGTGTGCCCGCACACCTCGTGGATCTTCTCCCGCAGAGCCACAAAATCCGCAAAGGCGGCAGGTTTGTTCTGCGCCTGCCGGAGCAGGGCAGCGGGGTGGAAGGTGCCCATAAACCATACGCCGTTCTTTTGCACAAAGGTGCCGTGCTCCTTGGTCACGGAGAAATCGGTGCGGATCATCCGCTGGGAAGCGATGCGGCCCAGGCAGACCACGATCTTTGGCTGCAGCAGCTTGAACTGTTCCCGGAGCCAGGGCATACAGGCCTCGCTCTCGGTGGGCAGCGGGTCACGGTTCTGGGGCGGGCGGCACTTAACGATGTTGGCAATGTAGCAGTTTTTGCTCCGGTCCAGATCGATGGCAAACAGGTATTTGTCCAGCAGCTGGCCGCTGCGGCCCACAAAGGGCAGGCCCTGCTCGTCCTCGCTCTGGCCCGGGCCTTCGCCCACGAACAGCACCTCAGCAGTCTGGGCACCCTGCCCGAACACCACATGGGTGCGGTCAGTGCACAGCTCACATCTGCGGCAGGCAAGGCACTCGGCCTTTAATGTATCCCAATCCATAGCAGTTTGATCTCCTTGCAGCTGAATGATAATTTATTCACAAATAAAAAATGGTTTTCTCCTAAAATAATAGCACAAAAAGCCAATTTTGTCTTGAACTTTTTGCCGGGTGTGCTAGAATAAAAGAGAAAGGCATCCTTGTGTCCAACAGGCACCCGGATGTGAATATTGGATAGTTAATTCGGAGGTAATCAACAATGGCTGATATGTTCGCACCGCTGGTAGCACAGCTGAAGGCAAACCCCAAGACGATCGTTTTTACCGAGGGCAATGACCCCCGCATCCTGGAGGCCGCAAGCAAGCTGCTGGCTGAGGGCGTGCTGAAGGTCGTCATGGTCGGCAACGAGGCAGAGTGCAAGGCTGCTGCCGCTGCGGGCAACTTTGATATTTCCGCTGCTGAGATCATCGACCCGGAGAACTACGCCGGTTTCGATGAGATGGTCAATACGATGGTCGAGCTGCGCAAGGGCAAGCAGAGCGCAGAGGAGTGCACAGCCCTGCTGAAGAAGTCCAACTACTTCGGCACCATGCTGGTCAAGATGGGCAAAGCAGACTGCCTGCTGGGCGGCGCCACCTACTCTACCGCCGATACCATCCGTCCCGCTCTGCAGCTGGTCAAGACCAAGAAGGGCGCTCATCTGGTCAGCTCCTGCTTCATTCTGGATCGTGACTGCGGCGAAGAGGGCCTGAAGCGCATCGCCATGGGCGACTGCGCCGTCAACATCGACTACACCGATACCGTCGATAAGGCGACCGGCGAGGTCAAGGTCACTGCTGCCGCCAAGCTGGCTGAGGTCGCTGTTGAGACCGCTAAGACCGCAAAGCTGTTCGGCATCGACCCGAAGGTCGCTGTCCTGAGCTTCTCCACCAAGGGCTCCGGCAAGGGCGGCACCGTCGCTCTGAGCCACGACGCTGTCATCAAGGCTCAGGAGATGGATCCCGAGCTGGCTGTGGACGGTGAGCTGCAGTTCGACGCAGCCGTTGCTCCCGAGGTCGCACAGGTCAAGTGCAAGGGCAGCAAGGTCGCTGGTCAGGCCAACACCTTCATCTTCCCCTGCATCGAGGCCGGCAACATCGGCTATAAGATCGCACAGCGTCTGGGCGGCTACGCTGCCTACGGCCCCATCCTGCAGGGTCTGAACGCACCCATCAACGACCTGTCCCGCGGCTGCAATGCAGACGAGGTGTACAAGATGAGCCTGATCACCGCTTGCCAGTCTTAAACAGTTTTAGCACAAACGAGGAGAAGCCTTCGGGCTTCTCCTTTTTGTTTTGCCCCCTCTTGCAATCCGGCGGGGTTTATGGTACAATATCTTAGCATCCACAAGGATGTGTCGGACAGCGCCTGCTGCGTGGTTCGGCATACGGATGCGGGTCCTGTACGATGGGCTCGCTGTGAACCAGGTCAGGTGGGGAACCAAGCAGCCTTAAGCAGTGCGTTCGTGCGTTTCAGTAAGCCTGCATCCGTATGCCGAGTTACGCAAGGCGGGGACAAAACCCCGTCGAGCGCTGTCCTTTTATTTTTGCCGCAAAGGCCGGGAAAGGGGAGAGATCGCCATGTATCGTGCACTTTACCGCAAATGGAGACCCCAGCGGTTTGAGGACGTGGTGGGCCAGCGTGCTATCGTGACCGCCCTGAAAAACCAGATCACCGCAGGGCGCGTGGGCCATGCGTATCTGTTTACCGGCGTGCGCGGCACCGGCAAGACCACCTGCGCCAAAATTTTTGCAAAGGCGGTCAACTGTCTGCACCCGGTAAATGGCGACCCCTGCGGGGAGTGCGAGATCTGCAAGGGCATCGACAACGGCAGCCTGCTGGACGTGGTGGAGATGGACGCAGCCTCCAACAACGGCGTGGACGATATCCGCGACCTGCGGGACGAGACCGCCTACACCCCCAGCGCCTGTCAGTATAAGGTGTATATCATCGACGAGGTGCACATGCTGTCCACAGCGGCCTTTAATGCGCTGCTGAAAACGCTGGAAGAGCCCCCCGCACACGTTATCTTCATTCTGGCGACAACCGAGATCCAGAAAGTGCCCGCCACCATCCTCTCCCGCTGCCAGCGGTACGATTTTACCCGCATCGGGCCGGAGGATATCGCACGGCGGGTGGAGTATATCGCCGGGGAGGAAAAGCTGGAGCTGACCTCCGACGGCGCGGAACTGATCGCCCGTCTGGCCGATGGCGCGTTGCGCGATGCACTGTCCATTCTGGATACCTGCGCCGGTGTCACCGCAAAGATCGACGCAGACGTGGTGCGCCGTATGGCCGGTGTGACCGACCGCAGCTACCTGTTCCATATTTCGGACGCTCTGGAAGCACAGGACGCCGCCGCCGCGCTGGCACAGCTGGCGCAGCTGCGGCAGCAGTCGGTGGACGTAAAACGTCTAACTGAGGAACTGATCGCCCACTACCGCGCCCTGATGCTGGCGGCGCTGCCCGGCGGGCAGGCGCTGCTGTCCGGTGTTTCGCCGGAGGAAGAGGCGCTGTACCTGCAAAAAGGCCCGGAGATGGGGCAGCGGGAAGCCATCCGCGCCATCCGCACGTTAGGTACGGCGCTGGAGCACATGACCCGTGGCAGCGACCAGCGCATCGAGCTGGAACTGGCACTGTTCAGCCTGTCCGAGCCGCCCCAGCAGATGCAGGCGGTAACGGTACAGGCAAACCCTGCCCGCACGGCACAGTCGGAAGCACCCCGTCCCTTTGCGGCAGCGGTGCAGCCCTTTGCCAGCGCCCCGGTGCAGCCCGCACCGGCAGCAACTGCACCCCAGACCCCGGCAGCAGTAGCAGAACCTGCCCCTGCCGTGCAGCAGACCCCTCCGCAGCCTGCCGCGCAGGAAGCAAC
>ERZ780223.3243-NODE-3243-length-12379-cov-6.015985_pt1 | contig 12379 bp, 2 predicted proteins | sample MGYA00511016_ERZ780223 | MGnify/ENA primary metagenome ERZ780223 (study PRJEB29588, sample SAMEA2159032) | human gut metagenome | biome: human gut; feature: human-associated habitat; material: faeces | place: Denmark | collected 2008/2010 ... | reverse complement strand
AGACTGAGTTCTGCCAGAATTGTAAATGAATTTGCGCATAATACTTGACGGTACCTAAAACTATCTATATATTGTATAAAATTATAGAAATACAACGTGTTTCTTTCCGTTTTTCAAACATTCAACTTTTTTCAAAAAAAGATGCAGCTATAGTACGCATCTATATCTGCACCTTTTTTCATTTATACTCACTTAACAATGGCTATAAGTCCAAATATCGTTATATAATTCACTTTCCAATTCTTCAATAAATCTTTTATATTTATCTATTGATGTATAGAACAAACATCCTTCTTTATATCCATAGTGTTCTCCGTTCGTAATTGTTCCAACATTAAGCCACAGTACAATTTCTAGTTCATCATCTTCACAAATCGGATTAACAATCATTTCAAAATATGCTTCAAGCGTACAAAAATCTATTTTCTTGTTTTTTGTTATACATAGTTCTTTACTATTTTTTATAAAGTTTTTTATTTCAAATAAAGTGAACGTTGAATCTTCATTTATATTTCGATTCAAAGTTGGTGTATTAAGATTAAATGAAAATGGAATCCAATTTTCATAGTCTGTTCTATTTTCTAATACATCATAATTTTGATTATGACATATTTCTATCGAAACTTTAATGTTTCTTTCTTGAGAATACAAAACTGCCATATCAAATCCTCCTTATCTCAAAATAGGTAGTGAAGAAAATCCGCCATTATTGTTCAACATTCGTACAACATCACTCCATGTCTTTAGCGATTTTGTATTTCCCCCAACCGTTGTGATAATTTTCCCTTCGTTGTTATAGATAACAACATCATAATATCCTCCCGTTTTTTTAGCATATACTGTTCTTCCACCAGGCTGATATACTTTCTGACTGTAGTTTTTTGTAATATCCTCTATTTTTTCTTTTGTAAATCCTCTTTCATTCTTTCTCTTTTCTCCGTGTTTTGTATCTTTTTTATCATCGTCATCTCTGTGATCATTAGGATTAGGCGCATTACTTCCTGCCACACTTGTCACATATGAAGATGGAACAGGAGTAGTTTTGGGTGTAGGTGCAGGCCCGCAAAGTGAATTCGAAGCAAGGATATGATCTCGTTCCTGTAACCGTTCAGCTTCTTGCTTTTTCTTCTCGTTTTGTTTTTCCTGACTCCTCAATTTGTCAATAGACGAATTTTTGCGTACCCCATAATTATTATTTGCTTTCTGTGCTCCAGAAACTATACCCCAAATAATCAATCCTGCACCGATTAGTGTACCTTTAATCACCTTAGTGCCTATCAATGCTCCAAGTATGGATTGACCTGTTGGGTCAATATAATCTATACCATCATTCTGGCAATACAAATAGCGATTAAGTGATATGGGCTGTCCTGCGTTGCCTCTAACAACGTCTTTCTGATTAAACCTCCCAATCGTCGGCTCATACTGTCTGGCTCTCAGGTTAATCATGCCCGTCGCCGCATCGTAGGCTTCGGCATTATAGGCAAAGCCGCTCACCTTCTGCGCACCCATCTGCTCTCCGAAAGCGGTATACGAGAAAGACTGCACTTTCACAGCAACATCCGGCAGGGCAGAGGATACCTTTTCGCCCGCAACAGGCGCAGTCACCGTCTGCACAACCGAACCGCGTCCGTCATAGACATAGCTGGTCTTGCCGTCTGCCGTATACGCCGCAATGCGTTCCAAGCCGCAGGCGTAAGCGGTTGTCGCCGTATGACCGTTCGTTTCCGTCCGGGTTTCGGAGATCACCTGATAGTATTCCTGCGTGATATCGTACAGATAATCCGTCGTCGCCCACGCCAGTTCTTCCGGCACGTCCGCCGCGTCGTCCTGTGCCTTCATGGCAACGATTTCCGGCAGTCCGGCAATATTCCCGCGAAGCAGTTCTTCAAGCGTGGAGCGGGATGTGTCACCCGTTTCCTTTTTGCTCAGGCGCATACCGTTTGCATCGTAGGTAAACTGCTGCTGATATCCGTCATACCCGACGTAGGAGGTAAGCTGATCGAGCGCGTCATACGCATAGCGATCCGTCAGCTTGCCGTAGGTCTTGCTAGTCAGCGTCTTTTGAATCAGGCTGCCGTTCTTATCATAGCTGTACGCAATCTTGTTTTGACCGTTGGTCGTGCCCGTGAGCTGATTGGCCGCATTATACGCCATTTTCAGCGTCACATTCTGGCCGTCCGTCCCGGTAATCGCCTTTTCCAGCATGTTTCCGGCTTTATCATAGGCGTAGCTTTCGCCGTAGCCCGTGCTTTGCAGGAAGCTGGTCAGCTCTCCGAGCGCGTTATACGCATAGCTGTTTTCCGTCTCCGTTCCGTTTTCCGTGCGCTTTTCGCCCGTGATGTAGCCGTTCCTGTCATAGCTGTAACGGAACGCAATGTCGCTTGCGCCGCTGGTGGCCTGCTCCGTCAGGTTGCCTACGCTGTCATACGCATAGCGCGTGGTCATGTTCCCGGAAACCGTCTGGATTCTTCTGCCCGCCGCGTCGTAGACGTAGCTCGTCGTTTCGCCATCCAGCCCCACAACGCCGGCCATTCGGTTCATCGCGTCATAGGTATAGCTGACCGTCCTGCTGTCAGGATAGGTCATGGACGTTTTGTTGCCGTATGCGTCGTAGGTATACGAAACCACGTCTCTATTGACATTCTCCACGGAGATCAGGAATCCCTGCTCATTGTACTGATAGCGAATCGTTCCGGCTTCGCTGGATACCTCTGTGAGCTTTCCGATTTCGTTGTAGCTGCTCGTGACGCTCTGCCCGTCCCCGACGTTCTGACGGGTCAATGCGCCCGTTTTGTCGTATTCAAACGTCATCACCGCGCCGTCCGCCTTGGTGACGCTGCTCAGCCAGCCCTCCGGCGTGTAGGCATACTGCACCTTGTGGCCCAGCGCGTCGGTTTCGCTCGTCAGGTTTCCGTCCTTGTCGTAGGTGTACTTCGTCGCATGGCGCAGCGCGTCCGTCACCTGCACAATATGATCCATTGCGTCATAGGCATAGCTGGTTTTGCCGCCCAGCTCGTCAACAACCGCAATCAGCCTGTTGGCCTTGTCATACTGGTATTGCTTAGCGTTGCCTTCCGCATCCGTTTCGCCGATAATGTTGCCTGCAAGGTCATAGCTCAGGCTTTGACTTGCGCCGTTGGCATACGTCACCTGCTCCAGCAGGCTCTCCGCCGTGTAGCTGAACGTCGTCTGGTTGCCCAGTTCATCCGTCTGACCGACAAGGTTGCCCAGCGCGTCATAGGCATACGCGGTTTCCGTCCCGTCCGCCGCAATCTGCCTGACCATGCGTCCGAGCAGGTCGTATTCGTAGGCCGTCGTCTGTTCGCCCTGCGTCATGCGAACGACGTTTCCGCTTTCGTCATACGCGTATGCTGTCGCCAGCCCCGTGCGCGGCGTAGATTGAACCACACGGCCCAGTGCGTCATATTCGGTTACGTCCTTCGTTCCATCCGGGTAGATGATCTCCGTCAGATTGCCGTTCAGGTCATAAGTCAGCTTTATGCAGCGCCCTTCCGCATCCGTAACCGAGGAAACGTTGCCCATTGCGTCATACTCGTACAGGCTCTCGTTTCCGTTGGTCACAACAGAGATCAACTGGCTGTTTTCGTCATAGCCGTATTCGGTCACAAGCCCGGTTGCGTCTGTCTGCGTCGTCAGTCTGCCGGAAATATCGTAGGCATACTGCGTAACGGCGTTGCCCGGCGCTGTGATCTTGGTCACGTTGCCCAGAGCGTCGTATTCAAACAGCGCTTTCTGTCCCAGTGCATCGGTGATCTCGCTGACCAGTCCTGTCTTGCCGTAACGGTATCTCGTCGTGTGCTTGTTTGCATCCGTTTCGGAAATAACGCGTCCTGCTTTATCGTAGGCCGTCGCCAGCACGCCGCCGTTCTTCTGAATAGCCGTCGTCGCGCGCCCGTTCTTGTCGTATTCCAGCCCGACGGCCTGTCCGAGCGCATCCGTCATGCCGATGAGATTGCCTGCCGCGTCATAGCTGTATGTCGTCGTATGGGCCAGCGCATCGGTGGTTTCGATGAGATTGCCCACGCAGTCATACGCATAGACAATTTTGCCGCCATTGGGCGCAATTTCCGCCGTCACGCGATTCAGCGCGTCGTATTCATACGCCGTCACATTGCCCAGCGCATCCGTCACGGAGAGCAGATTGCCGTTTGCATCGTAGCTGTACGCCGTCGCCGCGCCCATCGGGTCGGTGATTGCGATGATTCTGCCCAGCAGGTCATATTCAACGGTCGTTTCGCCGCCAAGCTCGTTGACTTCGCGAATGACGTTTCCGCTTTCGTCATAATCCGTTCGGATGGTCGCGCCGTTGGGCAGCGTCCGCTCGACCATGTTGCCCATTACGTCGTAGCGATAGGTCTGCGTCGCGCCCGCCGCATCCGTCACGGAGATCGGGAAGCCCTGCGCGTCGTAGCGATAGGTCGTCACGCCGCCCGCCGCATTGGTTTCTGAAATCAGATTGCCCGCCGCGTCGTACTCGCTGGTCGTCGTATGACCGAGCGCATCCGTTTCCGTCAGGCGGTTTCCATTGCCGTCATAGGTGTACTTCGTCTGATTCAGCAGCGCGTCCTTGACTGTCGCCAGTTGGCTGTTGTGCGTGTAGGTCGCCGTCTGGGTCGTCTTATCCGGCAGCGTCGTTTCCAACACATTGCCCAGCGCGTCGTACTTGTAACGCGTTACATTGCCCAGCGGGTCGGTCGCGCTGATCTGCCTGCCAAGCGCATCATAGGTATAGCTGACGCTTGTTCCGTCCGCAAAGACGACGTTCAGCAGATTGCCGTTTGCGTCGTATTCATACTGCGTCACGTTGCCCAGCGCGCCCGTCATGCTCGCCAGATTGCCGTTCGCATCATAGCTGTATGCCGTTTCGTTGCCCAGCGCATCCACGGTTTTGGCCAGCAGGCCGTTGACATACGCATAGCTCGTCTGATTGCCCAGCGCGTCCGTCTTTTGGGTCAGACGGCCTTTGTGGTCGTATGCGTAGGTTGTCACGCCGCCATTCGGCGCGGTTTCCCGAACCAGATTACCATCCGCATCGTATTCATACAACGTCACCGAGCCGTTCAAATCGGTCAGCTTTGTAATCTGGTGATGATCGTTGTATTCCCTGTGAATCGTGCCTCCGTTTTCCAGCACGGTTGTGACGATATCGCCCGCATCGTTATAGGCGTAGGCGGTCACATGCCCCAGCGCGTCCGTCTTGCTGACAATTTCGCCCTGCTCGCCGTAGGTAAAGCTGGTTTCACCGCCCAACGCATCCACAATTCGAGTAGTGCGCTTTTGCTCATCAAAGAAATAGGTAACGACATTTCCTTCGGCATCCGTTGTTATCGTCTGACCGTCGCCGTACTGCATCCGATAGCGACCGTGGTTGCCGTCTTGCTGCTCGACAACGCGATCCTGTTCGTCGTATTTGTTCAGCACCTGACGCTGACCGTTGCCGTCATACCATTCGGTCATGCGGCCCTTTTTGTCGTAGGCATACTTTGTCGTCTTGCCTTCGGCATCCGTAAAGGAGCTGAGCTTCTTCCCGGAGTAGGTATAGCGCAGCGTCGCGCCGCCCGGCGTGGTGATGCCGACGATATGTCCGGCCTGATCCATTTCGACCAGCAGTTCTTCCTGACTGGGCGAGATGATCTTCGTCATCAGGCCGTCCTCGTCCCGGACGATTTCCGTAATATGCTGTCCGCTGTCCTTTTCAATGCGTTTGAGCAGACCGCCGGACGCAAACGCATAAACCGTCCCGTCCGTCAGGCTGATTCGATATTCGGTGTGCGCCGCGTCATAGGAGAGGAATTCATACTCCGTCGAGTTGCTTTCAAACGCCCCGTCCGCCTGCGCATAGAAGATCACTTCGCTGCCGTCCGCTCTGCGGTAGCCGACGCTGCCGTCATTGAACAGGCGGAGGTGCTGGCTGTATTCCGTCGTCCACTTTGCGCCGAACGGCCCGTCCGTTTCGTTGCTCTGCGTGTTATACGTTCTGACCACATCAAAGCCGGACGTTCCCAAATCTGCCAGCGCGTAATCCCGCGTCTGCAAATAGAAATTGCCCGTATTGAAGTTAATCGGTTCAAAGCCGAGCGAGCAGAAGCGATGCGGCCCCAGCAGGCTTTGATCCAGCGCGAAGCTCAGGCTCGGCGGATTGGGCGTGTCGGAGAAGGTATAGTTGCCGCCGTACAGGTCGTTGAGGTATTCCGACTGCGTGAAGTTTTCAACGTTGTGCTGTACGCCTTCAATGCGTTCCTCCGCCGCCAGACGCGTCATGGCTGCCTTCACCCATCCGCTCGTTCGGGTGAGTATCGAAGAAAGCCCGTCGCCCGGATCGTCGTATTCTCTGCGCGCCCGAACATGATAGACTGCATCCGCCTCATAATCGTAGTCGGTATACCGATTTTTCTGCGTCGATGCAATCTTCCGCCCGTTGTGGTAAATGTCAAACCAGAGCTCGTTTCCGCATGTGCCGTCGTCGCGGTTCGCGTCCGTCCATGTGAGTTCGTAGCGGCGGAGCTTTTCGTTTTCGTAGTAGTCGCCGTAGTCCGTCGCCTGCACGTTATAAGGCGCTTTCACCAACGTCGTTTTCAGCGCCCGCGTCTTGGCCGTCACGCCTTCCAGATGAATGGCTCTGAGCGTCACGCCGGAGGGCATGGTTGCCCGGATATACAGCTTTTTCGTGCCTTTGCTCAGGAAGGTATAGCCGCCCGTCGTGAAATCCGTCCACGTCGTTCCATCATACGAATACGCATACTTGCCGTTTTCTACCGTTTTTCCCGCCACGTCGATGCAGAGCGTTTCCAGACGAATGGCATACGTTTCGTCCGCAAGCTCCAGCGCCGTGGATTGCCATGTGTCTGTCGCATTCAACGCGGTTCGCATGAGAATCGACGCAGCCGCGCCGCTTCCGTAAAGCGCGCCGTCCGCGTCCAGACCCAGCGCCGCAGCCTGATGGGTCGTTCCGTCCTCGAAGGGAAGCATATCCGCCGTAAAGCTGTTGCTGTTCCATTGTCCGTCCATGTACAGGCGCTGAACTGTCAACTGCGCCGCACAGTCCGTCGAGAGGGTCGGCATGGCTTCCGTCTGTTCTTCTTCATGCGTCAGATTAAACGCCGTCACAGGCCGAAGCAGTCTGACGCTGAAATGAACGGGATTCGATTCGTATACACCCACAATGTCCAGACCTTGAAGAACCGTTCCCGTCCCTTTCAAATGGGCGCGAACCGCCACTTGATTCTGCGGCGTGTCAAATTTGACATCGTATTCTTCTCGAATCGCCGTCCACGTTGCGCCGTGGTCGGTCGATACCTCATAGGAGATAGAGCCGCCCGCCGCCGGATTTTCAATGGTATGCAGTCGCACAGCCAGCACAGGCTGCGCGGCTGTAAAGGTTTTGGACACCAGTGTGCCGGAATCCGCCGTCACTTCCGCGCCCATATCCGACAACGCAAGTCCGTCGGCAGATTCAACTTTATTTTCGTCTTTCCAGATATCGCTCAAAATCAGCGATCCGGCCATGCCCTGCGAATAATGCAGCGCGCCCTGACGGTCAAGAGAAAGCACGGAGAGGGCATGAACGCTGTTTTCCGAGTAGAGAATCGGGTATATCGGGAATTTCAAATGGGACGTTGCGCCGCCCGGCTGTCCGTCCAGCACGAAAACGCCGCTGCTCTCCGAGCCGCTGTAATCGGCGGTATATTCGCCATGCTTATAGGCGACGGTCAGGCGTTCGCCCTGCTGCGGTGCGGTAATCGTTACGTCTGCCGAAACAGGCTTTGCGCTGTGGTCAGCCTTGACGTATACGCCCTGAACCGTGCTTTCGTGCGCGGCAGCGTCATGCGCAGTCAGAATGATTTCAATGGTTTCTCCATCTGCAAATTCACCCGTGTCCAACACGCCGAGCTGTTCGGACAGCCTTTCGGTCGAATCGGCGTGAACGGTCACTTCTTTGCCGGACGAGCCTTTGGCCGTCAGCGTCCAGTCCGTCAGCGAAACATCCGAGACAACGCCCCAAATATCCAGAACGCCCGTCACAACCGCGCCGTTCTGCGGCGTAAGCAGCTCGACAACAGGCGGAGTGTGATCCAGATAGATCGTATGTTCCCATGCCGCAGCGTTTTCAAGCGCATCCGTCAGACGCAGTGTAATTCGATGTTCGCCGTCCGCCAGCCCGCCGATTTCGATTTCCCGGCTCCCGTTTTCGCTCACGTCGAGCGCTTCCCAAGCGCCGCCGTCAACGGCATACTCCATCCGGGCAAGACCGCTGTATGCGTCCGCCGCGCCTTCCCACGTCAGCATAACGCTGTCCGCCGCCGTCCATGCTGCGGGTTTAACGGAAGATTGGGTCAGCGTCGGCGCGCTGCGGTCGATCTGAATCGACGCAGTTCCGGCTTCTCCGACGTTTTCGGCGATATCCACGCCCCGGATGCTCAGCGTATGCAGCCCGTCCGCAAACGACGAGATATCCGCTTCATATCCCAAACAGGTTTTATCGGAAAGCCCGATTGTCTGGTATGCACCGCCGTCCCACGAAAGCTCCACGCGATTCAAATCGTTCAAATCGGCGATATTCGTCCATGAGATCGACGCGGTATTTTCCTTTGTCCAATCGTCAGGCAGTACGGACACGTCCGGCTGCGTCGGCGGCGTTCTGTCCACCTTGAGTTCCGCGCCTTTGGGCGCGCCGTAGTTGCCGTAGGTGTCTACGCCGCGCACATAGACCGCATGAACACCATCCTCCAAGCCCGCCGTCGAGACGGTCTGTGAGCCGTTTGCAGCGTTGGAAGCCGTATTCTGCCACGCCCATGCGTTCGCATCCGTTCCGATTGCAGGGTCAAGGATAAACTGAACATGCCCGTTGTCGCCCAGCGTGTCCCTGTTCAGCGGCATATCCGTCAAGCCTGCCCATGTGACCGTCCGAGCGTCCGCGTTGCTCCAGTCTGCCGGAGATACGCTGACCGTAGACGGCTGGTTAGGCGGCGTGGTATCCGGCAGCGAAGCCTGTGCCTGACCATACTGCGAACCTGTCTGTCCGTAATCGTTGGCAGGCAAAACCACGAAATAATAATTCAGGTCTGTCTTATCCTTGCGTGGAATATTGGGCAGTTCCTGACCGGTTCCGTCCCAGTGCAGGTTATAGTTTCCTGCGGCCATTTCAGCATCAGTCGGCCAGATCTTTTTTCCGCGCGTTGAATATGAAGTTGTATTGCCTACGTCGATATACTGGAATGTGCTGCCATTCGATATGCCCAGCCGATACCCGCTGGCCAGCGGAACGCTGTTCCACGATATGTCGATATAACCGCTCTGCGAATTGACGCCGTTTCCGTAGCCTGTCGCCTTTACCGTAGGCGCGGGCAGATCGTCCGTATAGGAAGCGGAGAACGACATACGCTCCTTTCTGGGCAGCACATCCGACGAACAGATTCTCGCCCACGAGCTGTTGCTTGTCACCGCAAATCCGTAATTTCTTTTCTGATCCGACGTGTTAAACCATGCGGAGAAAATCTTCGTCAAATCCACGTTATTTTCGCCCGTGTGCAGGGTAATCGTCTGGCGGATATCCGAGCTGAGGCTTGGGCGTGAATTATACGTTACCGAGCTGGTATTCCAGTCGCTTGTCACAAGCGCCACTTCAAACGTGCCGCCGCCCTCATGAACAAAGACCTTCCATGTGGCGTTCAGAATCATGAGACCGCTGGTCGTCGGGAACTCCGATACCTGTTTGTCGCTTCCGGCAAAACCCGTCAGGGAAGGAATAATATAGGCAATATTGCCGTTTCCTGCATATAGATTTGTTCCTTCAAGATTATGGTTGTGTTGCGGATTTCCTTTGGAAACCGTATGGTCATAATGGTGAGACGGGTTATCGCTGGAAACGAACACGTCGCCGATTCCCGTGGCGAGATCGTTGAAATAGTTGCCCGTCGGGTCGATGGTTACAGGGTAGGCGGCGCTCTGCATCCATTCGTCATTGGGACGATAGGTAACGCGGTAGCTTCCGCCGCCGCCCTCCAGTGAAACGGCGATATCCGTGCTGTAACGGCCTTCTGCGTCCGTCATGTGCGGCGCTTCGACCTTCGCCATCATGTCGCCGTTCTCGTTATAGAGCAGAATTTCCCGCCCGTTTTGAGCGGCGGTCAATCCTTCCGTCGTCATCTGATACGCGTAGACATGGTTGCCCGTATACCGATTGACGATGATGTTTTCCTTGATGCCCGTGGAGGTCATGGAAAGCTCAACGTCCGTCACAGCGTCAAACAGTCCGGGGTAGGTGATCCACTCGCAGCCTGCGCTTCGGGAATACGACTGCCGTTCGCCCCGGATGCTAGACGGCGCGCTTTCTTCCGCATGAGCAGCGTGAAAAAGCCAATGCCAAACAGACGCGCTTTGTGCAGGCTCGTTTTCTTCTGCATTTTCCCCGGCAGGCTGTTCTTCGGGTTCGTCAGCCGATTCTTCCGAAATCTCATCTGGCGATTCTTCGGGTTCCGGCTCGTTGTTTTCCGTTTCCTGTTCCGGCTTTTTCTCCGGCTGCTCGGCAGGTTCTTCGGTCGGCTGCTCGTCGGGGGTTTCTTCCGGCTTCTCCGTGGGTTCTGTTGCGGGTTCATCCGTGGGTTGTTCTGTCGGCTGTTCAGCCGGTTCTTCCGTAGGCTTTTCGGTGGGTTGCTCCACAGGTTCTTTCGTAGGTTCTTCGGTCGGCTGTTCCGCGGGTTCATCCGTAGGCTGATCCGCCGGTTCTTCGGTCGGAGACGGCGTTTCTTCTCCTTTCGGGCTTTCGTTGGGTTCCGGCGTGTCGATATCTTCGGGCGATAAGCTCGGCGTGGCCGATGCTTTAGGCGTAACCGATGCGTCCGGCGTAACCGACGCTTCCGGCGTGACCGATACTTCAGGCGTGACCGATACTTCAGGCGTGACCGATACTTCAGGCGTAACCGACACTTCCGGCGTAATGGTCGGTTCGGGCGTAACGGTCGGCTCCGGCGTAGGCGTTTCTTCCGGCAGCGGGAAATAGTTATCCAGCATGATCGGCGCAAACGCAAAGCTCGTCCCCGAAAGCGAAGATTGAGTGAGCTTCTGGTTTCGATAGTACGTTCCCTGTATCTCGGAGACGACGACGCCTTCCTCGTTTTCCAGCACGTCTCCGTGATCAATCATGGAAACGTCGTATTGCTCCAGTTCTTCCAGCTTTCCCGGAATCACATCAGCCGTAAATGTGAAGTGTTTAACAGTTGCGGATTTCTTCCCGTCCTGTTCCGCCGCCGCATAAGCGGGCGCAAGGCCGTTCAACAACATGGCTGCCGAAAGGATGGATGCAATAAAACGTTTCATTCTTCATGCCTCCAAAAGTATTTTTGTGCTTTTGCGGATGTATCTATTCAGCATCAGTATAGCATAGCTTCCCATGCTATCAAAGACATTTCTTGCGTTTTTATTCACATTCTCCACATTTTTGCCACTTTTCGGTTCGTCGTTCACGAACGTGCGCTGCCTGCACATCGCTGCATCACGTTTTGTCTGTTTTTTCGTTAAAATAACGGCTCGTTTTTATTTGGCCAAAAGAAAAAAGCTGAATACCGCCAGCATGTGATAGACGATATTCAGCTCTTGTTTTTTGGGAGTGGATTTTTTTACATAGGAACAATTTCTTCCTGCTGTTTCACCTTCTGTTTTTCCTGCGTCTTTTCCTGTTTCTGCGGCTGACGCGCGACCATCCACGCCGCTTCATCCTCGATCTGTTCCAACTCCTTCCGATTGACCGCCGTTTCCATCGCATCCTCAATCGAAACCCGCCCATCCGAAACGCGCGGCAGCGCATCGGGAATGACCTTGCGCGTCCAGTATCGGATGCGGTTCAGCTCTGCTAATTCAGCCCTGACTTCTTCAAGTTTTGGAAGAAGGGCTTCGCGCTCCGCTTCTAGCTGTGCGCGTTCTGTTTTCAGCGCCGCGCGCTGTTCCTTATCGAGAGGAGATGCAAGCCCCAGCGACTTTATGAGCTTTTCACGCAGCCATATCGCTTTTTGCAATCGGTTCAATTCTTCGCCGTGTTCGGCCTTGAACTTTTCGCGCCTGCCGTTCCAATGGATGCCCTCGTATTCCTGCTGAATCGGTTTCAATTCTCGGATGGTTTGAATTGCGCCAAGCAGCGCGTCAATGTCGCGGATTCGTCGTTCTTTCGCCGCGGATTCCGCTTTGATTCTGGAAAATTCCTGTTTCGTTTCGTCAATGTATTGTCCGAGCTGACCGACTGTGTAAAGCTCGTGATTCGAGAGGAAGGAAACTGCTTTGAAGCCGTCCTTCAAATCGTGGACAGCGCCTTTTTCCTGCGCATAGCGATTCCATGTCTCGCGCCCATCCTTTCGCATATCCA
>ERZ780223.3218-NODE-3218-length-12483-cov-6.874155_pt1 | contig 12483 bp, 13 predicted proteins | sample MGYA00511016_ERZ780223 | MGnify/ENA primary metagenome ERZ780223 (study PRJEB29588, sample SAMEA2159032) | human gut metagenome | biome: human gut; feature: human-associated habitat; material: faeces | place: Denmark | collected 2008/2010 ... | reverse complement strand
ATGAACAAAAGTTAATTAAATGTTTGACTGTAAAGAGGATTTATTTTGGGTAGGTGCTAACGACAGAAGACTTTCACTGTTTGAAGGTGTTTATCCGGTACCAATTGGCGTATCTTATAATTCATACTTATTAATGGATGAAAAAACAGTACTTTTAGACACTGCAGACAAAGCTGTTGTTCATCAATTTTTGGAAAATATTGAATATATTTTAGACGGAAGACCTCTGGATTACTTGATTATTAATCATATGGAACCTGACCATTGTGCAGAAATTCCGGAAATTTTAAATAAATTTCCAAATGTCAAAATTGTATGTAATGCAAAAATCCAAACAATGCTTGGACAATTTTTTGATTTTACCATTCCTCAAGAACAACTAATGATAGTAAAAGAAGGTGATACACTTAACACAGGCAAACATGAATTAACTTTTATATTTGCACCAATGGTTCATTGGCCTGAGGTTATGGTTACGTATGATAAAACCGATAAAATTTTATTTTCAGCTGATGCATTCGGAACTTTTGGAGCAATCGACGGAAATATATTTGCAGATGAAGTTGATTTTGAACACAGATATATGGACGAAGCAAGAAGATATTACTCAAATATCGTAGGAAAATACGGAGTTCAGGTACAAGCTTTACTCAAAAAAGCAGCAAATCTTGATATTCAAATGATTTGTCCTTTGCATGGTGTAGTATGGAGAAAAGATTTAGACAAATATATCGATAAATATATGAAATGGTCTACTTACACTCCGGAAATCCAATCAGTACTTATTCCATACGCTTCTGTCTATGGAGGTACCCAAAATGCTGTAGAAATTCTGGCAGCAAAATTAGCTGAGTTAGGAGTGAAAGATATTAAAATTTGTGATACATCTGTTACTGATACTTCATATATTGTATCAGATGCTTTTAAATATTCACATATTGTATTTGCATCAACCACTTACAATAATGGAATATTTGTATCAATGGAAAATCTTCTCCATGATATTGTCGCTCATAATCTACAGAATCGTAAAATTGCCATCATAGAAAACGGTTCTTGGGCACCTGTTGCAGGAAAATTAATGACAGACCTTGTTTCTCAACTTAAAAACGTTGATATTATTGAAAATAAAGTAACTGTAAAATCCACATTAAAAGAGAATCAAATTGCTGATTTAGAAAATCTGGCCAAAACAATTGTTGAAACAATGAATCAATAGTTTAACCTTAATATGAAAGGAGATAAATAAATTATGTTAGATAAAAAATTAGAAATGGCTTTTAATGACCAAATAAATAAAGAATTATTCTCAGAGTATTTGTATTTAGCAATGAAAGGCGTATTTGCAGAACTTAATCTGCCAGGATTTGTAAACTGGTTTGATGTTCAAGTTCAGGAAGAACGAGCTCATGCAATGGGTATGTTTGACTACGTTTACGAACGTAACGGGTGTGTTAAACTTGAAGCTATTGATAAACCTGTTTTGAAAGGTTCAACACCGTTAGAAATTTTTGAACAAGTTTTAGAACATGAAGAATACGTGACATCCAGAATTAATGCCTTAATGGACGTTGCAGATGAAGTAAAAGATAGAGCAGCTTTATCATTTTTAGATTGGTATTTAAAAGAACAAGTTGAAGAAGAATCAAATGTAGGCGGAGTTTTAGCTACATTAAAACTTATCGAAGATGATAAAAAAGCATTATTTATGCTTGATAAAGAACTTGCTGCAAGAACATTTGTGGCTCCGGTTATCGGCTAACATTATCGCATATTGTGAAATTCAAAAAACCTCTTCTTAAGAAGAGGTTTTTTGCGGTGTTATAAAATAAACTTAAGATATATAACCAAATTGCAGGCTTGGTAAAGCCAACTTGCCAAGACAAGAGCCGAAATATAACAATTTTACTTTGGATTATTACTGGTAGCATAGCCCGTCTGGCGAAACCTATTGCGGAGCTGAAATGTTGAAGTCGTGAAAAACAACTGGTAGTATATTCCCCAGTGCGGCCAAGCACTTATAAACTCATGTAATAATCTTTTAAAATTTTCGCATCTGTTTCTATATTAGGACTTTCACACACAAGAGCACCTTTTACACCAAATACTTTTAATGCTTTTAACAAATCCTTATAATTCATATCAGATTCTTCAAAGATAAGATGACGCCTTTCACCCTTTGACGTATACTCAATCCCTGCCAGGTGAGCATGGAAATTGTTCAGAGCAAAATCACCTAATTCTGTACCTATTCTATCTAAAATTTTACAAAATTCATCATAAGTATTATATTCTCCGCCTGTACGTGCATGAATATGTGAAAAATCTATACACGGTAGAACCTGCTCAAATTCTTTTGATAATCTTATGATTTCCTCATAATCACCCCATTGTGTAGCCTTGCCTGTAGTCTCAGGTCTTATCCACATTTTTAGATTATTGTCATTAAGAATTTTAACAATCTTTTCAGTCTGTCTGTGTACCTGTTCATATACAACTTCTTTATCTTTTCCCATATAAAATGCAGCATGATATGTTATACTATATCCGCCAAAATCATTAGCTGTAGATGCGGTATCAATAATTCTATTGACACTTGCCTCAACTTTTTCTTCTTCCTTTGAATTAAGATTAATATAAAACGGTCCATGCGCAGTCAAAACAAGATTTTTTTCTTTGGCAGTTTTGTTTAAAAATTGTCTTGTTTCATCCGACATTCTCACACCGTGGACAAATTCAACCTCCATACCGTCAAGCCCCATTTCTTCAATAATATCGAGCGCTTTCGGATATCCGCCTTTACCCGTAGATAAAGGCATGCCAGCTGTCAAAAAATTTAGTTTATCTATTTTATAAAAATTTTGCAAAATAACCTCCCAGATATACTGCTATAATTCCTATTATAACACTGAAAAGAACATACAGAAATGCCTGTAAAAAATAACTATTTTGAATCATTTCAAAAAGTTCAAGAGAAAAAGTACTGAATGTTGTTAAACCACCGCAAAAACCGACAGTTAATGCAAATTTCAATGCCGGATGAACCTGAAATTTTTCTACAAAAAAAATATATATAAAGCCAATAATAAAACAACCAACAATATTCACACAAAAGGTTGCCACCGGCAAATTCGTCTTGACTAAACCAATACAAAACAAACCTGCAAGATAACGCATCACAGCACCTATTCCTCCGCCAATAAATATTGCAATAATGTTTAGCGGCATTCTACACTTTAACCTTTAATAAACTTGATAGAATTTCAGAAGAATCTGCAACAAGCTTCGCGCAATGCTCTTTTTTAGCACTTCCCTCTAATCCGGAACACAATACCCTGCAACAAGTTATTTTATTTCTTTTTTTAAATTCTTCCACAAATTCAGCTGCTTTTTCCCTTGCAGAAATTTTATTTCCATATTTATTATTCCGCCCAAAAACCGAACCAAGTACAAGCTGAGAACCAGCAATAGAACCACATAAACACCCGGATGACATTCCTCCGGAAAAAGTTGTTGCACATGGTAACAAAGATTCATCACAAATCTCTGCGTCGATACAGGCTTTTACTATACACTCAGAACAAGAATAACCGTTTTTAAAATATTCTAATGCTTTTTCTTTAACCATTTTATCTTTTCCTTTATCGTAATTAATTTTTTACATAAAACTGAGAAGATGTCAAAATTTTTGTCGGATTGTCTCTTGAATATACTTTCATAATATAAGTACCAGCATCATTAAAAACTACATAATCAGTATAATAATATATTTGTTCATCTTTTAGTTTTACACGTTTACCCCAAACAAGCTCATACCCTAGCCTATCTGCTGAAGTTCCTGATATTGTTTTTCCTCCTGTTTTAACCACTTGAATAAACAACCTCTTAGATTGCACAGGTTGAGGCAAAGTAACAAGGTAATATATCCGCTCTCCCGGTTTAAAAACATTGGTACCAGATGTGATTGTTTCAGAATTAAACTGATGCTTATTAAATAATATTTGCGATTGCTCATTATCACAAGCACAGGTAAATATTACTGAAAATACTGTTAATATAAATATAATAAACTTTTTCATTATTTCAACTGGTTTTTATCAAAATTTTGTAAAAACTTAATAACTTACTGGAATAATTAATACTATTGCAATTCTTTAATTTTAGTCTGAACTGTATTAATCATATCTTTATCATTGTTATGTTTAACAAACAATTTATAATTTTTAACAGCTTCAGATTTTTTACCCTGATGCTCTAAAGCCATACCCAGAGCATAATATGCATACCCAAAATTATAATCAGGGTCAAGAGAAATCACTCTTTCAAAACTTTTTTGAGATTCAATTAAATTATTCTCATTTGCATATGACAACCCGAGATTAAACCATCCATCCGTATAATCAGGATTTACAATAATTGCTTTTTGATAATAATTAACAGCTTTTGTATTATCATTTTGAAGTTTATAAATATTACCTATTTTCAATAAGGTAACCGCATCATTCGGAACCAGCTGCAATGCATCCTGATAATTCTTTATTGCGGCATCGTATTTATTAGTCTTATAATTTTTGTCACCTTCAAGAATAAATTCCTCATTCTGCTTCATTGCAACAGGAGTAGATTTTACTGCAGGCTGGTCAGTAGCTTCTTTTGTTATTGCATCATCTTTATTTTCAACTGTAAGATTTATTGATGGTAATTCATTTTCATTTCCCTGAGTTGTGTGGACATCAACTTTTGGTTTATACAATGTAGAAATAAAATCACTGTATTCAGCACTATAAACAGTTTTATCAGGATCAATAGAAATAGCTTTTTCATAATTTTCAGAAGCTTTTGAATTATCTCCTGTTGCCCTGTATGCTTTTGCCAAACCGTAATAAACATACCCATCGCCATAGCCGTTTTTGATTGCTGTTTTAAAATTCTCAACTGCAAGTCCATAATTTTGCGCGTCTATTAACTCATGACCTCTTGCTACAAGAGCCGTATTCAAATTATCTTTGATTGTTTTGTCATTTTTCTTGGCAAGAAGCTCCTGATATAATGGAATAGCTTCTTCATACTTTTTCAAAGCATGCAAAGCTATTGCTTTATTTAACTTGATATCATTATCATCAGGCTTAGCTATTAAAATTTCGTCATAATACTTTAATGCACTAGCATACTCTTTTTTATTATGGTAACAATTTGCCAAGTCTTTTTTAATATTTACATCACTATTATCTTTTGAAAGAACAACAAGATAATTTTCTATAGCCTTGTCATAATTACCAAGGTCCTTATAAACTATAGCAATACTCTTGTAACCATTGATATCGTTAGGATAAGCTTTTATATACATATTGTACTGTTCAATAGCTTCAGTATTTTTATTCATAACAGCAAGAAGATTAGCATAATCAAGTCTAACTGTATTTAAATTTGGAACTTTTTTCAAAACAACCTGATACTGTTCATAAGACAAATCATTTTTACCCAAATCTTGATATGCCTGTGCCAATCCTAAATGCGCCGAATTATTTTCAGAATCTTTTTCTATCGCTCTTTCAAGCATTTCAACAGCTTTTTCAGGATTATTATCATTCAATAACGCAAGACCATATTCTGCAAAGTTCTTAAAAATTTCAGGATTTTTTTCATAAATAGTTTGGTACTGTTTTACCGCATCATCATAATCCTTTACAGCCATATATGAAGCTGCAAGATTTTCACGAGATTCAGTATGCTGAGAATAAGTTTCCAAAAATGCATTATAATTTTTTATGGCTTCTTTATAATTTCTCAACTGATATTGAACATTACCTATATTGAAGTAATTGTATTTATATTCAGGAAAAATATCCAGCGCTTTATTATAAGCTGTGAGAGCTTCTTGATATTTACCTTGATTTTCATAAATACTGCCGATGCTAATATATACAAAAGCATCATCAGGTTTTAGTTTAATAACTTTATTATAAGCCTCAAGAGCCTTGTCATAATTATCTATTTCTGAATAAATTCCTGCCAATTTTGTATACAGCATAGCTTCATCAGAAGAAATAGCAATAGCCTGTTCAAGTTTAGCAATTGCACCTTTTAAATCCTGCTGATGTTCAGCACTACAAGCTTCCTGATATAAAGCACTTGCTTCAGGAGTCATTTGAGCGCATACAGGCATAATATTAAATGCCAATGCGGATACTAAGATAGTTGTTAATAATTGCTTTCTAATTGTTCTGCTCCTCAATTTAATTACATGTAGTTTACCATAAAATCTATATCTGTGTAAAGCTGTCCGAGTAGATTTTTTTATTCAGTAAAATCTCTGCTGTTTTAAATATATTCTGCTCTTTAATTGAATTTTTGTCAAATTTTATACAACTTAAATCTTCAAAGGTTTTTACCATATTGGAAAGATTTAAATACAATTCATCTTCTGGCATATCAGGAGTTTCAGACTCAAGCATTTTAAATATTCTAACAAGCTCTAAGTCACCTGCATCCATAATAACAGCATCAAGACCTGCACCAAAGGCCAATACTCCAAAAACACGATTCATTAAAGGTTTGATGGATTTTGGAAGACCATTAGAAATATTTGATAAACCAATAATAGTCTTTACCCTTGGCTCAAAACTCTCTTTAACCATTTGTAATGTACTTAATGCTTCTAAAGCTTGAGACTGCTCAACATTAACAGGTAAAACTAACGGATCAAAAAATAATTTTGAACTATCAAGCCCTTTTTCCAAACATTTTTCATAAATATCAAACACAAGCTCCAATCTGCCATCTGCAGTTTTTGGAATCCCTGTTTCTTTAGACGTAGCAAGAGCAATTAAATTACAGTTATATTCTAAAGCCAAATCTACCAGCCTATTCAATTTTTCAAAATCCCTGGATGTACTATTAATAAAACAATTTTCAGTATTTTTAACAAGACTTAACCCTTGTTCAACAGCATCAATATTTGTCGAATCAAAAGATATATTTTTTTCACCTGTTAAAGGACATAGCCATTTAAAAATACTGTCAAGTTTCCCTCTCGCCGGCCCGACATTCAAATCAATGCAGTCCATATTTTCTTGAAATTTTACCAAATTTTTAACACAAATTTCGTCTTTATTTTCAAGAGCCTCACGCACCTGTTTTGAAATAATATGAATATTTTCACCTATATAAATCATATTAAAATTTTAGCATAAATAATCCTAAAAATAGAATAAAATTTTATCTAAAAATTAAATTATTATAAAAACAAAATATCTTCATAAAATTTTACAATTAAAACACTACAATAATAGCAAAATTCGACAGTCCACACATTTGACACTAGTAAAACTACTACATTAATGGTATAATATAGTGACAAAAGTTTACTAACTTAAAATGTGTAAAAGGAGTAGTTTTATGACAACAGTGGTTTCTGACAAAGATGTTAAAAAGGTAAAACCTAAATTTACTGATGAATTTGAAAGCTATTTAAAGAGCCAATGTACAAAGACAACTTTCAACGGTACAGAATTGGAGTCATTTTCCTGGTACAGAAAAGTTTTAGGTCTTATGTAAATTGGATTACAAACATTAAAACCGACAATTTAAAGTCGGTTTTTTTATGTAAAATTTACGCACAAAAGTATTTTACAAGATTTTTTTTTCATATATAATCAAAACTATGAAAATAAGAGATAATGTAAGAAATTTTTGTATCATTGCCCACATTGACCATGGAAAATCCACATTAGCTGACAGATTACTGGAAAAAACAGGAACTGTAGCTCAGCGCGATATGCAAGAGCAACTACTTGATTCAATGGATATTGAACGAGAACGTGGCATCACCATTAAATTGAATGCAGCCCGTATGACATATAATGCTCATGATGGAAAAACTTATGAACTTAATTTAATTGACACGCCCGGTCACGTTGATTTTTCTTACGAAGTATCACGCTCTTTAGCCGCATGTGAAGGAGCATTACTGATTGTTGACGCAACTCAAGGTGTAGAAGCGCAAACACTTGCAAATGTTTACCTTGCAATCGAACAAAATCTGGAAATTATCCCTGTCATAAATAAAATTGACCTTCCGTCTGCTGATGTTGAAAGAGTAAAACAGGAAATTGAAGAAATTTTAGGTATTGATGCTTCAATGGCAATCCCTGTCAGTGCCAAGACCGGTATCGGAATTGAAGATGTACTGGAAGCTGTAGTAAACTATGTTCCGGCTCCTGTTGATAATTCTGAAAAACCATTAAGAGCACTTGTATTTGATAGTGTGTATGACCAATATTTAGGAACAGTCTGTTATTTCAAAGTTGTTGACGGCAGTATCTCTGTTGGCGACAAAGTTCGTTTTATGTCCAGCAATAAAGAATGCGAAGTTGTTGAACTTGGTTATCAAACACCAGCACGTATGCCGGTAAAGAAATTAACCTGCGGTGATGTTGGTTATTTTGCAGGTTCAATCAAAGAACTTACAAGATTTGTCGGGGATACTATTACAAATGTTGAAAGACCTGCACAAGAAGCTTTGCCTGGATATAAAGAGGCTCTTCCAATGGTATTTTCAGGTATGTATCCTGTAGATAATGAAGATTATGGAGATTTAAAAGAAGCTCTTGAAAAATTAAAACTTAATGACAGTAGTATAACTTTTGAACCTGAAACCTCAAGTGCTTTAGGGTTCGGTTTTAGATGCGGATTTCTTGGTATGCTCCACATGGAAATTGCACAGGAAAGACTTGAAAGAGAATATAATTTAACTCTGGTAACAACCGCTCCATCTGTTGTGTACAGGGTTTACAAAACCAATGGAGAAATGGTTGAAATCGACAATCCATCGAATTTGCCTGCTGCTCAATATAGAGATTATATAGAAGAACCGTATGTTAAAGTTCAGGTAATCACTCCAAATGAATTTGTTGGGACACTCATGGATTTATCTCAATCTAAACGCGGAATATTCAAAAATATGACATATTTGGATAAAGTCCGAGTAGATTTAACTTATGAAATACCTTTGAGTGAAGTTATTACTGATTTTTATGACCAGCTTAAATCCAGAACTAAAGGTTATGCAAGTTTAGATTATGAGTTCAGTGAATATAAACGTTCAAAACTGGTAAAATTAGACATAATGCTTGCAGGAGAAGTTGTTGACGCGTTATCTGTCATCTGTCATGAAGACAGTGCTTTTTACGTCGGACAAAAATTAACCGCTAAATTGAAAGATATAATACCGCGTCAATTGTTTGAAGTTCCAATTCAGGCAGCTGTAGGCGGCAGAGTAATTGCCAGAACTAATATAAAAGCAATGCGCAAAAACGTACTTGCAAAATGTTATGGCGGTGATATTTCTCGTAAGCGTAAACTTCTTGAAAAACAGAAAAAAGGTAAAAAACGTATGAAATCTGTAGGAAGTGTTGAAGTTCCACAAGAAGCATTTATGGCAGTTCTTAGCCTTGACGAGGATTAACAATACCTTTTGTAACTGCAAGTAATGCAGCATCTAATCTGTTTTTGACGCCGATTTTTCTAATTATTGAAGCAACATGAGCTTTTACTGTATGGTGTGTTATTGTCAAAATTTGAGCAATTTCTTTATTTGTTTTTCCCGCAACGACATATTGTAAAACTTCCAATTCTCTATCTGTTAAATTTTTCTTAATCTTAATTCCATCTACATTAGAATAAATCACTGTATATATCCTTTCGTCTTATTTTATATTATCATTACCTACCCATATTGCTATTAGCCATTAGGGTATAATTTTAATAAACAAAAAAATAATCAAACCTTACAGGTGGTATTTATTTTAAAAAGAGCCACTTCACCTAGGTTATGTAAGAAACTTAGAATAAATATTAAGATATTGTAACAAAATAAATTGATTAAGCAATTATTTAAAAGAGAAATACTTTATATATATACAAGATGGAAAATCAAATATAAGGATGATTGTTAAAATACTTATTAAGAGTATGTGAGTACAAAGGAGATTCGACAATGGTAAACGGAATTAACGGAAATGATGCTTTTAGATATTTAAACGGCATACAGCAAACAAAACAAACAGCTTCTACAAATAAAACAACTAATATTGAAGCTAATAAACCAATTGATTTTAAAACAACAAATACAATTCAAAGAACAGATTTATCTTCTACAATTGATAACCTATCAAATAAAGTAAAGGTAAATTCACCTGAAGCACAGGGCTTAGCTTCTGCAAAAGATATTGAAAAAGGTAAATTAGTATCTGGCTACACATTTGATAATATCAATTCATTGGGTGGAAATTTTGATGCAAAATTATTTGCATTAAAATATACAAATACAGACGCAGCAAGAGTTGCTCAAGGAACAAATTACGCATCTGATGGTGTTGAATATGCAACAGTAGCATCACATCTGCAAGATAAAAACTCTCCATTTGCTGAATTATTCGCTTAATATAAATAAAAAATACTCACATATTCAAGGTCAGTCAAGATAGACTGACCTTTTATTTATAGTTTCTACATATAAGAGACCTGGACAAAAATGTCAGTATAACAATATTTCCTACTTTAGGTTTTTACTGGTAGCAAAGTTATAGTATTTGTTACGGATTATGTCTTATTAATAGTACCACTATTTTATTTTTAGCTTTATTTATTTTATACTTGTTAAAAAGTATTAACTAAAGGAGTATGATTGGGTATGAAATTCATAATTAGGAAAGAAGATTTATTTAACGGGATTAAAATTGTTGAAAGAGCCACCTCTCAAAAAGCTGTTCAACCTGTTTTGTACAATATTTTGATTGAAACTCTAGAAAACAATTCAATCCGTTTAACAGCTACAGATTTGGTTTTGACAGTAATTACAACTGTTGATGCTCAGGTAGAAATTCCAGGTAAAATTACTCTTCCTGCTAAAAAGTTAAATGAAATTGTTTCTAAACTCGGAAATGACCTTGTGACTTTTGAAACAGAAGAAGACGGTACTAATGTAAGTATTACCTGTCAAAAATCAAAATTTGACATTATTGGAATTTCTGCGCAAGAATTTCCTCCGGAAGTTTCTAATTATAATATGGATGATACCCAGTGTTTTGATGTTGAATTAAAACCGTTTTTAAAAGCTATCAAACAAGCTGGTTTTGCTGCAGCAAGTTATGAAGTAAGCAACCTGTTATCGGGTATAGTTTGTGATTTTTCTAACGGAATTCTTGAAATTGCATCAACTGACGGCAACAGACTTGCAAGAGTTCGTGAAAATTTAACCAGTGGCATTACAGAACAAACTCAGTTAATAATACCTTCAAGAACATTAAACGAATTTTTGAAAATGAGTTCATTTATTGATGAAGAAAGTATAAAAATTTGTAAAGATAAATCTACAATTATTTTAAAGACAGAAAAAACTTTGACTATTTCAAGACTTTTAGAAGGTCAGTTCCCTAAGTATAATCAGCTTATCCCGGCAGAAAGTCCAAAACAGGCTGTAGTAAAAGTTTCTCAATTAATAGCAGCTCTGGAAAGAGTTTCTGTCATGGTTAATGATAAAACAAGTATTGTCAAAATGCTTTTTGCTGACAACGAATTGACTTTATCTGCTGATACTCCAGATGCAGGTAAATCAGAAGATAAAATAGATATTCAATATACAGCAGAAGAATTGTTGATTGCGTTTAATTATAAATTTGTTCTTGATGCTTTGAGAATCATCGAAAGCGAAGAGGTTATAATCGGATTAAACGCAAGTTTATCTGCTACTGTTTTAAAACCAAACAGTGAAGAAGATTTTATTTGTTTAATTATGCCTGTTCAAATTAGGTAAGAAGATTAAAAATTTTACCAGGGGTAATCCTTTCTAAATTCCCAGTTGTCAAGGTATAGTAATGCTGTACACCCATGTCTATAATCGTCAACCGGATTGTTTTTATTATCTTTTTTACAAGATAATGAGGAGCCACCATAATTATAGCCATTTTTAATTGTTTCTCTTGTTAAGCCATTAATGAATCCATAAGGACGTAATTCATATTTTTTATTAGTTGCAAAATAAAAGACATCATACCCCATTTTATTAGGTTTTGATGCGTTATTAACATCGATAATGAGCCATAAAGAGTTTGAATCTGCACGAAAAGACAATAATGTTCCGTTCATACTTAAATAATTAGCTCCTGCCATACTTATCGGATATCCGCATTTTCTCTCCAGACCTTCTGAACATAAAGTTAATCCTTTATAATATGGTGCAATGTATTTTTCAATAAAAGTTTTTGTATTTTCAGTACTCATACTATTAGCATATTCCCATGATTCTATAGAATCATTATCAACTTCTGATAATTTGATGGCTTGTAGTACTTCTGTGTAAGCTTTTTTTACTCTAATAGCAGTACTTTTTTTTTGGTAATTTGTTATTAATGTAGGAAGAGTAATTGCAGCTAGAATTCCTATTGCACCTAAGGTTATTATAATCTCTGCTAAGGTAAATCC
>ERZ780223.3211-NODE-3211-length-12504-cov-13.133344_pt1 | contig 12504 bp, 9 predicted proteins | sample MGYA00511016_ERZ780223 | MGnify/ENA primary metagenome ERZ780223 (study PRJEB29588, sample SAMEA2159032) | human gut metagenome | biome: human gut; feature: human-associated habitat; material: faeces | place: Denmark | collected 2008/2010 ... | reverse complement strand
AAACGCTTTGTGGGGCATAATATTAGATGTAAAACTCTACCGTGAAGCACGCCTTCAGGACGCCGGGCGATTCTGCACGCGCAGGAGCGCATCCGCCGGGCAATCAGCCACGAAATACCGCACGCCCTCGCGGTAGAGCCTCCGGCACAGCAGCCGAAGCGTCTTTTCGTCCGCCGCAGGGACGGGCGTTTCCAGCATCCGCCCCGGCATCAGCACGTCGCCATGCAGGTCGATTTCGGCTTCATACAGCCCCTTCACAAGCGCCGCGCCCATCTCCCACACGCAGCCGTTCATCACGCGCACATCCATGCAGGCGCGCTCCGTCGCGCTCATTTGCAGCGTCGCATTGCGAATCAGCATGATTTTGCTCCTCCACGCTTTTCTTGCACCGTACAATTCGCCGCGCAGACGGCGTTTTCCTGCATAAAAACTCCGCCGGATGTTGAATCCAGCGGAGAAGAAACATTATTTTCCCCACAGCACAAACGCGCTGTTTTCGGGCCAAATCTGGGCGGTTTGGTTCGGGTTGTGGGACTGCGCCATCACTTTTGCGTAGACGTACGCCTCGTAAAGCGTCACCTTGCTGTCCTTGTTCAGGTCGGCGTTCAGGGACGAAATCGCCGAATTTCGGGCGAGGTTCCAGCCGTTGCCGTAGCACAGGCCGTAGGTGAACAGACCAAAGTAGCGGTCGATTTTGCCGTCACCGTTGCTGTCGTAGCCGGTGCTGACGCTCTTTTCCTCGGAGCGGCAGGCAGTGATGACGTAATAGCCGCTCTTGGCGAAATTCGTGTCATCCGCACGTTCGATGAAGGTGGGTGCTTCCTCGCTGAGCAGTTCGCTGCCGTCCGCCGCCAGCACGACCGCTGTGCGGCTGACATCGCCGGAAAGCTGGTCATCATTGGCGAAGAGGTTGACCACCTGACTGTTGAACGCGGAGGACGATACCTGCGTCACCGTGCCGTCGCGCGCAATGAACTGCCCGGAGTGGCACGCGTCGATGATGATGACCTTCTTGCCGGGAATCTTGTCCAGCTCAGTTTTGAGGCGCGCAATCGAGACATACGTCTGGAACGTACCGACCAGCGCGGCATGGTAGCTTGTCGGATTGCCGTCCGCGCCGACGCTGTTCGCGCCGTGGCCGGAGTAGTAGAAGAGCGACACGTCGTTGTAGCTGGCATTCCCGAACGTCGAGGAAATGCTGGAGAGAATCTCTTCGGCGCGGATGTTCTTCTTCACCGTCACGCTGTACGGCGTCGCGGTCATGCGGCCGAGCATGGTGCGCATCCCGTCCACATCGTTGTCGCAGCCGGGCAGTTCGTTCGATTCGCCGGTATAGGTGTTGCCAATCAGCAGCGCGCGGTATGTGCCGACGGCTTCCTGATGCGTGTACGCCAGCTCGTCCGACCAGTCGCCCACGCTCACATCGCCATTGGAGAAAATGCGCACCGGGCGCACGCGGTAATAGTACGTTCTGCCCAGCACAGCGCTGTTGTGGTAACCGTAGGCGTTGCTGACGCGCCCGTTCGCCTTGGGCGTGCCGCCGGGTGTGGTGGAGATGTATACATCGTACTTGTTCGCGCCCTCAGTCGCCGCCCACGAAATGCGGACGCTGTTTTCCTGCGCGGACACTGCCGTCAGCCCGGTTGTCTTGGGCAGCCAGACGCCCATGCCAATGTCGCCCTTGAGCGAGAAGCAGCGCCATCCCTGCGGCTGGGCAAGGCGGAAGGAGTAAACGAAGTAGTAGTACACTTCGCCGGGCTTCATCGTGGTGTCGATGTAGGTGGTCGCGGTGTCCTCGGAGACCATCAGCTTGTGATAGCCCGTTTCGTGGAAGCCGCGGCGGTAGATGACGTAACCCATCGCACCGGGAATGGCGTCCCACGTCAGCTTGAGGCCCGTTTCCGTCCACTCGTAGCCTGTAAACGACGGCGTTTCCATCGGGCTGCCGACCATGCGGTTGCTCGACGGCAGACCCGTAATCACATCGCCGCTGTTGAGCTTGCGCTTGGGGATAACAAGGAAGTCATACGTCTCGTTGAAGGAAATATCGCGGATGTCGCACAGGCTGCCCGTGAGGTCGGTGCGGACAATCTTGTAGTCGTCCGCGTCGTGCAGGGACATGGCAACATCGTAGTGCGTCGCGCCCGCAACGGGTGTCCAGTTCAGGCGGATGGTGGAGGTATCTTTACCACGCGGGTCGGCAATCACGACGTCGCCCAGCGCAATATACGGGAAAGACAGCGACTGCGCGCCCTGACTGACCTGCTGTCCGCCCACGACATACAGCGCCTGAATGCGGTAGTAGTAGACCGTGCCCATGCGCGGGGTGGTGGTGGAATAGGTTGTGCCGCTGCTCTGCCCAAGGAGCGAATATTCGCTGCCCCACGCGGGCTTGTAGTAGATGGCGTAGGCATTCGCGCCCTCTACCGCCGTCCACTTGAGGGTAATGCGGCCGCTGCGCTCGTAGGAGGCGGAAATGCCCGTCGGCTGCTCCAGCGCGCGCCCGATGATGAGGTCATCGAGTTCATCCGGCGCGATGGAAATCGTCGGTTCGGGGATTTCGGTGGCATTCGCATCGGTCGGGGCGGGGGTAGCGGTCGGCGCGTCCGTCGCGGGAACGGGGGTGTAGTCCGAAATGATTTCGTCCGTCGGCGCTTCGGTCGGATTTTCGGTGATTTCCGGCGGATTGGTGACTTCTGGCGCAGCGGTCGGCTGCTCGGTAATTTCCGGCACTTCGGTCGGTGCGTCCGTCACTTCCGGCGGATTCGTCGGGGCATCCGTCACTTCGGGAACATCGGTCGGGGCTTCGGTCGGAACGTCCGTCGGCGCGTCCGTCACTTCCGGCGGATTGGTAACTTCCGGCGTGGCGGTCGGTTCTTCCGTCGGCTGTTCCGTCGGCGCGGGCGTTGCTTTCTGCTCCGGATGCACTGGAATCGGCGCAAGCAAGTGCCCGTGCGCCGCCATCAGGTCGTCCTCCGGCTTGCGGGGAATCGCGTCATATGCAGCGGTCTGCTCGTCCGTCAGCATTTCGGTGCTGCTGGTCTTGACCCACGCCGTGCGCACAATCGCCCCATCATAGAAAGCAATCCGCACTGCGCGCTTGCTGTCCGCACGCGCCTCGGCGTAGACCGTGCCGGACACTTCGGTCACGTCCGCATCGCCCGTCAACTGCTGATTCGCGTAGAGCTTCGCGCCGCTGCGGAGGGTCGCCAGTCCCGGCACAAACACGTCCTCGTCCGGCGCTTCGGTCGGGGCTTCGGTGGGAGCGTCGGTCGAAATCGGCGTTTCCGTCGGCGCTTCGGTGGGGATTTCCGTCGGAATTGCCGTATTTGTCGGTTCTTCCGTGGGAATTTCGGTCAGAATTGGTGTCTCTGTCGGCGCTTCGGTGGGAATCTCTGTCGGATTCGGCGTATTCGTCGGTGCTTCCGTGGGGATCTCCGTCGGATTCGGCGTATTCGTCGGCGTTTCCGTGGGAATCGCCGTCGGGGCTTCCGTCACAGCCGGTTCTTCCCCGATAATCTCCTCTATCTGCGTGCCGTCTGCCGCACTCGGCGCATCCTCCGCCAAGGCGGGGGCAGCCATCATCAGCATCAGCAGCGCCAGCATCAGCGCCCCTGCGCGGCGAAATTGCTTCTTCATCAGCAAACCTCCTCGTTCAAAATCGTGGTTTATTCCTTTTCATTATATAGCAGCCGCTTCCAAAGGTCAAGCTATGCAGCATGAATGTTACAATTCGCAGAAAAATCGTGAAAAAGTCCGCAGAAAAATTCGCGCTGTCAGGCAAAACCCCTTGACAGGCGCGGCAAAATCGTGTATCATATATCGGTGTCAACGGAAAATGCTTGACAGCAAGGAGCGCTGACATGGCACAGGACGAAATCAGCAAGAAAGTCGAGCTGAATTGGCTTTCCGCGTTCTATGGCGGATTGCTGACCGACAAGCAGCGTCAGGTGCTCACCCTGCACTGCGAGGAGGACTTGTCGCTGACGGAAATCGCGCAGGAGGTCGGTATCAGCCGTCAGGGCGTGCATGAACTGCTCACCCGCGCGGCGCGGAAGATGTTCGAGATGGAGGAAAAGCTCCATGTTGCCGCCCGGTTTCAGCGTGTGGAGAACGGGCTGGAAAAATGCCGGACAATGATGCGCGAGGGCCGCTATGGCGACGCGGAACGCATGATTGACGCGCTGATTCGCTTTGATCAGGAGGAAAACAATGGCCTTTGAGGGCTTGACAGAGAAATTGCAGGGCGCGCTGCGCAAATTGAGCAGCAAAGGCAAGCTGACGGAGGATAACGTCAAGGAGGGTATGCGCGAGGTGCGCATGGCGCTGCTTGAAGCGGACGTCAACTACGCCGTCGCCAAGGACTTCATCAAGAAGGTCACGGCGCGCTGCGTCGGCACGGAAATCACCGGCACGCTGAGCGCCTCCCAGCAGGTCATCAAAATCGTCAACGAGGAAATGACCCAGCTGATGGGCGGCGAAAACGCCCGCCTGACGTGGTCGTCCGGCCCGTTGACGGTCTACATGCTCTGCGGCCTGCAGGGCGCGGGCAAAACCACGATGGCAGCCAAGCTCGCCAGCTATCTGGCAAAGCAGGGCAAGAAGCCGATGCTCGCCGCGTGCGACATCTACCGCCCCGCCGCCATCAACCAGCTGCAGGTCGTCGGCAAGCAGGTCAATGTGCCGGTGTATGAACACGGCACGCAGGACCCGGTCAAGACTGCGCTGGAAGCCGTCGAACGCGCCCGGTATCTGGGCCGCGACGTGCTGATTATCGACACCGCCGGCCGCCTGCACATCGACCAGGAGCTGATGGACGAGCTCGTCCGCATCAAGGAAAATGTGCATCCGCAGGAAATCCTGCTGGTGGTCGACGCCATGACGGGTCAGGACGCGGTCAACGTCGCCCAGACCTTTAACGAGAAGCTGGACATCGACGGCGTGATTCTGACCAAGCTGGACGGCGACACCCGCGGCGGCGCGGCGCTGTCCGTCCGCGCGGTGACAGGCAAGCCCATCAAGTTCAGCGGCACGGGCGAGAAGCTCTCGGAAATCGAGCCTTTTCACCCTGACCGCATGGCAAGCCGAATTCTGGGCATGGGCGACGTGCTGACGCTGATTGACAAAGCCTCCGAAGCCTTCGATCAGGAGGACGCGGAGAAGCTCGCCAAGAAAGCCCGCACCGCTGATTTGACGCTGGATGACTTCCTCGACCAGATGCAATCCATGAAGAAGATGGGCGGCATCAAGTCGATGCTGGAAATGCTGCCGGGCATGTCCGGCAAGGACATCGACGTGGACGAAAACGCCATGAAGAAGCCCGAAGCCATCATCCGCTCCATGACGCCGAAAGAGCGCCGCAATCCCGGTGTCCTGAACGCCAGCCGCCGCAAGCGCATCGCCGCCGGCTCCGGCACGACCGTGCAGGACGTCAATCAGCTGATTCGTCAGTTTGATCAGGCGAAGCAGATGATGAAGCAGGTAACGCAAATGAAGGGCAAAGGCCGCATGAGAATGCGCTTCCCCGGAATGCGGTAAAGCCTGCGCACTCCCCTACTGCGTGGTATCATATAAATTGCTTATATGATTTCCATATAAATAACTTTCCTGAACATATTGAGGAGGAACAAACCAATGTCCGTGAAGATTCGTCTGAAGAGAATGGGTATGAAGAAGAAGCCCTTCTACCGTGTCGTCGTTGCCGACATCCACTCTCCCCGTGATGGCCGTTTCATCGAAGAAATCGGCTACTACAATCCCATGGTGCACCCCGCGGAGGTGAAGGTGGACGGCGAGCGCGCGAAGTACTGGCTTACCTGCGGCGCTCAGCCCACGGATACCGTGCGCGTGCTGCTGAAGAAGACCGGCGTCATCGAGAAGTAAGGGACTCCCTCTGCAAGATGGATCGGTGCGGTTTTGCCGCATCTGACAGCCGACAGGCAGAAAGGACGCCCTATGCGCGAATTGCTCACCTTTGTGGCGCAGTCTCTGGTCGATCATCCCGATCAGGTCGTCGTCCGCGAAACGGAAGGCCCGGAAGCCGTCATTCTTGAGCTGAGCGTGGCTGAAGATGACATGGGCAAGGTCATCGGCAAGCAGGGACGCATCGCGAAGGCCATCCGCACGGTGGTCTCCGCTGCGACTGCCAAGAACAGCAAGCCTGTTTTTGTCGAAATTCATAAGCCGGAAGACGACGAAGCTCAGAACTGAACGTAGGCGTGGGAGCAGTGATGTTTCCACGCCTCTTTTAGATTTCGCCGCTGCGGTGCCCCCTGCATAAACACGCGAACACTGTATGCAATCGCGCACAACTCAATCGCGCGAAAGGGTCAAGGGAGGAACTCCCTTGCGGAGTCCAGAGGCAGAGCCTCTGGTGGGGTCAAGGGGGAGATGAGATGGGACGAAGTCCCCCCCTTGGCTCGTTCGTCTTTAAGGGGAAGGAGGAAAGCATGAGTTACGATGAATTGCTCGCGCAGGTGTATGCCGCGCTGCCGCAGCTCAAGGGGCAGCTCCATGCGCCGCGCGTGGTGTATGTGCAGTCGCAGGGCAAGGTGTACATCACGTTTGAGTCAAATGTGCTGGTGGAGGAAGCATCGTTCCTGAAGCTGGAAGCGCTTCTGCGGCGCGTTTTCCCGCAAAAGCCGCTGGCGCTGCGCGTCGTGTCGCCGGGACTGAAGGACGATTTTCTGGAGAACATCAGCGCGTATAAGCAGGTGCTGACCGACTTCCTGCGCCGCAATTATCCCGCGTCCGCCAGCTGGATGAGCCAAATCGACTGGCGGTGCGACGGCAAGCGCATCACGTTGACCTTCCCCGACGCGTTCAGCCTGGAATACATGGGGCGGCAGAACGTCGCGGCGCGCCTGTCACAGGCGGTGAAGGACATTTTTTCTGCCGAGGTGATGGTGGAACTGACCGTCGCGGGCGATCAGGAGAAGCGGCTGGCGGAAATCCGCGAAGAGAGATTGCGCGAGCAGACCGTCACCTACACGCCGGAGCAGATTGCCGCGATGACGCAGGGGGACGCCAAGCCCGCGAAGGAGCACAAGGAGCGCAAGCCGTCCGCGCCGCGCGAGAAGAAGCCGGAGCAGACAACGCCGGAGCGCGACCCGATGCTGCCCGTGATGACCGACCACGCCATCGGCAAGCCGATTATGGGGCGCGCGATTGCCGATCCGCCGATGGAAATGAAGGAGCTGGCAAGCGACGCGGGGCTGGTCGTCGTGCAGGGCGACATTTTCAAGCTGGAAACGAAGGAACTCAAGGGCGGCGAACTGCTGCTCGTCACCTTTGCCATCACCGACTACACGTCGTCCATCCTCTGCAAGGCGTTCATGCGCTACCGCCGCCTGCCCTTCGGCAAGAAGAAGGACGACGACGCGCCGCCGCCGCCGATTACCGACGAGGAACGTCAGGCGGTGATGGACAAGGTCAACCAAATCAAGGTGGGGCTGAACGTCAAGGTGCGCGGCGAGTGCATGTACGATAATTTCGCGCATGAGCTGTCCATTTCCATCCGCGATATGGTGCCGATGGAGCGCATCAGGCGCGAGGACACGGCGGAGGAAAAGCGCATCGAGCTGCACATGCACACCAACATGTCCACCATGGACGCGCTGACTCCGGCGGGCGACCTCATCAAGCGCGCCATCGAGTGGGGGCATCCCGCCGTCGCGATTACCGACCACGGCGTGGTGCAGGCGTTCCCGGCAGCGTTCAATGCCGTCAAAAAGCAGCCGATTAAGCTGATTCCGGGCTGCGAGGGCTACCTTATCGACGAAACGCAGGTCGTCACCGATGAAGACGACCGCTCGATTGATGATACCATCGTCGTGCTGGACTTTGAATCCACCGGGCTGGACACGCTGAAAGACCGCGTGATTGAAATCGGCGCGGTGAAAATGACCGGCGGCACGCTGGTGGATACGCTGTCGATTCTGGTGAACCCGAAAATTCCCCTGCGGCCGAAAATTACCGAAATCACGGGCATTACGGACATGATGCTGGCGGATAAGGAAACGGCGGAGACCGCTATCCCGAAGCTGATGGATTTCATCGGCGATGCCGCGATTGCCGCCCACAACGCCGCGTTTGACGGCAAGCTGCTCAAAGCGGAGCTGCGCCGGCTGGGGCGCGAGTTCAACGCGCCGATTCTGGATACGCTGTCCCTGTCGCGCAAGCTGCTGCCGGAACTCAAATCGTTCAAATTGAAGAGCGTCTGCAAGGCGCTGAGCGTGAGCCTGAAAAACGCCCACCGCGCCGTCCACGACGCAACCGCGACGGCGTACTGTCTGGCGAAGATGTTCAAAATCGCCAAGGAAGAGCACGGGTTCACCAAACTCAGCGACCTGAACACGCTCAAAGGCGGCGCCATCGGCGAAAGCTACCATGTCATCCTGCTGGTGAAAAGTCAGGAGGGGCTGGTCAACCTCAACCGACTGGTGTCCATCGGGCATCTGGACTACTTCCGCCGCCGCCCGCATATGCCGCGTTTCATGATTGACCGCTACCGCGAAGGGCTGATTATCGGCAGCGCGTGCGAGGCGGGCGAACTCTACCGCGCGGTGCTGGAAAATGAGCCGTGGGAGAAAATCAAGGAAATCGCGTCGTGGTATGACTATCTGGAAATCCAGCCCGTGGGCAACAACGCGTTTCTGGTGCGCGAGGGGCGCGTGGCGGACGACGAGGCGCTGCGGAACATCAACCGCAAAATCGTCCAGCTGGGCGACGAGCTGGGCAAGCCGGTCGTCGCGACGGGGGATGTGCACTTCCTTGACCCGCACAACGCCATCAACCGCTCCATCATTCAGGCGGGCATGGGCTACGATGATGCCGACATGCAGCCGCCGCTGTACTTCAAGACGACGAACGAGATGCTGGAGGAATTTGCCTACCTTGGCGCGGAAAAGTGCCACGAGGTCGTCATCGACAATCCGCGGAAGATTGCGGATCAGGTGGACAAGCTGCAATTGTTCCCCAAGCACCCCAAGGGCGAGGATACCTTCCAGCCATTCTGGGAGGACGCGGCGGACAATATTCAGAATATGACGTGGGGCACGGCGAAGGAACTCTACGGCGATGAGCTGCCCGAAATCGTCGTGAACCGGCTGAACAAGGAGTTAAAATCCATCATCGGCTATGGCTTCGCGACGCTGTACAACATTGCCCAGCGGCTGGTCAGCAAGTCCAACGCGGACGGGTATCTTGTCGGCAGCCGCGGTTCGGTCGGTTCGAGCCTCGTTGCGCGCATGTGCGGCATCACGGAGGTCAACGCGCTTCCGCCGCATTACCGCTGCACCCATTGCCGCAAGGGCTTTTTCGACGTGGACAAGAGCCAATACAAAGTCGGCGTTGACCTGCCGGACAAGGACTGCCCAATCTGCGGTCAGAAGCTCGTGAAGGACGGCTTCGACATCCCGTTCGAGGTGTTCCTCGGCTTTGAGGGCGACAAGGTGCCTGATATTGACCTGAACTTCTCCGGCGAATATCAAAACCGCGCGTTCCATAACGTCGAGGAGCTGTTCGGGCATGACCACGTTTTCCGCGCGGGCACGATTACGGGTCTGGCGGAAAAAACGGCATATGGCTATGTGTCGAAGTACTTCGAGGAGCGCGGATTGCAAGTCGGCAACACGGAGAAGGAGCGTCTGGCAGCGGGCTGCGAGGGCGTGAAAAAGACGACGGGGCAGCACCCCGGCGGCATGGTCGTCGTGCCGAAGGAATACGAAATCTACCAGTTCACCGCCGTGCAGCACCCCGCCGACGACCTCAATTCCGACTTTACCACCACCCACTTTGACTTCAACTCCATGCACGACATTCTGGTTAAGCTGGACTGCCTCGGTCACGACGACCCGACGGTTTTGCATATGTTGGAGGAACTGACGGGCATCGGCTACAAGGATGTTCCGCTGGATGACCCGGACGTGCGAAGCCTGTTCTCGTCGCCCAAGGCGCTGGGCGTGACGCCGGAGGATATCGGCTGCCTGACGGGTACGTTCGGCGTGCCGGAATTCGGCACATCGTTCGTGCGAGGGATGCTTGATGAGACGAAGCCGACGACGATGGAGGAACTGCTGCGCATTTCCGGCCTGTCCCACGGCACGGACGTGTGGCTGGGCAACGCGCAGGAGCTGATTGCAAACGGTACGGCGAAATTGAGCGAGTGCGTCTGCTGCCGTGACGACATCATGAACTACCTGATTGACAAGGGTGTTGCGCCGAAGATGGCGTTCACGACGATGGAGAGCGTCCGCAAAGGGCGCGGCCTGAAGCCTGAAATGGAACAGGCGATGATTGAGCAGCACGTTCCGCAGTGGTTCATGGATTCGTGCAAGAAAATCAAGTACATGTTCCCCAAGGGACACGCCGTGGCGTATGTGACGATGGCGCTGCGCGTGGCGTGGTATAAGGTGCATCGTCCGCTGGCATATTATTGTGCGTACTTCACCGTGCGCGGCGACGGCTTCGACGCGATGACGATGCTGATTGACCCCGCGACGATTCGCGAGAAAATCAAGCAGATTAAAGCTGACCCGAAGGCATCCGCGAAGGACAAGGAAGCCGTGACGAGCCTTGAACTGGTGCTGGAGATGAACATGCGCGGCTTCAAGTTCCTGCCGTGCGACCTGTACAAGAGCGACCTGAAGAAATTCAAGATGGAGGGCGAAACGGGGCTGCGGTGTCCGTTCACGTCCTTGGGCGGACTGGGCGAATCGGCTGCCATCAACATCGTGCGTGAGCGCGAACGCGGCCCGTTCATGTCGGTGGAGGACTTGAAGGAGCGCACACGCATTTCCAGCGCGGTCATTGAGCTGCTGCGGACGCACGGTTCGCTGGAGGGCTTGAGCGAAACCAGTCAGGTGTGCATGTTCTAAAGATTTCGCCGCTGCGGCGGCGACAAGGGGGCTTTGCGATCGCCCCCTTGACCCCTTCGCCCGTCGCCCTAAAGCAACAGTACGGTTATGCTGCTTGGGGGAACGAAAGGCACACTAACTAAAAAGCAGCGATAACATCCAACAAACTTAGATGGGGATGCGAAGCAGTCCAGAGGGCGACCGCAGACTTCGTCTGTTTCCATTGCCCCCTTGTCGCTCCCGCAGGAGCGAAATCCTGCATAAACACGCGGAAGTTGTATGAAGAAGTCACCAACTCAATCGCGCGAAAGGGTCAAGGGAGGAACTCCCTTGCAGGGTGCAGGGACAGCGTCCCTGCCGGAGTCCAGAGGCAGAGCCTCTGGGGAGGTTTTCAACAATGAAGGAATTGCATCGGGCAAGGGTCGTCGCCATCGGCAGCGAAGAGGATATGGCGGCTGTCTGCCGTACATTGCTCGCAAACTGCGATTGGCTCGAAATCCCGGATGACCGCCCGCCGTATTCGCTGGAGGAGCTGCGCCAGCAGGTCAAAAAGCACGCGGAGGAGCTGGGCGGCGAGGAGAGCGGATTCTACTATGGCATGGTCGCGCGCTATACCTATGGCGACGCGGATAACCGCACCTGCCGCTTTGACATTGCGCGCCAGCCCAGCGGATTGTGGACGGCGTGCTTCCATTATGATGGCGAAACGCCCTTCCAGAGCGAGGACTGGCTGTACCTGCATGAACACGCCGGACGCGTGCCGATGCTGGCGATTCATGCTTGCGCGGATTTTGCGGCGGATAAGGGGATGACCGTCTTTACCGGCGGGCAGACGCTGGATGAGTGGTCGCAGATGGCGGAAATCTGGTTCTGGCTGATGGAGCAGTATGAAATCGGCAATCCGCCGGAGGAAGCCGTGCAGCACTTGAAGAAGCTGGAAACCATCATGCGCCAAAGCGACTTTGACATGACCATCCCCGAACTTCTTCGGGGGTGCATCGACCACCTGAACGACGTCATGGCGCACACGAATCAGCCGGATGAACTTCGCCGCCTGATGGACGAATGCGCCGAAAGAAAAGATTATCAGGGGCTGTTCGTCGTGCAGTGTCAGGTGGCGGAAACGGTGCTGTGGGACTGCACGCACGTTGATTTGTGGCTTGCGAACCTCGAAAGCATCCTGCGCGAGTGGCAGAAGGAGAATCCGGCATAATCGGCAATCGCCGCGCATACCCTGACAGCAGGAGAGGGGGGAGCGCACAGTGAAAGAGCCGACAGTGCCGCAGAAGCCCTGCGGACTGGTTATCGAGAATCGCAAAAAGGCGGTTCTCACCGGGGTCAAGGAGGTTGACCGCTTCGATGAAACGGCGATCGTGCTGGAAACATGGGGCGGACGGCTGACGCTGACCGGCAGCGGGCTGCATGTCTCCGCCTTGCAGCTGGAAGAGGGCAAGCTGCTTGTGGATGGCGATATCGACGGCGTGCAGTATGAACAGGGGCGCGCGAGGCGCAGGGGCGGCTTCCTCCGCCGTGCCATCGGATGACGCTGGAGGTGCTGTTCGCGCAGCAGGGACAGGCGGAAACGTTCCTGCGGATGGTGCTGCTCGGCGCGGCGTTCGCCTTGGCGCTGACCCTCGGCGGCGCGTGG
>ERZ780223.3203-NODE-3203-length-12526-cov-5.348007_pt1 | contig 12526 bp, 8 predicted proteins | sample MGYA00511016_ERZ780223 | MGnify/ENA primary metagenome ERZ780223 (study PRJEB29588, sample SAMEA2159032) | human gut metagenome | biome: human gut; feature: human-associated habitat; material: faeces | place: Denmark | collected 2008/2010 ... | reverse complement strand
AATAATTTGTTTAACCACTCAGCTCTAACTACTACCATATGGTCACCTGTAATAAATTCATCCGCTTGATAAAAACAAGTAGCTGTTGTATCGCCTATCGAGATTGCATTTCCTTCTTCGACAAATTCACTAGGTATATCTTTTTTATTAACAATTAACTCACAACCATTATTTTCACTCGTTCTTGTAATGTAATGAATTCCAAAATCCTGCTCTGTTGTTTCTTCTAACTCGTCTTTATTAAATGCTTTTGCTTTATATGGTTTCTGAATCAAATTTCCCAAACGAAACTCCTTCCATTTGACAACTTTCAACTCCACAGTTTCATAATTATTTTGTGTCGTCAACGGTTTATGATTTAATGATTTTATATAATCTTCCATGAACTTCCAATCTGGAACATAACCATCATCCGAATACTTTTTATCCACATCAATAAATGGTGTTCCATCAGCATTATGCTGAATAGGAAGATTGATCTTTGTATCAGCCAAATGAGTTTTCCATTTTCTTCCAAATGAATATTTTGGTCTTTCTTGCGAATATATAGTTGCTAAAAATATACCTGTATATTCATTCAAATTATCATTATATCCTGCAACAATATCTGTGGTTCCTATAAAATCTACATCCATATAATTTGCATATCCAACAGAACCTTGTCCGTTGCAAATGAATATAATACAATTACCCTTTGTCATTAAACTTTCATCTTTAACACAATGCAACATAACTCCATTGTCATCTTTTTTCGCGCCTACATAAAAACATTCATTTCCATTTTCAAGCATTTGTTGATTTGCTTTACCATTTTGCATATCATAAAACAATTTTGATGTTTTAAACTCTTTCCAGTCATTAACATTAAGATTCATAAATCTTGCCCTCCTTGATAAGATACGCAAGATAACTATTCAATGTCCGCTGAAAATCTTCTTCACGAAGTTTTGTGTAATCAGTTTTCATATATGCTTCGCAAAGCCATTCATCTTTTCCAGATACTTCCGCCGTTGCCGAAAGTCCATCAACAGATTTATGATTACGGAATAAATTCAGCCATTCTTCTTCAATAGCTTTCCATTTACTGTCACCATTATCATCAAATTGCTCTACTCTTCCAAGATTCTTTTTCTTTTTGAATCCATCTTCTTTGTAGTATCCAAAGAATGTTTCTCTTACTGTTCCATCTGCTTTTACATGAGATTCTCCCAATGTAAATACCATACAGCACGCTGATACAGATGCACCAGGGTAAAAAATCTCATTAGGTAATGTAAACACAGCCTCTAATGTATTATCCTCAAGTATTGATAATTTTTCAGCCTGAATAATCTTACTTGTTCCAATGGCAGCTGCTACTGGAAGTAATACAGCCATTTTCACTGTCTTATGTGGTTTACCCTCAGATTCTCTTTTCTCATTCATTTCTTTGATTACATCTGACAGATAATGAATAAATACAAATCCTTTCGTTGGGTCTTCCTTTCCATCCTTTGCCTTTCCCCAATCGGCTTTATATTTAGGTGGAATACCAATCGGTTTCGCATTATACGGCGGATTCATAAGAATAATATCTGGGTCTGCATCTTTAATGAATCCTTTCAAATCAAAGCAACTTCCAAACTTGATATTACTATTTCCATCTCCATGAATCAGCATATTTGTTGTAGAAAGACCATAGGCTTTTTCTTCAACCTCAATACCGTAAATATGTTCTTCTTTTACCTTACGCATAAGGTCTTTGGCTTCTTTTTCTCGTTTTCCACGTCTACAATCAGCAAGCTCTTTCACCATTGCTTGTACAAGGAAAGAACCACTACCACATGTAGCATCAAGAACACGTTTAGTTCTATCTACGCCTGTGACACGGCACATAAACTCTGTAATATGGTCTGGTGTAAATGCCTGATTCTTATCAGCCTTTCCTGTATATTTATTAAACGCTATGAAGAACATATTCAGAATATCCTGACCTTCTGAACTGTCAGTGTCAATGTATCTGTAAATATCCAGCATAATTGTTTCGAGAATTTCTACCCAATCTGTAGTCTTTAATGCTCTGACTTTCTGATTTCCAAGAACATTCTTTTGAAGCAATTCAATCTTCTTCGCTTTGTTATCAGAACCATCTAACAAATCGGATAACACTCCTTCAATGGCACCTCTGATGCCTTTGGGTGTCATTAAGCTCCAGAACTCTTTCATAGAATCAACAAATTCCTTTGTAATCAATACTGCACCTTTCTTTTTCACAAGGTCTTTGATATACAAAAGACTTGTTCCTACAAACTGACTACGCAGATTCTCATCAATATCCTTTTTGTGTAATAATTCATTCAAAGAATATGTATTTTTAAGAACTGTTTCACGGTCATTGGATTTATTGATTTTGAACAATCTAACATAATGAGACATTCTATCCAACATGGCTTCATCTTTTAATACATGTTCATCATCAACAAATGATTTCCACACTTTGATTTTATCATTGTTTGTATTAGCAAGAATACAAATAGCTTTCTTTCCCGGATGAATAGCACGTTCTTCTTCCAGATACTCACGCAACTGTTTTTCATCATCATCAACATAGTTCTGTTTTGTTTCAATCAAAACAACCACATCTTCCATTTCAAATCGAATATCCAATTTAAAATGTGATACAGGATGTCCAACCTTTGCTTCCAGCTGAGCCTTTCCACCTGCCGCTTGAACATAACTATATTCACCAGCTTCTATATTGCTTGTCAGAAATTCTTTTCCAACAGTTTCAACCATATCATGTCTAAGCATAACATCTATAACTCCTTTTCATCTGTATCATGATTTCATGAATTCATTAAAAACCATTAGATTTCAAAAATTCATCTGTCATTTTATTCAAAACATCTGTCATCTTTGTATCATTAGACAGACAATACATTTTCAATCTTTTTTTCATATCATTTGTCATATAGAACTGGACAGGAACCATTTTCTGATTTCCATGATTTTTTCCAGATACAGATGTAGTTCCACCCTTTGCCTGTTCCAGACGTGATTCTTCCTCAACAGCTCGCTTTTGCTGACGAGCTTTGAATCTATTTTCAGTCATATCTTAAAATCTCCTTTCTGAACTTTATGGAAAATATGGATAACTCTACGAGTTACCCACATATCCCACAAAATCGGCTACTACTGCTAATTCAATTTTCATGATTTCATTTTATCATGATTTCATTAAAATTTCAATTTTAAGATTTTCCATACGCCATGTGTCAGCACGCTTGTAGCCAATGCAGCTGGAAGCCTTGGATTATATGCAACCACCGACTGATTTGCAAGCCTTGACTGTACAAATGCTTCACTTTGTGGCAGGCAATAGATTGGCTCGTCTTTATGTTCTTCTTTGAAAAATTCCATAAATTCCTTTGTAGCCTTAAATCTATTTGTACCATTAACCACATACACAATAGGCGTATCTGGTGCATTACGCTTTACAAGGTCAATCGTTGTTTCCGTAGCTGGCATATCCGTTACACTTGGACGCATAGGAATAATAACTACATCCGCATCTTTGACCCATTCACCCATTTCACCTTGTAATGAACCCGGTGTATCAATAATTGATATATCCGCATTATCCATTTCAACAGGTTCATGCAGTGTACCACCCTGACCATCAAGGTCATAAAAGCAATACGGAACATTCTTGGCATCCAAAGCAAAAGCAAGCTCATCTGCAACCAATGTCTTACCAACACCGCCCTTACGGTTGATAATCAATATATTCTTCATGATTCATGCTCCTTTCATGATTTCATTGTTTCATGTTTTCATGAAAACATTATATCATGATAATTTAGCAAATTTCAAGCTATTTTTCCTACCCCAAATACGCATTTAAAATTACTATCATGTTTCAATATGCCGTATTTGATTGAAAATAAGCCCGTGGTGAAGATTTTTTAGAAAATCGGGGGATTTTACAGATTGGAGATTTTATACTCGTGGTGAGGTCATACGGCGTGTTAAACGATGGGTTTTAAATTGTTCTGCTGATTACATACAGAAAAGAATGGATGATAGAATCATACAGTGTTGAAAATGTTCCCGGTATGGAAATAACGGTTCCCGAAAAGGGGAACCAAAAGGGAACCAACGGGGAACTTTTTCAAATCTGTTGTCCAGCAACAGATTTATCGAAATTCATAAGTTAAAATCAATAATTTTGGTTCCCCCTGGGGGGAACTTCAAATCCGTTACCCACCAACGGATTTACGGAAAAGTTCCTGAAGTTCCCCTTTTTCTGAACTCTTATATAGAAATTTTTTCACCCTCCCACACAAAAAATAAAAATAATAATGGACATACAAAGAAAAGCATGTTATATGTTTCTCACGTATGTATTATTAAAAAAAAGGGAACTTAGGGAACTTTTTGTATAAATGTGTTATCCAGCAATGGATTCAGCGGTTCCCTTTTGGTTCCCCCTGTTTCTTTGTAAAATGGAACTTTTTGCTAAAGTCGTTGTCTACCAACGAATTCAGCGGTTCCCCCTTGGTTCCCCTTTGGTTCCCCTTTTTGCAAAAAATCACCCAAAAACACGATTTTCGAGCATTTTTTGCTGTACTTAGCATCATTTTGATATTATCTATGTTCAATGACGCATCTTGAGGAACCAAAGGGGAACCATTTTTATGTTCAACATGAACTGTATCACGCTTTCATTTTCTTTTTTTTGGTGGCTACACCCCCAAACCCCAGTGAAATTCATGCACAAAAAAAGTAACGATTGCTCGTTACTTCCTTTGCACATGAATTCTATGTATTACTTACGCATAATTACGCTTTTATATTTTCCACTCTTTGCAGGGTCTACTCTAACGCCAAAATTATCCGCTTCTGAATATCTTCCATCAATCCAGTGATACAATTTATAATCTTTTAACAATGGTTCCAAATTGTCTTTATCAAAGTTAATCTTTGTATCATTTGCAAACGCAAACCCTGACTCCGCTGTATAATCACTAATGACTTGTTTTACCTGTCTGGTAAATGTATTCTGATTTGTTCCATCAGGCTTATTATTGTTCTGTTTACAATACCATGCGTTATATAAATCATACAGCATTGTCATTGGAATTCTATTCAATTTCAATTCCGGCAACATCTCAGACAAGAAGCGTCTGATTGGGTCATTGAATTCTTTATATTCTCTCAACAATTCTTTAGCCTTTGCAGGTTCGCTCAATGTTGTATAATTCATGTTCAACACTCTGTATAATACATATTCAAGAACCTCTTTACGCTTCAGATAATCATTCTTGATATACTTACGTTCTTTCCCTGTAAAACATTTAAAGAACGGCAGGAACAACTGTCTTCTGTAAAATGAATCGGATTTATCTCTTACTTTCGGCATACCGTTCAAGCACTGTATCATAAATCCTTTGTATCTGAAACTCACAGGCATCTGGAACTTTGCTTCGATTGATAATACATCATTGGTAATCAATGCTTTAAGATTGCTCACATCGTCCAGATATTCATTTACCTTGTTTTCATCTGTAATAATCGCTGTTGCATGTAATACTGGTTCTAAGCTAAAACGCTTGTCCATATCAGATAAAGGCAATGAAACTGCACCTCTACCCAGCAAATTACGAATCAAAGAACAAATTGTACCTTTACCACCGTTTCCAGCTTCTCCATAGAAGAATGCACATTTATCCCATCCTTGCAATGGTCTAATACAAGCTCCGATGGATTCCCAACAGCATTCCGATACTTCTGTATCATTATCAAACATATCAATCATCCAGCTCTCAATATCCCAGTCTGTACCATCTTCATCATTGTGAATCACAATATTCTGAGCAGCATGATTATAATCAACAGGACATTTAGACAAAAATACCAAGTCTGGCGTAAATGATTCCAACACCTTCGTATCATAGTGAAAAATACCATTATTGACAGCAACAAGATTTTTTTCTTCACAACGTTTAACGATTGGTGCTGCATCATGCAACATGCTACACACTTCATTGAATTCTTTTGTAGTCATTGACGGTTTATAATTACGTGCTAAACGTCGCAAATCTGTATTTCCTGTGATATATGTTCCTCTGTCATCACCGCTTTTCTGATACACACCTAATAACAATTTATCATTGTTGTGCACATCAGTTCCTGTATCAATCTGTTTCACTTCTTCTAATTTCAACAAAATCCTTGCAACCTGTACCGTTGTTAAGGTAGTCAACTGTTTATACTTCGTAAAACCCGTATGTACACGAGTTGTGTTTTCCATAATGATTTCATTATTACAAGCGTTAATAACGTCCTCTGAAACCACACTCGGCACAAACGATGTACCTACAAAATTATCCAAAATATCATCTGTTGCTTCTAAAATTAAATTTTCGTATGTCATATATCAACACGTCCTTTCTCATGATTTCATGTTTTCATGAATCTTCTGTTTTTCTCTTGAAGTCACCAAGAAAATATGCTAATATATGAGCATAAATAATAAATGAAAGAAGTTCTTGGTAACTTCCTTGATAGCAACAGTGATTCCCAGTCACAGTTGCTATTTTTTTATGTAATTTTACTTTTCAATATGTTTTTTCGCTTTAAGAAAATTTTCAAAAGCGATTCTATCTACCATAACTTTGTTCTGTTTTCCTACTGTAATATAATCTTCAAATTCCCCACCCTTGACATACTTTCTAACTAAATCATAGCTGATGCCAGTATATCTACCAAGCTCTCTCAGGGTAAGAAATGTTCTTTCCTGAACAGAAATTGAATTTGTCCAACCTTTTTGCTTTGCCATCTCTATTCCTCCATTTTACTGTATTTTTTACGGTTTAATAAAAGTCTAGCACACTGAATTTCTAATTGCAATACTTTTCCTACCCAACTATGTGTCATTTTCTTTAAACGTGTTGTCTATCAACGCATCCAGCTCAAAAAATTTTTTTAGAACATCAAAAAAAGAGAAAGCAGATGTTCTCCACTTTCTCTCATTCTGATTTTTTCTTATATCATTCTAAAATGCTTAAACGCTTCCAGAATCAATTTTTCTTTCTCAGCTGGACAGTTCGATACTCTATGACCGTCAGCACCTTTATTATAATTTTCACGCTTCTCAAAACCTAATTTATCTTTTACTTGAGCAATGTATAGATTTGATACAGAAACATCATGTTGTTCCTTAATCCACTCTTTGATTTCTCTGTATGACGCTGAACCCTTAGCACTTTTCAGATACTCTGCATCTTTTGGCTCATAATCAACATGAGCATACTCAACGTTCTTATCGTTGACTATTTCCCTACCCAAAAGGCAAACCGTCTCGACGTGTTTCTCATTGGATAGGGAATTTTCTGTATCTTCATCATCATCGAAAAACATTGTATCAACAAGCTTTCCATCAACATTTAATGGAATCTTGAACTGTACTGATTTCACCCAGCGACCGTCTTTTTGCTTCTCTTCATAAATTTCCACTTTCTCAATCAACAGATTCATCATCAGCTTTTTATCACTGTCTGGCATATCGTCTATATGGTCTAACATTTCATCAATAATTCTTTTATAGACCTCAGCCGACAGATTTTCACCTTGAGCATTTTCAATACTCAAATCATTCTGATACATCTGATTCTCTATTATAGCAATCTGTTCATTGATTTCCTGTACACCAGCTCTGTATGTCTTCATCAAATCATCGTATAATTCATCATCAATATCCAACTCATTGATTCTGCGTAATTGCTTTGATTTCTTTGAATTCAGCTTCTCATGTTCTTTCGTAAGACGTTCTTTTTCTTGTAATAATTCACTCAAAGAATCATCAGAACCCAGCTTTTTAAGAATCTGTTCTTTCATATCGTTTTCGCCACAGAAAACGTATTTCACAAGCTGTATGACCTCTGCATTGATTTCATCTTGTCTAATATGCTTCTTATAATCACATAAATGCCCTGAGACCATTTTTCGATTCTTACAAAGATAATACCACATATCAGTGTAGAATTCGTCAGAACCTTTCTTTTTCTTACGATTTACCACACCATACATTGACGAACCACACACAGGACATTTGATAATTCCTGACAAGATATGTTCATGCAATAACGAATGTGTTTTCTCCCTCTTGAAAGCATTCTTCTTACGTTTCACTTGCACTCTATACCATGTATCTTCATCAATGATTGCTTCATGTTGCCCCTGATACAGCTTGTATGATTCTTTATCCTGCTTAACCACATGGAACTCATTTCTAGTACCGTCAATCTTTTCAGTTCTCCTACGTCCATACGAAATCTTTCCGCAATAGACAGGATTATCAAGCACATTCGTTACAAAATGAGCTGATATGTTAGGAACAGTTCCATTCTGTCTCACAGTCTTTGTGTATCCATTCTCATTAAGCCATTTTGCAACCGCATTTACGCCCATACCCTGTAAATACTTTTCATAAATCAATCGAATCAGCTTTGCTTCTTCTTCATCAACAACCAGCATCTTTGATTTCTGACCATCTACATTAACCAATTTGTAACCGTATGGAGCAAAACCACCGTTCCACAAGCCGTCACGTGCCTTTTGCTGTCTTCCAGCCATTGTCTGCTCTTTGATATTTTCACGCTCGATTTCAGCAACCGCCGCTAACACTGAAATCATCAGTTTTCCAGATGCACCAGCAGAATCTATATTGTCTTCAACACACAACAGATTCACTCCGTAATCTTCCATATATTGCAGACTATTCAGTGTATCAGCAGTATTTCTACCGAATCGACTAAGCTTGAATACAAGTACATAATCAACATTATCTTTGCCAGATTTAATATCAGCAAGCATCTTACGAAATTCCGGTCTTCCAGCAACGTTTTTACCTGATTTTCCCTCATCTGAATATTCACCAACAATTCTCATTCCTCGATGACTTGCTTCTTTCCGTAGTCGTTCCTTTTGAGCTTCTAACGAATATCCATCAAGCTGTAATTCTGTTGATACTCTCGTATATATATAGCAATTCAACTTCCTTTTTGCCATTTTCCTACCCACTTTCTTAGGTTTAGTCAATATCGTGTTTCTATTATATATCAATGATACACTTCTTTCAACATTTTTCTACATGATTAAAAGCAAAGAAAAAGACACCTGATTTCCCAGATGCCATTTTATTTATAAATCAATCAATGTCATTTCAATTCACGCTCCCTGTACAGGGAGCGACCATTATTATAAATCAATGGCTGGAACTTTCCATAATTCTTCCATGTAATCTTTTAGTCTTCCAGACTGAACCGTTCTCAACAATTCTTCCATCTCTTCTTTTGCCTTGCTGTATTTTTTATGATAGTCCAGCCAGTCCTTGCCTGTCTCTACATGACCACATTCGATTTCATCCTCACAAATTTCTCCAAGAGTATTTCTTACATCCTCTAATGCTTTTTTCAACACATCAATTCTATCTCTGATTTTATAATCTAAATCACCATAGACATACAAATATTTTTTTGTATTTTCATTCATGTAAACACCTCATTCTCTTACAAACTTCTATCTCCACGTTCATCTTGTTCATCAGACATATCAAAATATGTACCCTGCTGAATCTGTTCACGTTTCACTCTTGTTTCGTTAATTTTTGCCTGATATTTTCTATTCAGCATATCTGTATTTCTTGTCAGAACACCAATCATATCACTTGTAACTCTTTTACCTTTTTCATTCATTGATTCTTTCAAAATTTTCAAAACATTCTTTGCAACAGAAACAGGGGATTTATAAGATTGTACATCATCAATCAAAGAATCAAGAAGAACTAATTTTTTACCATATTCTGCTGATTTTTGAGCAACCTCATTTTCTTTTACATCAACTGAATTTTCTCTTTCAGAAACGCTTTTTTCACGTTGTGAAATAACACGTTGTTGAGCTTCTATCTTATCTTCTTTCACCTGAAAATCTTTTTCGTCCTGCTCCTGCTTCTTTTTCAATTTTTCTTCACGCTCATCAATTTCTGATTCCTTAATAAGAACATTCGATTCTCTAAGAATCAATTCAGAATTTTTCTCAGAAAATGCCATTTCTTTTTTACGAACTTGTTCATCTCTGTCATTGATTTCTTTTGATTTTTCATCATTCAATGCTTTCTGTCGTTTGACACTATTTTCTCTCTGTTCCAGAGCAAATTCTCTTAATTGATTGTCTGCAACTGCATCATTGACTTCCATTTGTAATTCTTTCAAATCCTGTCTTTCCGCAGCCATTTCTCTAAATTCTGAAACGTCTGAACGCTTTCTATGTTCACCAGAATCAGGCGTTCTTTGAATTGCTTCATAGCCATATTCAATCGCATCATTTATCATTTCTTCCTCAATGATTTCTTTGAATTTTTCATGCAACTGTACAATTCCATATTCAGATTCTTTTGTCTTTTTAAATCCCATCTGTTCAAGTGCTTTCACACTTGCAACTCTTGATTCCATACCCTTTTCATATCCAGTTGCTCTTAACACGTATGCAAGATGACCATGACCTGTTCCACATGGTTCATCTCCATGATATGTCGCACGAATAACAATTAAATGCTCAGGGTCTAATGTTGCAATTCTTTCAACCGCTTTGTGAAGAATTCTTTTTGTTCTTTCTGTATTTTCACTTTTATTCAAATGTGAAATCGCATACTCCGATGCTTCTTTTTCATGTCCAGATTTTTTCAATGTTTTCCAGTGTTCCATATCAAAATCTTTATCCGTCACACCATTGTCATCTTTATTTCCAATCTGTAAAACGACTTCTTGAATCGGTGTTTCTTTTTGCTTTCCTTTTCCATAGCAAAAGGTTCCATCCACAACACCATCATAATAACTTTTCTGTCGTTCTGGGCTTGTAGATTCCGCACCCATTTTTCGTGATGGTCTTGTTTGCTTTGCGTTAAAATCATCCACTGAATCTTGAAAAATTTCATTGAATTTATCTGCATCTGTTGAATTCATATCGCCAATCCAAAACTCATTTCTGGAACTCAATTCAACATCTGCATTTACCGGTGTAGTCAGTCGCTGGTCGTGCCATTCTGCTGTATGACCCTGCGATGATGATACTGTCATTGTTTCAGCCATCTCGTCCATCTCCTTTCCTGTAATATATCCGCATCCATATTTGTTTCCAACCTTGCCTCTGCCAAGGTTGCTCAATACAACCTTTGACGCTTCGCATCAAAGGTTTTCTTTCGCCAAAAGGGGCTGTCTGCCCCTTTCTGGACTTACCCCGACCCTGCGGGGCTTGCGAAAATGTTCTTTACTGATTCTGTCCGTAGAATGAATTTGTAACATTTTCTCTTTCCTGTTCAACTACATTTTCAGCTGGAACAGATTCTTCCTGATGTAAAATTTTTGTCTGAACAGGTTCTGTTTTCTGCTCTGCATTTCTCGCATTGCGATTTTTAAGAATGTGCTGATAAACTTCTTCCTCACGTTCATCAATTTCTTTCCAGAAGTTGATTTCTTTCTTCTGTCTTTTTACAGCAACATCTCTTTTTGCTTTCAGCTTTGCTTCAAATTCTTCATAAACTTTTCTTTCATCTTCACTCAGATAATTTAATAATTCATTTTCTTTTTTATTGATTGTACATGTACTATAAACCATTGTACCATCATTTTTCAATAAATTATACGCATTTTCTAATAAAAGTGCTTGTAATGGGATTAAACCATCCATCACACTCGAATCATGATATTTAATTTCTGGTTTACGTTTTAAAACTCCAAATCCTGAACAAGGTGCATCTAATAAAATACGATCAAACGTTTCAGGAGGATAGCGTTCTATGAGCTTTGTAGAATCACCTGCTTGAACATGTACATTTTTAACACCTAAACGTTTTAAATTATGTTCTATTAATTTTACTTTGTGCTTATATAAATCATAGGCTTCTATTTTTCCTTGATTTTCCATTAATGCTGCAAGATGTGTTGTTTTACTTCCTGGAGCACTACACATATCTAAAACGTAATCTGTTTTTTGAGGATCTAAAAGTCTTGCTACTAATTGACTTGATTCATCTTGAATCGTTACTTTACCTTCTTTGTAATAAGAAGTATAGGCTAGATTTCCTCTTTTATATAAAAGAGCATCTTGAGACAATGTTCCCTCTTCAAAACAGCTTTCTTTTAATAACTCTTCTTTTGTTGTTTTTAATGTATTGACTCTCCCACTTCTTGTAGGAGGCATGTTATCTTCTTCACAAATCATTTTTGTTTTTTCTAAACCATATTGTTTATTAAACATTTTGACCATCCATAAAGGATGTGATGTCATAATCGAGATTTTTTCTAATTCATCTAATTCCTCTAACGATCTTCTTTCGTTTCTTGTAAAATTCCTCAATACCGCATTTACAAATTGACTTGTTTGATAACCTTCTTTTTTAGCTATTTTAACCGCTTCATTAATAATGGCATATTCAGGTATTTTATCTAAATATATCAATTGATATAAAGACATATAAAGAAGTGTC
>ERZ780223.3192-NODE-3192-length-12563-cov-2.403662_pt1 | contig 12563 bp, 8 predicted proteins | sample MGYA00511016_ERZ780223 | MGnify/ENA primary metagenome ERZ780223 (study PRJEB29588, sample SAMEA2159032) | human gut metagenome | biome: human gut; feature: human-associated habitat; material: faeces | place: Denmark | collected 2008/2010 ... | reverse complement strand
AAAATAAAAACACTGTTTATTGTGTAAATAGACAATAAAAACAAATGAGAATATAATGAATACATAGTTAAAAACGACAAAATAACAAAGGACAGTAAAGAAAAAAGCAAGAGCAAAACGCAGAAAATGCGCAAAAAGGCCGCGAGAGCGGCAGAATGGAGGAAGCAATGGGAAAAGAAAAGAAAACGAGTCAGCCAGCTGTAAAAAGTGAACCTTTCTTTAAGGTAATCAAAAAGCATTGGATGCTTCTTTTGATGCTGGCACCAGCTGTATGTTATGTAATTGTATTTTCATACATACCAATGACAGGAGTCATTCTTGCATTTAAGCAGTATCAGTATAAGGGAGGAATTTATCATTCTCCATGGATCGGACTTCAGAATTTTAAATCACTGATGATTGCTGGAAAGTTGGGCATGGTAACGAGGAATACGCTTTTATACAACATTGCCTTTATTTTACTTGGTGTTGTATTTGAGATGGGAAGTGCAATTTTGATCAATGAGCTTACGAGTAAGTATTTCAAGAAGATTGCGCAGTCCTTCATGTTTCTCCCATATTTCATCAGCTGGGTTGTAGCTGGTGCGATTATGTACAACTTCTTCAACTATGAGCGTGGTATCGTGAATCACGTAATCAAGGCATTTGGAGGAACTCCGTTTGATTTGTACAATACTCCACATGCATGGCCGTTTGTACTGATCTTCTTAAAGATTTGGAAACAGACAGGATATGGCTCCGTTGTTTATCTGGCAGCGATCACAGGACTCGATCAGGAAATGTTTGAGGCTGCATCCATCGATGGTGCGAGTGCATGGAAGAAGATCCGTTATATCACCATTCCTTGTCTGAAGCCAACCATGGTAATTTTGGTGCTGTTGGCAATCGGAAATATCTTTAGAGGAGATTTCGGACTGTTTTATCAGACAGTAAAATCAAATGCACTTCTTCAGCCGATGACTGATGTAATTGATACATATGTATTCCGTCTTTTGATTACAAACAGCGATATCGGTGTATCAGCAGCAGCTGGTTTGTATCAGTCAGTTCTCTGTTTTGTTACCATTATGGTCTGCAATGCGCTTGTAAAGAAGGCAGATCCTGATTACGCACTGTATTAAGAGGGGAGGAAGCATAATGGCTAAGAATTTTGATGAAGAACTCACAGGCGGAAGACGAGTTCGTGGAAAAGATGATATCGCAATTCGTGCGGTCGGCTATATATTGATTGGTGTGTTTGCCCTGATCTGTGTGATTCCGTTTTATCTGATTATTGTGGCATCCTTTACCGATGAGGCATCACTTATTCGAAATGGTTATCCGTTAATTCCAACTGATTTCAGTATTGAGAGTTACCGGCTGTCACTGAAAAATCCAACAAGTATCCTGATGGCATACGGTGTAACGATTGGTGTAACATTCTTTGGAACATTACTTGCTGTTTTGCTGGCATCTATGACAGGATACGTTCTTTCAAGAAGAGACTTCCCGTGGAGAAATAAGTTTTCATTCTTCTTTTTCTTCACAACACTGTTCAACGGTGGTCTTGTTCCGTGGTATATTCTTTGTGTGCGCTACCTGCACATGAAAAACTCCATCTGGGCATTGATTCTTCCGCTTATGTTCTCTGTATGGAACATGATTATTGCAAAAACCTTTATGAGCGGAATACCGGCAGCTATCACAGAATCAGCTAAGATTGACGGTGCAAATGATATCGTGATCTTTATAAAGCTTATCCTGCCGCTTAGTAAACCACTAATTGCAACACTTAGCTTGTTCTCAGCACTGGCATACTGGAATGACTGGTATAACTGTATGCTGTATATCACAAAAGATAATATGTTTACACTTCAGTATTATCTGCAGAGAATGCTTGGAAATGCCGAGGCGATGCGACTTGTCGCGGAGAAATCGGGTATCGCGCTTGATACAGTGCCGCTTGAGAGTATGAAGATGGCTATGACTGTTGTTGCAACGGGACCAATTGTTTTATTGTATCCATTTGTACAGCGCTATTTTGTAAAGGGTCTTACAATCGGTGCAGTAAAGGGCTGATAAATAAAAAACATAAACAAAACTCAAAAAACTCAAATAGAAAACATAACAAACAAGGAGGAACTTATTATGAAACGAAACGCAGTATCACTCACAATGGCAGCAGCTATGCTTACAGGAATGCTTGGCAGTGCACCGGCATTTGCAGCAGATCTTTCCAATCTTCCAGATAAGGTGGGAGAAGGCACTATCACCGCAACACCAGAGATGTACGCAGATACCGACTTAAGCGATTCATATACCGTAAATATGTATCTGATTGGTGATACACCGAATGACTGGGATATGGTAGAGGAAAAGATCAATGAGTATCTGGAGCCATTCAACACACAGTTGGACGTTACTTTCATGAGCTGGTCTGATTATAAAACTATGTACACACTTGTTTTAGCAGGTGGTGAGCAGGTTGACTTAATCTTTACTGCTCCGTGGTGTTACATGTATACAGAGGCTGCTAAGGGTTCTTTCTATGATCTGAGCGAGGACTTCATCAATACTTATATGCCGCTTGCTGCAAAGTATCAGGCAAAGGAAAGCTGGGATGAGACAACACTAGCAGGAAAAACAATCGCTGTACCTTCTAATGTTGCACAGCCACAGGGAAAGATCGTTGCAGTACGTCAGGACCTGATGGAAAAGTATGATATGACCGAGTTAAAGAACTGGGATGATTACAAGCAGTACATGCTGACAATTGCCGAGAAGGAGACACCGGAGAGTGGTATTTATGCATTGGCAGCATCTGGTGATAACAACGAGCTGTGGGATGTATACCGTCAGCAGACTAACACAATGCTTGCACTTGATTCCAACTACATGGATTTCATTTATGAGTACAAAGAAGGCGAGCTGCCAAGCGCAGATGATATCAAGTTTGTCTATGAGTATGAGCCATTTAAGGAGTACGCACATGACATGAAGGAAATGGCAGATGCTGGCTGCTGGAGCCGCAGCGCACTTACAAATACTGTAACAGATGATGACGCATTTGGTGCTTTACAGGGCGCTTCTATTGCATGGAATGCATCTGTATTTACTTATATGAAGCAGGCTGAAAAGTCCGAGGGCGTTGAGTGTATGGCATATGATCTGACGACTGACAATCTTGTAAATGCAGAAGCTTACTCTAATAACGATATGGCAATCACAGCAGGATCCGAAAATCCGGAGCGTGCTGCAATGGTTCTTGATCTGTTAAAGTTTGATACCACATTAAATCGTCTGATCATCTTAGGTGTTGAGGGTGTTCACTATAGCATCGATGATGCTGGCAATTACACCAAGTTAGATAAGACTGGAGATTATGCTCCGAACTGTATATCAGCAGCATGGGCAGTTAAGAATGGTGATTTGACAGAGGCTGGTACTCCAGAGCGTGAGTTAGCAATCACTGATGCATGGAAAGAGCGTGTTGTATCCAACCCGACAATTACCTTCGTATTTGATGATGCGAACATTAAGCCATATGAGGATGCTGTTATCTCTGTATTGAATGACTATGTTCCAATGCTTGAGCTTGGTCTTGTAGACGATGTAGATGCAACCATCGATGAGATGAATCAGAAGTGCTATGATGCAGGTCTTCAGAACGTAATTGATGAGTTTAAGTCTCAGTATAATACATGGCTTGAGACGAGACAGTAATTGTTAATTGTAAAAACAAAAAAAGAGAGTTGCAGTACAACTGCACGAATGCAGCATGGAAAACAGATAAGAATAAACCGGCATGAAATACTGACGGGAATGAATCTGTCAGATTAGAAAAGAGCTGGCCGGATGGTCAGCTCTTTTCTTTTGAAAAACATAACAATAAAAAATATAAAGACTTAAATTAGAAAGGGCATGATTAGGAATATGGAAAAATATAGATTACATACTGGGTGGACATTCTGCCTGGATGAGAGAAATGAAAAAGATGAAACAGCACCATCTGAGGGCTTTCGTGCTGTAACTTTGCCGCATGACTGGAGTACAGACTATCCGTTTGATCCAGAATCAGATACATGTGGATCTGGCGGTTATGCGAAGGCTGGAATCGGCTGGTATCAGAGAACAATCACCATTTCAGAGGTTGATATTAAAAACAGACAGATTATTTTATATTTTGAGGGTGTTTACATGAAGAGCAGCGTCTTTGTAAACGGCACCTATGCAGGTGGTCACATCTATGGTTATACTCCATTTGAGGTGGATATCACTGCGATTGTGCATGAAGGAGAAAATGAGATTCTTGTTCGCGTGGATAACTCCATGCAGCCGGGATCACGCTGGTATTCTGGTTCAGGTATTACAAGAGATGTGTGGTTGGAAAAGCGTCATCCAATCCACATTGCTCGCTATGGAATGTATTTGACAACAGATGAAGGAAATCTTAATATCAGCACAACGCTTCACACATCAGAATGTATGAAAGATGATGATTCATTAAGTCTGACATTTGTATTAAAAGATCAGGATGGAAAAGAGGCGGCAAAAAAGGATATCACACTGAAAAATGATTGGACAGAAGCTGATTTGGATGCGGCTATTTTATCAGGAATGGACGCAGATGTGCCGAAGACGCTTTGCCAATTGACAACGTCACTTTCTATTAAAATCGAAAATCCAGTGCTTTGGGATCATGAAAAACCGTATTTATATGAGCTGACGACTATTTTAAAGAAGAACGACACTGTAATTGATGAGCGCACTGATAAAGTGGGATTTCGCAATATCGAATTTGATGCAAAGAAGGGATTTTTAATCAATGGAAAGCATGTAAAGCTAAATGGTGTTTGTCTGCATCATGATGGAGGATGTGTCGGTGCTGCAGTGCCGCCAGAAATTTGGAGACGCCGCCTCGAAAAGCTAAAGGATATGGGTGTTAATTCTGTGCGCTGCTCACACAACCCGCCGGATGAAGCACTTCTTGATCTTTGTGATGAGCTTGGATTTTATGTTATGGACGAGGCATTCGATGAGTGGAGATTGATGAAGGCAAAGGAAATTGGCTCAAATACTCATGAAAGTCATGGATATTCTATGTATTTTGATGCGTGTCATGAATGGGATTTAAAGACAATGCTGTATCGTGACCGCAATCATCCGGGCATCGTGCTTTGGAGCATTGGAAATGAGATCCCAGAGGAGGTCGTAGTGGGAGGCGAGGAGCTTGCAGTCGAATTGAGCGGCTACTGCCATACTATTGATCCGACCAGAAAGGTGACTCTTTCCCATGACCAGATTGCGGCAGAACCATATTCGGCTCGCGATGCATTTATGGATAAAATTGATGTAGTAGGCTACAATTATGTAGGTAGATGGAGAGAGCGCGCAGAGCTTTTGTATGATGCAGACCGCGAGGAGCATTTGGATCGCTGCGTGATCGGAACAGAAAATCCATCGGCTGGCTATATTCGAAGTGACTACAACTTTGAGGTGGATCCAGGATCCTTCTGGAACAAGCCATATTATACAGCGGCAGTGACTGTAGGCAAGCTGCTTCGCTATACGATGGTTCATGATTTTGTTGCCGGTGATTATATGTGGACAGGCATTGATTATTTGGGTGAAGCAAACTGGCCTCAGCGTTCAGCAGGCTGCGGCTGTCTGGATACTTGTGGTTTTGAAAAAGATGCATTTTATTTTTATAGAAGTGTGTGGAACCAGAAGGAAAAATTTGCATATCTGTGTCCGCATTGGAATTTAAAGCTGGAAAAGGGAACGGTGCTCCCGGTCATTTGCTATACGAACTGTGAGGATGCAGAGCTTTTTGTAAATGGTCGTTCTTTTGGCATGAAGTCAAAGGGATTTCCATGCTATGGAATGACTGAGCGCTATGGCCATTTTGACAGATATAGAAGACCAGCCAACACAGATGATTTGTTCTTAAGCTGGGATGTTCCATATGAGCCTGGAAAAATCGAGGTAGTCGGATATCACGATGGAAAAGAAGTATGCCGCTATAATGTAGAGACAACAGGTGAGGCAGCGTCAATTAAGCTGACAGTTGATAAGACAAGTGTAGATGCTGATGGAAGAAGTATTGTTCAGGCCGAGGTTTGCATTGTGGATAGTGAGGGTCGTCTTGTTTTCGACGCATGCCCAGAGCTTGATTTTACACTGGAGGGTGATGCAGAGATCATCGGAATTGATAATGGTGATCCAGCGTGTCATGAGCAGTGGAAAGAAACTAAGGGACGTCATGCATTTAATGGAATGGCCTATGCAGTTATTCGTGCAGGACAAAACAAGGGAGAGCTAAAGCTTACAGTAACTTCATCAGATAACACGCTTACTAATGCGAGTGTAACTATTCAAGTAGGCTAAATAAGGAAAAAGAATAAGATATAAGAATAAATGAAAGAGGCGCCAAAGACAGGCAAAATCGTAAGGTTTAAGTTTGTCTTTGGTGTTTTTTTGTTGCAAAAAGAAAGGACAAATGGTAAGCTAGGAAAAAAGTGATTGTTTGAAGGAGAAAAATAGTATGGCAAACCCAGACAGCCAGGAATCTAAATACTGGAAGTTAATGAGTGAACTGAAACAAAAAATAGTAGATGGTACTTATCAGGCAGGTGATAAAATGCCGTCGGAGAATGAACTGGCTGCTTTTTATCAGGTGAGCCGTCATACAGTTAGAAAGGCACTCGCGATTTTGGAGCATGAAGGCTATATTTATGCTGTTCACGGCAAAGGAACATTTTGTTCGGAGATGGGACGTCATACAAAGACATCTCGCAATATTGCTGTTGTGACGACACACCTGTCAGATTATATTTTTCCGTCTGTTATTCAGGGAATTGATCAAGTCATGACAGAGAATGGCTACAGTATTATCTTAAAGAATACAAAAAATTCCTCCAGCGCAGAAGGAAAATGCCTGGAGGAGCTTCTTTCAAAGGATATAGAAGGTCTGATTATTGAGCCGAGTAAGAGTGAGATTTACTGTCGTCATATTGCACTTTATAAAAAGCTTGAGGAATTCCATATTCCTTATGTGTTTATTCAGGGAACAATGGAACAATTAAGTGACCGCCCATATGTGATGATGGACGATTTTAAAGGTGGATATTTAATCACAAAATATTTGCTCTCCTTGGGACATCGGAAAATACTTGGTATGTTTAAGGCAGATGACAGGCAGGGAATAGAAAGGCATCGCGGGTATGCAAAAGCGCTTCAAGAGTACGGAGTTTTCTACGATCCCGACAGGATCATTTGGTTTCACACAGAAGATCGTGCTGTTAAACCATTTGCAAGACTGCGTGCAATGGCAGCGTCAGGAATAAAGTTTGACAGCGTTGTCTGCTACAACGACCAGATTGCAATCAAGACAATTCAGACATTGTCTCAGCTTGGCATTCGCGTCTCAGAGGATGTATCAGTAACGGGATATGACAATTCCTTTCTGGCAGAAAATTATCAAGTTGGCCTGACAACCATCGCTCATCCACACGAGAGATTAGGTGAGATCGCAGCAAAGCTCTTACTCGATTTAATGCAGGAAAAAACACTCTCCCTCGCCGACCGTCAGATCGTCATCGAGCCGGAGTTAATCGAGAGAGAATCTTGCAAACCTAGGTAAAAATTTCAATACCACTTTACGCAAGCCGCGAAAAGTGGTATTATTGTATCTAACGGCATTTACTGATTTAAAGTGCAATAGTTTACTGCGTCAATGCGGCAATGAAAGGAAAAATAGATAAATGAGACAGCTAATGTTAGGAAACAAGGCATTCGCAAGAGGTCTGTATGAGGGCGGCTGCAGTATTGTATCAAGCTATCCGGGAACTCCGAGCACAGAGGTGACAGAGGAAGCGGTCAAGTTTGAAGAAATTTACTGCGAGTGGGCACCAAATGAAAAGGTTGCGCTAGAGACAGCGTTCGGCGCATCGCTAGCAGGAAAAAGAAGTTTCTGTGGTATGAAGCATGTAGGTTTAAATGTTGCAGCAGATCCGCTTTTTACTTGCTCCTATACCGGAGTAAACGGTGGATTGATTATCTGTGTGGCAGATGATCCAGCGATGCATTCATCTCAAAATGAGCAGGATTCCAGACACTATGCAATCGCAGCAAAGGTGCCAATGCTAGAGCCAGCAGATTCTGCAGAAGCCTGTGAGTTTGCAAAGGCAGCTTATGAAATTTCAGAGGAGTTTGACACACCAGTTATCATTCGCATGTGCACAAGAATTGCGCATTCACAGAGCATTGTTGATACGAAAGAGCGTGTCTGTCCGCCGACAAAGCCATACGAAAAAAATGTCAGAAAGTATGTCATGACACCGGCCAATGCGATTGCGCGTCACCCGTTTGTTGAGGAGAGAACGGCACGTCTGGCTGAGTTTGCCAATACCAGCTCGCTAAATCGCGTGGAAAAGGGAAGTGAGCCAATCGGAATCATCACTTCTTCAACCTCCTACCAGTATGTGAAGGAGATTTTTTGCGATCACGTCAGCATTTTAAAGCTGGGAATGGTCAATCCGCTTCCAGAAAAGTTACTATTAGACTTTGCCAAGGAAAAAGAGCTGTTGCTGGTTGTGGAAGAGCTTGATCCAGTGATTGAAACCTACTGCAAGAGCTTAGGTCTTTCGGTTCACGGAAAAGATGTACTTCCGATGACAGGTGAGTTTTCACAAAATCTGCTTGCAGAAAAGCTAAGTAAAGCATTTCCAAAGCTTGCTGAACTAATAGGAACAATTCCGTCAGGAAGAAAACTTGATGAAGAGATTCCAGGTCGTCCGCCGGTGATGTGCGCTGGATGCCCACACCGTGGATTATTCTATACATTGTCAAAGAATAAATGTACCGTGCTTGGCGATATCGGCTGCTATACACTTGGTGCAGCTGCGCCGTTATCTTCCATTGATATGACACTTTGCATGGGTGCATCTGTCAGCGCAATCCATGGCTTTAACAAGGCGCTCGGAGAAGAGAGCGAGAAGAGAACAGTTGCAGTAATCGGTGATTCCACATTTATGCATTCTGGAATGACTGGACTTGCGAATATCGCATACAATCAGAGTAACTCCACCGTTATCATTTTGGACAACTCAATTACTGGAATGACTGGACATCAGCAAAACCCGACGACAGGCTATAATATCAAGGGTGATCCGGCCGGAAAGATTGATTTGGAAAGTCTGTGCCGTGCGATGGGCATTCGCCGTGTCACTGTTGTCGATCCATACGATTTGGATGCGTGTGACCGCGCTGTAAAGGAAGAGCTTGCAGCCACAGAGCCGTCTGTTATCATCAGTCGTCGTCCGTGTGCACTGTTAAAATATGTAAAGCATAAGCCTGCTCTTGTTGTCGATCAGGACAAATGTGTTGGCTGTCGCGCCTGCATGAAGCTAGGCTGTCCGGCAATCAGCATTAGAGGCAAAAAGGCAATGATTGATGCAACACAGTGTGTTGGCTGTGGTGTCTGCAGTAAGCTGTGCCGTCCGGGTGCATTAGGGGAGGTAACAAAATGACAAAGAATATTATGATCGTCGGTGTCGGCGGACAGGGATCGTTACTGGCAAGTAAGCTTTTGGGATGGCTTTTACTAAATGAAGGCTATGATGTAAAGGTTTCTGAAGTGCACGGTATGAGCCAGAGAGGCGGAAGTGTTGTCACCTATGTGAGATTTGGCGAGAAGGTGTATTCACCGATTATAGATAAGGGCGAGGCAGATTTGATTGTCTCCTTTGAAAAGCTTGAGGCAGCCCGCTATCTGGATTATTTAAAGCCAGATGGCACAGTGGTTGTCAACATACAGCAGATTGATCCGATGCCGGTTGTGACAGGGGCAACTGTCTATCCGCAGGACTTAATCGAGAAGATGAAAGCAGCTGGTGCAAATGTGGATGCGATGGATTGTCTGACACTGGCAAGAGAGGCAGGCTCTGAGAAGGCTGTCAATTTGGTCCTTCTTGGTCGCCTATCAAGACACTATGACATTCCACTAGAACATTGGCAGGCTGCGATTGAGGTATGTGTGCCAAAGAAGTTTCTTGAGATCAACCAGAAAGCCTTCCTTCTGGGACGAAATACAAAGCTGGATGGCGAAAACTAAACAAAGGGGAAAAAGAAAATGCCTGTAACTGATTTGCTGGAGCGAAATCATAAATTGTACGGAGATGAGGTCGCTTTGGTGGAGCTAAATCCGCTGATGAAGGATACAAGAAAGACAACTTGGAAGGAGTATGATCTAGTTCAGCAGACCTCCCCAGTTGCCTATCGAAGAGAGATTACATGGAGCGTTTTTGATGAGAAGGCGAACCGTGTTGCCAACATGCTTTTAGGCCGTGGCATCAAAAAAGGAGATCGCGTTGCGATTTTGATGTTCAACTGTCTGGAATGGCTTCCGATTTATTTTGGAATTTTAAAGACGGGCGCAATTGCGGTTCCGTTTAACTTCCGTTTCTCAGCAGACGAGATTCAATACTGTGCCGATTTGGCTCAGGTTCATATTCTGTTCTTTGGCTCTGAATTTATTGGTCGAATTGAGTCAATTGCCGATGAGCTGCAAAAAGGTATCCTCGGCGGGGGTGTCGGGATTGTTCTGCGGACCGTCGAGAAACGGCTGACAAAAGCCGTCCGTTGCCGATGAGCTGCAAAAAGGTCGTCTGCTAATCTATGTCGGAGATGGTTGTCCAACCTTTGCAGAGAGCTATAGGGAGCTGGTTGCAGACTGCTCAAGCCAGGCGCCTCTTGTTCGACTTGAGGAAGAGGACGATGCGGCAATCTATTTTTCATCTGGTACGACCGGATTTCCAAAGGCCATTTTACATAATCACGAGAGCTTGTCTCAGGCGGCACAGATGGAGCAAAAGCACCATTTGACCAGCCGTGATGATGTCTTTTTGTGCATCCCGCCTCTGTACCATACCGGAGCAAAATTTCACTGGATGGGCAGCTTATATGCAGGAAGTAAGGCAGTCCTTTTGAAAGGTACCACACCAGAGATTATTCTCGATGCTGTCTCAAAGGAGCAGTGCACAATTGTCTGGCTTTTGGTTCCGTGGGCTCAGGATATTTTAGCCGCTCTTGATAGAGGAGATATCAAGCTAGAAGACTATAAGCTTGACCAGTGGAGACTGATGCACATTGGTGCCCAGCCGGTTCCACCGTCATTAATTCGCCGCTGGAAGCAGTATTTTCCACACCACAAGTATGATACCAATTATGGCTTGTCTGAGTCCACCGGTCCTGGCTGTGTGCATCTTGGACTTGATAACATTGATAAAGTTGGTTCCATCGGTATTCCAGGCTATCGCTGGTCCTGTAAAATTGTCGATGAAAATGGCAACGAGGTCAAGCAAGGCGAGGTTGGTGAGCTTTGTGTCAAGGGTCCTGGTGTGATGACTTGCTACTATAACGATCCGAAAGCGACAGCTGAGACACTCAAAAACGGTTGGCTCTACACTGGAGATATGGCAATGCAGGACGAGGATGGCTTCTACTTCCTCGTTGACCGAAAGAAAGATGTCATCGTCAGCGGTGGTGAGAATATCTATCCAGTTCAGATTGAGAATTTCCTAAGTGCCTATGAGAAGGTGCAGGATGTCGCAGTCATTGGACTGCCTGACAGCCGTCTTGGTGAGATCACGGGAGCTGTCATTCAAGTAAAAGATGGTATGGAATGCACAGAAGAAGAGATTAATGAGTACTGTCAGAAGCTGCCTCGCTATAAGAGACCAAAGAAAGTTATCTTTGCCGAAGTGCCGCGCAATGCAACTGGAAAGATCGAAAAGCCGGCCCTTCGAAAGAAATATGGTGCCGAGCATCTGGTTGCACAGCAGAATTTGGCCTAACCGGAGGTATAACAAGACCATTCGGGGAACGCCATGGGGATGGGGGAATGCGGCCCTTTAGGGCCACTTGCCCTGTCCCCGTGGCTGACCAGTTACAAAATGAAATTGTGTAGCGCAAAATACCATTTCGTCGGCGCAAGCCACGACAAAACTTTGTACCCTGGAATGAAATCTCTAAGATCCATTAAAACCGGAGAGTACAAAAGACAAAATAGTAAAATCACTGGAATCAGCGCATCAAAGGCGAGCGATGATTTTATGATCTGGCCTAAAAGTGTACAGAGGATGCTACACAGCGCAGAAAAAACAATCAAAAGTGCAAGCTCTGCGATAAGCGTTACATTTACTGGGGCGACAGAGCCGATGATAAGTGCAAGCAAACCAAAAACAGAAAGAAACAGAGCTGGAAGATAGCTATACAAAAAAGGGACAAACCATTTTTCATCTGGGCGGCGAAGCAGAAAGCGCCCTTTTTTTACATCATGACGATACTGGGAGCTGCCTGCAAGTGCAGTCAGCATTATAAAAAGTACGGCAAGTCCGCGAACTGGAATTTGAAATAGTGCCTGATCATCATAGAAATTTTCTGGAATATCCTCATATACAACATGAAAGACTGGTGTATTTTCCTTCTCATATTCATAGTGCTCATCGACAAGTGCTTTTAGTTCATCCGCTGTTTTTACTGAGACGACATCGTAAGATGCAATAAAATCAGCAAGCATTGTC
>ERZ780223.3185-NODE-3185-length-12608-cov-4.628216_pt1 | contig 12608 bp, 9 predicted proteins | sample MGYA00511016_ERZ780223 | MGnify/ENA primary metagenome ERZ780223 (study PRJEB29588, sample SAMEA2159032) | human gut metagenome | biome: human gut; feature: human-associated habitat; material: faeces | place: Denmark | collected 2008/2010 ... | reverse complement strand
CGGGTGCGGCTGGCGAAAAATCAGCCACAAAAGCAAATGCAGAAAGACTCCGAGAGTACATTTTTATATAACTTCGCGTCTATAGTCCCCCGCAGCTATTTTATGGTTTTATCTCTCAACCCCAAAATATCTAAAAAAACCATCTGCCGTTCTTTTATTATAGCACTTTTCTATAGTGCCAGTCCAGCTGTCTCCTCAAATCCAAGCATCAGGTTCATGTTCTGAACGGCTGCGCCTGAAGCACCCTTTCCAAGATTATCAAAGAGCGCCGTCACCATGGTCTGTTCCCCGTGACCATTGACAATCAGCTCCAGACTGTCTCGGCCTGCCATATCTGCCGCCGCAATCATACCGTCATATCCAAACGGATGTACCTTAATGAGCTTCTGTCCGTCATACCAGCCAGCCAGCTTCTCATAGATATCCTCCGCGGTCGGCCCGCCGTTTAAGAGGCGGTTCTGAAGCTGGATCGTGACCGCCATTCCTTTATAGTAGTCATCCACGATCGGACTAAAGACCGGCGGATAATCAAGTCCGCAGACCTTCTGCATCTCCGGTAGATGCTTATGTTTCAGCGTCAGACCATAAATACGGGGTGCGAAATAGCTCTGCGGCTTCTCCGGCGATTCATACTCGGCAATCATCTTTTTACCGCCACCGGAATAGCCGGTCAGGGAAAAGACTGTCATCGGATAATCCTTCGGGATGATCCCCTGCGCCACCAGCGGATAAACGGAAGTGATAAATCCAGTTGCATGGCAGCCTGGATTCGCCACCCGGCTGGATGTTTTGATCGCCTCGCGGTGCTCCTTTGAAAGTTCCGCCATGCCGTACGCCCATCCTTTGGCTGTCCGGTGCGCAGTAGATGCATCAATGATGCGCGCCCCAGAACCTTCCGCCAGTGCAACTGCCTCAACCGCTGCCGCATCCGGCAGGCACAGGAATACGATATCCGCCGCATGAATCAGCTTTCTTCGCTCTTCCGTGTCCTTGCGCTTTGCCTCATCGATCAGAAGCAGCTCGATGTCCTCTCTTTTCGCCAGACGATCGTAAATCTGCAGCCCGGTTGTTCCTTCTTTTCCGTCTATATAAATCTTCGGTTTCGCCATTGTTCGTCCCCCGTTTCCTGTCCTACTCCTGAACCTTGTGTTCGCTTACAAATTTCTCAATCACAGAAATCTGGCGGGTTACTTCTTCCGGAGCCGGTCCGCCGATTACCTTACGTCCACGTACACAGGTCTTCAAATCAATTGCTTCATATACGTCATTTTCAAAGACATCGGAATGTGTCTTGTACTCTTCCAGTGTCAGATCGGCTAAGGACTTGTCCTCACGTACACACTGGGCTACCAGCTGTCCGACGGTCTTGTATGCGTCACGGAACGGCATTCCCTTCTTGGTCAGGTAATCTGCACAGTCCGTTGCGTTGATGAAGCCTTTCAGAGCCGCTTTCTTCATATTGTCTTTCAGGATCTGCATCGTAGAGAACATTGGGGTCAGCACGCGCAGGCACTGTTTTACGGTGTCAATCGCATCAAAGACTGCCTCTTTGTCTTCCTGCATATCCTTGTTGTATGCCAGCGGAATACCCTTTAACATGGTAAGAAGGGTAAACAGATCGCCGTACACGCGACCGGTCTTGCCGCGGACCAGCTCGCAGACATCCGGATTCTTCTTCTGCGGCATGATGGAGGAACCGGTTGAAAATGCGTCATCCAGCTCTACAAACTTGAACTCCCAGGAACACCAGGAAATAATCTCCTCAGAGAAACGGGACAGATGCATCATCAGAATGGATAACGCTGCCGTCAGCTCTACGCAGTAATCACGGTCGGAAACACCGTCTAAGGAGTTGTTGGTCACTCTGGCAAATCCAAGCTGCTGGCGTACAAAATCACGGTCGATCGGATAAGTCGTGGAAGCCAGCGCGCCGGATCCGAGCGGCATATCATCCATGCCCTCTAAGCAGTTCTCCAGACGGATTACATCACGGCGCATCATATTGGCATATGCCATCATATAATGTCCAAATGTAACCGGCTGTGCACGCTGCAGATGTGTATAACCCGGCATAACAGTTTCCAGATTGTTCTTTGCGCTCTCGCAGAGTGCTTCCATGAAATCGAGAATTTCCTTTTTGATCGCCACGATCTCTTTCTTCACGTAAAGACGCATATCCAGTGCAACCTGATCATTTCTGGATCTCGCCGTGTGAAGACGTTTTCCGGCATCGCCGATGCGCTCGGTCAGAATCTGCTCTACATTCATATGAATATCCTCATAATCCTGTGAGAAATGAATCTTACCTGCCTCAATATCCGCTAAGATACCTTTCAGTCCTTCGATAATCTTGTCTGATTCTTCCTTCGCAATGATGCCCTGCTTGCCCAGCATAGCCGCATGGGCCATGGAGCCTGTGATATCTTCCTTATAAAGACGACAGTCAAAGGAAATCGATGAGTTAAAATCATTTACCTCCAGATCTGTCTCTTTTCCGAATCGTCCTGCCCATAACTTTGCCATAAGTGTAAACTCCTTTTTATTCTCTGATTTAGAACCAATGCGACCATTGGAACCGGCAGATACCGGAAAACCAATGGTCACCATCGGCTGCGGGCTTGTCGCCTGCAGATTATTTATTATTTTCCTAAATTATTCTACGCTCGGAAAATGCTCGCCGGTCTTTGCTGCCAGAACTTCGTCGTTCAGGGCGCGAACCTTGATCGGAAGTCCGAACAGGTTGATGAATCCAGCGGAATCTGCCTGGTTGTAGCAGTCATCCTCATCAAATGTAGCCATGCCTGCGGAATACAGGGTGTATGGAGATGTAACAGATGCCGGAATGATGTTGCCCTTGTAAAGTTTCAGTTTTACATCACCGGTTACGGTCTCCTGTGTGGAATCAACAAACGCGCTCATTGCTTTGCGCAGCGGTGTGTACCACTGACCATTGTATACTAACTCAGCGAACTTGAGAGCCAGCTGCTGTTTGTAGTGCTGTGTCTCTTTGTCCAGAGTGATTTCTTCCAGTTTCTCATGAGCCTTGTAAAGGATAGCTCCACCAGGAGTCTCATATACACCACGGCTCTTCATGCCAACCAGACGGTTCTCTACAATATCCAGAAGTCCGCAGCCGTTCTCACCGCCTACCTTGTTCAGAACCTCGATTACCTTCTCTGCATCCATCTCCTCGCCGTTTACACTGGTCGGAACACCTTTCTCGAAGTGGATGGTTACATAAGTAGCTTTATCCGGTGCATTCTCCGGAGATACGCCTAACTCAAGGAATCCAGGTTTGTTGATCGGAGCCTCGTTTGCTGGATCCTCCAGATCCAGACCCTCATGGGACAGATGCCACAGGTTCTTATCCTTGGAGTAGTTGGTCTCTTTCGTAATCTTTAACGGAATGTTGTGAGCCTCTGCGTACTCGATCTCTTTTTCACGGGAATTCAGTTCCCAGAAACGCCACGGAGCGATAACATCCATCTGCGGAGCAAATGCCTTGATAGCCAGTTCGAAACGAACCTGATCGTTTCCTTTACCGGTACAGCCGTGGCAGATAGCGTCTGCGCCCTCTTTCTTCGCAATTTCAACGATTCTCTTAGCGATAATCGGACGAGCGAAGGAAGTACCTAACAGGTAATGCTCATAAGTAGCGCCAGCCTTCATGGTCGGGATGATGTACTCATCTACGAACTCTTTCTTCAAATCCTCGATGTACAGCTTGGAAGCACCTGTCTTTAATGCCTTCTCTTCCAGACCATCCAGCTCCGCACCCTGACCTACGTCAGCGGAAACTGCGATAACCTCACAGCCATAGTTTTCTTTCAGCCACGGGATTAAAACCGATGTGTCCAGACCGCCTGAATATGCAAGAACAATTTTATTATTTTTTTTAGCCATTTTTCATTTCCTCCAATCATTTGCCTGCGTGATGCTTTTTTCTTTGTCCATCCAGTCAACTAAGACCGGCAGATTTATATGCCTCACGTGAAATTACCCAGATTATACCTCCTTGATCCTAATTATGCAATACTTTTTTTGCATTTTTATGAATAATTTTTGTATAAAAACGTGTTTTATGCATTTTTCATGTGTTTTATGCATAAAAATAACATTTACGGACTTCATTTATATGCTATGCTACATGATAGGTATAAGTATTATAAATAAGTGGTACTGTGTGTGTACAGTAACATGGTACTGCCCTTCCTGCATTCTAAAATATGCATCTTGATTTAAAATGTCAAAATTGCTATTATAATGTAAGAATAAAATGAAAGCATTCGAAAGGATAAAAACCATGACGATCAATGAAAAAGCACTCGAACTTCATGAAAAATGGAACGGCAAGCTCGATACCGTCTCCAAAGTACAGGTAAAAACCAGAGAGGATCTGGCTCTGGCATACACACCGGGCGTTGCAGAACCATGTAAGGTAATTGCAGAAGATCCGGAGGCTGCATACCGCTACACCATCAAGTCCAACACTGTAGCCGTTGTCTCCGACGGAAGCGCCGTTCTGGGACTTGGCAATATCGGACCGTTAGCAGCTATGCCGGTTATGGAAGGAAAAGCCGTTCTGTTTAAAGAGTTCGGCGGCATCAATGCATTCCCGATCTGCCTCGACACACAGGACACCGAGGAGATCATCGAGACAGTTGTCCGCATTGCCCCGGCATTCGGCGGTATCAACCTGGAGGACATCTCCGCACCGCGCTGCTTTGAGATCGAGGAACGTTTAAAGAAACTGTTAAACATCCCGGTTTTCCACGATGATCAGCACGGAACCGCCATCGTCGTACTGGCAGGCATCATCAACGCCCTGAAAGTAACCGGCAAGAAGAAGGAAGACTGCCGCGTCGTTGTCAACGGCGCCGGAAGCGCAGGCGTTGCCATCACCAAACTGCTCTTAAACTACGGATTCCCGCATATCACCATGTGTGATAAGACCGGTATGCTCTGCAAGGGCATGGACGGGCTTAACTGGATGCAGGAAAAGATGGTCGAAGTTACCAACTTAGAGCACAAGACGGGCACACTTGCCGATGCATTAAAAGGCGCTGACATCTTCGTAGGCGTGTCTGCTCCGGGCATCGTTTCCCAGGAGATGGTTGCTTCCATGAATAAGGATTCCATTCTCTTCGCAATGGCAAACCCGGTTCCGGAGATCATGCCGGATCTGGCAAAAGCTGCTGGTGCAAGAGTCGTAGGAACCGGACGTTCCGATTTCCCGAACCAGGTCAACAACGTTCTCATCTTCCCAGGCATCTTCCGCGGCGCTCTGGAAGGACGCGCAACCGCTATCACCGAAGAAATGAAACTGGCTGCTGCCAACGCAATTGCTGCTCTGGTTGATGACAGCGAATTGAGCGACGAGAACATTCTTCCGGCAGCATTTGATCCGCGTGTAGCTGACGCTGTTTCCAAGGCTGTGAAGGAACACATTAAGAAATAAACGTAACAATTCAAGCGATTCTCGCATTTACCGTAAGAACCGCACAAAATTTACACCGTTACGAAATAATAATAAAGGAGTTTTTCCATGCTGGCTGAACCGATGACACTTTACAAACTGATGAATCTCTATATGCTGCACCAGGTCAATTTTCCGCTGACCAACGCGCAGCTCTCCAATTTTTTTCTGGATCGTGAGTACACCACGTATTTCACACTCCAGCAGGCTTTGAACGAGCTTCTGGATGCAGGTCTGGTAAAAAAGGAGACGATGCGGAACAGCTCCCGCTATGAGATCACTAAGGAGGGCGAGGAAACGCTGGAATTTTTCGGCAAAAACATCTCTCCTGCCATCGTCAGCGACATGGATGAATACCTGAAACAGAACCGCTTCCGCATGCGAAACGAGGTAGGACTGATCTCCGATTTCTATAAATCGACCAATCAGGACTACATCGTTCACTGCGAGGTGCGGGAAGGAAAAGCCGTTCTTGTCAATCTCGATATCTCCGTTCCGGATAAGGAGCAGGCGGAAATCATGTGCAATCACTGGAAGGATCGAAGCCAAGAGATTTATGCTTATGTGATGAAATCTTTGATGAGTGAGCATGGGGTGGAGAAAAAATAAGGACGATAAAAAAAATCGCATACGAGACAAAAAACAAGGTCTGCGTCTGACATTTTATGCCTTTTTGCAAACCTTGTCTTTTCTTTCCATTTATATTACTTTTCTAGATCTATAACAACACCATAAAAAGCTCTATTACTCTACCGTAACACTCTTCGCCAGGTTTCTAGGCTTATCTACATCCAGTCCCTTCGATACACTTACATAATATCCCAGCAGCTGCAGCGGCACAACCGCTAAGCTCGGTGTGAAGTGCTCGTCAGTCTTCGGTATATAGACTGCGAAATCGACGGTGTCTTCAATATTGTAGTTGCCTGCAGTTGTGAGTCCCATGAGGTAGGCGCCGCGGCATTTTACTTCTACCATGTTGCTGATCATCTTCTCATACAGGGCTTCCTGAGTCAGGATGCTGACTACGAGGATACCATCCTCAATCAGGCTGATGGTTCCGTGTTTTAATTCTCCAGCTGCATATGCTTCGGAATGGATGTAGCTGATCTCTTTTAATTTCAGACTGCCTTCCATGCTGACTGCGTAGTCGATGCCGCGGCCGATGAAGAACACGTCTTTTGCATTGGCATATTTCGCTGCGAACCACTGGATGCGTTCTTTATCATCTTCGAGCAGCTTCGCGATCTGATCCGGCAGTTCCTGCAGGGCTGCAAGGAGTTCTTCATATTTTTCTTCTGTGATCGTACCGCGCACATGGGCGAACTGTACGCCCAGAAGATATCCGGCAACCAGCTGTGTGCTATATGCCTTGGTGGTCGCCACCGCGATCTCCGGACCTGCCAGTGTGTAGAAAATATGATCTGCCTCACGCGCAATCGTGGAACCTACTACATTGACAATCGCCATCGTAGGAACGCCCTGGCTCTTTGCCAGACGCAGGGCTGCCAGGCTGTCGGCTGTCTCGCCCGACTGGCTGATGATGATAACCAGACTGTTCTCTTCCAGAATCGGGTTCCGGTAACGGAACTCGGAAGCCAGCTCGACGCGGACCGGAATACGCGCCAGATCTTCGATCACATACTGCGCTGCCACGCCTGCATGGTAAGCAGAACCACACGCTACGATATAAATACGCTTTAACGAACGAATGACATCATCGGAAAGTCCCGCCTCGGTCAGGTCAATATGACCATCGCGGATGACTGAATTTAATGTATCCCGAACCGCACGCGGCTGTTCATGGATCTCCTTAATCATGAAATGCTCATAACCCCCCTTTTCAGCAGCTTCTGCATCCCACTCAATCGTCACAAGTTCTTTCTGAATCTCTTCCTGATCAATATTATAGAAAGTAACCTCTCCCTTATGTAAGCGTCCCAATTCCTGGTTGCCGATATAGTATACCTTGCGGGTATATGGAAGCAGGGGCGGAACATCCGACGCGATAAAGGATTCACCCTCGCCTACTCCGATGATCATCGGGTTATCCTGACGGGCTACAAAGATCTCCTCTGGATAATCCTTAAACATAACCGCCAATGCATACGTGCCACGGATACGCATCATCGCACGCGCCATCGCATCGAGCGGTCCCTCGTTGTATTTCTTATAATAATGATCGATCAGCTTTACAGCCACCTCTGTATCAGTATCTGAATAAAACGTATATCCATTTTTAATCAGTTTTTCGCGAATTTCCTGATAGTTTTCGATAATACCATTGTGAACCGCTACCACGCTGCGGTCATCCGTGCAGTGCGGATGTGCATTGTTCTCAGACGGCTCCCCGTGTGTCGCCCAACGGGTATGACCGATACCGCAGTTGCCCCGCATTGCGCGTCCATTGTCTGTCTTCTCTGCCAGCGCGCGCAGACGTCCCTTCGCCTTTACAACCTCCGGTACACGTTCTCCGTCTCTGACTGCCAGACCTGCTGAATCGTATCCACGATATTCAAGCTTCTCCAGACCCGCTAATAAGATCGGAGCCGCCTGCTGGTCTCCTGTATATCCTACGATACCACACATACAATTATTCCTCCTTTTTCCAACCAGGCGAGCCGCTGCCATCATACCGCCTCAGACACTCCCGCCTTCGTATCTCTATCTCAAGAATATGATAAATCTATTGATTCTTCAAAATAGAATCTTCTATAAAATATGTCGTTTATCCCTAAATAGCGCCTGACCGGCACCTTCGATATAGACTTTCTTCTCAGTCATGTACATATTCTGTCTCATTATACCAAAAAAGAATCTTCTTGTCAGCATTTGCTGTAATATTTTCGTCAGTCATCATATAGACACATCTCATTTTAAAACCATCCGCCATAAGCAGTCACATATTTCTTCTGCATATCTACCTGTAAAATAACGATTGTCCACGACAACTATTTTTTATACAGGAGGTTTCATCATGAAAAACGAAACAATGTACTTTAACGATCTTCTTTCCATCTGGCTGGAAAAGCAGAAACAGGCGCGAGCCTTGTCTACCTATGTGAAATACCGGCATCTGGCAGACCGTTATATCTCCCCTTATTTTAGATCCATCCAGCTTTCAAAGGTCGATCTGCCTCTGCTTCAGACATTCCGCAATTCCCTTTTATCCCCGGATTCCCTGCATCCGCTTGGGAACGGAACTATCCGCTGTATTCTTCTGCTCGTCAACTCCATTCTGCGTCTTTCCTATGAAACCGGGCAGACAAACGGCATTCTCTATCTCCCGCCCCGCCTTCCAAAAAAGCGCCCTGAAGTACCTGTTTTTACCCTTCAGGAACAGGAACAGCTCGAACACTATCTAACTGCCCATACAGGAGTCTCCGAAGCCGTCATCTATCTGGGACTCTATACAGGGCTGCGGGTTGGAGAACTCTGCGCCCTGCGTTGGGAAAATATTCATTTTTCCGATCGCTATCTCCATGTCCGACACACGGTGCAGCGCCTGACGCGCCTTGACACAACCCATAAATCAGAACTCATTTTATCCGATCCCAAAAGCATCTCCTCCAACCGTTTGGTTCCCCTGCCCGCTTTCCTTCTGCCGATCCTACAGCCATATTCTCATCCGGAACACCCGGATTATTTTCTGCTGTCACAATCTGCCAGCTCCCCGATGGATCCGCGAACCTTCCAGAATCACTACCAGCGCATTCTATCACAAGCCGGACTGCGCTATCTGAATTTTCATGCAATCCGGCACACGTTTGCCACCCGCTGTATCACAAATGGCATGGATCCCAAAACGCTCAGCGAAATTCTGGGACACTCCGATTTGAAAGTCACGCTTGAATACTATTTTCATTCCTCTCTGGAATTCAAGAAAGAACAGATCGACCGCCTTACTGCACTTTCTCCGGCCGTCCATACTTCTCTTCCAGATATGCCACATAATATGACGGATTAAAATCTTCCCCCGTCATATCGCGCAGGATCTGACGGCTGTCCTTCAATTTGCCATACTGGTGAATATTTTTCCGCAGATATTCGCGGATTTCTCCCAGGTTTCCCGCCTCCAGTAGTTTTTCTACCGGCAATTCCTTCTTCATCTGGTGATAAATCTGCGCGCCAAAGGCATTTCCTAATGCATAGGACGGAAAATAGCCGATCGATCCCTGTGACCAGTGAATATCCTGCAGTACGCCCTCCCGATCCGTGGACGGGCGTACTCCCAGGTATTCTTCATACTTATCATTCCAGATCTGCGGCAGTTTCTCCACCTCCAGATCCTCCTCAATCAGCATTTTCTCAATTTCATAGCGCACCAGCACATGCAGCGGATAAGAAAGCTCATCCGCTTCCGTCCGGATCAGCCCCGGAACGGTTCTATTAACCGCCGCCAGAAAATCCTCCAGACTCGTCTCCGTCAGCGGGCTTCCAAACATCTGCGACACTTTTCCATAAATCGGTTTCCAGAATGCATGGCTGCGTCCCACGATATTTTCAAAAAAACGGGACTGGCATTCATACATTCCCATCGAAGTTCCCTGCCCCACCAGCGTCTGTGTCAGGTCATCCCGGATGCCAAATTCATAGATAGCATGTCCCGTCTCATGCAGCACGGAAAAAATCGAAGAATCAATCCGTTTCTGATAATGCGTCGTGATCCGTACATCATGATTGTGCAGATTCGTTGTAAACGGATGGGCGCTGAGTGCCAGTACTCCCCGGTCAAAATCAAAGCCCTCATATTCTGCTAGGAAACGCGCCGCCTCTGCCTGCGCCGCCTCCGGATAATCTGCGGATAAAAAGGCGTCCAGAACCCTCTTCGAGCGCTCTGCCGATTCTTTCAAAAGCGGCACGATTTTCCCTTTCATCAGTTCAAAAAATGGATCTAACATCTCCATATTAAAACCTTTTTCGTAGGTATCCAGCATCACATCGTAAAGCTTCTGTCCCGGCTTTGCCCGGTACGCCGCAAATTTCTTCTGATAGGAAATAATCTCCTTCAAAACAGGGGCAAATGAAGCAAAATCATTTTTCTCTCGCGCACGCGTCCAGATTCCCGTCGCACGCGCCGTAAGTTCTGCATACGCACGGTATTCCTCCGGCGGAATGAAGGAAAGCCGCTCCTGCTCCTCAGCTGCTTCCCGGAGAATTGCCGACTGCACCTCATCAAATACGCCCGCATTCTCTTTTTCCGCCTTCTGGCAGGCATCCAGCAGCTCCTTAAAACGCATTGACGCCAGAATCTCCTGATACTGCTCCGAAAGCGAACCTATCACCCGCGCGGTATGCTCTGCTGCACCCTTCGGCGCCAGCGTCTCATCATCCCACTCAAACAAAACCATCGACGTCTGAAGCGCCATCGCCCGCTCCAAAAGAGACTGCAGCTCCTCAAACTGTTTTTTTACATTCTGATTCTTCTGTTCTGTCTGTGCCATTTTCCTGCCTCCTGTCTTTTTTTCGTAATTCTATCATCCAAATTCTGTGTATTTTTTAGGTTCCGCTGCACATATGCCTGCATTCTTTTGTAATATGAGCCATTTCCATCTTCATCATACCAGATTTTCTTTCTTCTGTTTCTTATATCTTTCTTATGATTTTTTACAGTCCACACATTGTGCAAACTGTAACAGGATTTTCTCATGATGCCTTATGTAACTTTCCAATCTTGCATAATCATGCAAAACGCGGTATACTAAAACCAGTTTAAATCATATGCATAAAGCTGGTTCCCGGCACACGGATATACGCCACGAATCAACTTCCATGCACACACCAGGACAGGAGGGATTGCAGATGATCGAAGCAACGAGCTGCGGCGGTGTGGTTATATTTCGGGGAAAATTACTCGTTCTTTACAAAAACTACCGGAACAAATACGAAGGCTGGGTTCTTCCCAAAGGAACCGTAGAACCGGGCGAAGACTTCAAGCAGACCGCCCTTCGGGAGGTTCATGAGGAGACTGGCGTCGCCGCCTCCATCATCAAGTACATTGGCAAAAGCCAGTACACCTTCAACACCCCTCAGGATACCATCGAAAAGACCGTGCACTGGTATCTGATGATGGCGGACAGCTATTACAGCAAGCCGCAGCGCGAAGAATACTTCGTCGATTCCGGCTATTACAAATTTTACGAAGCCTACCACCTTCTGAAATTTTCCAACGAAAAACAGATCCTGGAAAAAGCCTACAATGAGTATCTGGATCTGAAAAAGGCAAATTTGTGGGGGAATCGGAAATACTTTTAATCACAAGAACAAAGAGGCTGTTGCAAAATCATTACCCAAAATAGATGATTGAGCGGCAGCTTCCATTTCTCTTCCAGCTAATCTGGGTTAAAATTCGCGGTTTTCCTGTTAAAAAAGGCTTTTCGGTAATTTCCTATGAAACAAAAAACACCCCGTCCGCTGCACAAAGCCAACGAACAGGGTATTAAAAAGGGGAGGATAAGTATTCAAAAATTTCTCTTTTGTGATACTAACAGTATGACCCGTTTCTGCTATTCTATACATCTATCTCCAAATTTTTATACGCCTTTTATCTGCTTCCGAGTATCCGCTTTTCATATTATTTATCATATATGCCTTTTTCTCTTGCTTTCTTCCTCTCTTTCCGCTACAATAGATACGTTTTGAGTTGTACTTTTTGATTTGTTTTTGCCTCTATGAAAAATACAACTCCAGAAAATCATTTTATGTACATTTTTATATTGATTTAAAACTTTTTATATCGTAAACCTTGTACTTACCTCACAAAAAGGAGATTTACCTTATGAACAAGAAAAACATCTTAGTCGGACAGTCCGGCGGACCGACCGCGGTTATCAACGGAAGCCTTTACGGCGTTATCTGCGAAGGTGCGCGCCACAGCGATGCGGTTGGCTGCGTCTACGGCATGATAAATGGAATCGAAGGCTTTCTCGCGGATTCTTATATGAACCTTTCAGAAACACTCTCCGATGACGATCTGGAACTTCTTCGCCTGACTCCGGCGGCGTATCTGGGTTCCTGCCGTTTTAAACTCCCGGAGAACCTCTCCGACAGCTTCTACCGCGTCCTCTTTGAAAAACTGGAGCGGCTGGACATCGGCTATTTCTTTTACATCGGCGGCAACGACTCGATGGACACC
>ERZ780223.3176-NODE-3176-length-12631-cov-23.805344_pt1 | contig 12631 bp, 10 predicted proteins | sample MGYA00511016_ERZ780223 | MGnify/ENA primary metagenome ERZ780223 (study PRJEB29588, sample SAMEA2159032) | human gut metagenome | biome: human gut; feature: human-associated habitat; material: faeces | place: Denmark | collected 2008/2010 ... | reverse complement strand
GCAGTCGCAACGTGGCCAGCACCCGGGCAGCGGGCAGCTATCAGACCACGCTGGCGCTGGGCGGCTGGCTGCCGGTCAAGACCATCCGCGCCACCGTGATGCAGCGCCCCACGGTCACGGTATGCGGCACGCCCTTTGGGGTGAAGATGTTTTCAGAGGGAGCGCTTGTGGTGGGCTTTTCCGAGGTGCACACTGCCGCCGGTACAATAAACCCCGCAAAGCAGGCAGGGCTGCGGCTGGGCGACCGGGTGATCCGCATGGGAAACACGGTCACCGAGACCAACGAGCAGGTCCATGCCGCGCTGGAAGCCGCCGCCGGTGCGGCGGTGGAGGTGGTCTACGTCCGCAAGGGGGAGCAGCGGCAGACCACCCTTTTGCCGGTGTGGGATACGCAGAACGCCCAGTGGCGGGCAGGAATGTGGGTGCGGGATTCCTCCGCCGGGGTGGGCACTCTGACCTTTGTGGATGTGCAGGCCGGGGTATTCGCCGGGCTGGGTCACCCTATCAGCGACAGTGACACCGGCGAGCGGGTCGCCCTGCGCAGCGGCGAGATCGTGGCCTGCCAGATCGTGGGCTGCACCGGCGGTACCGCCGGCAGCCCCGGAGAGCTGAAGGGCAAATTCCTCAGCGACCACGCCCTTGGAAGGATCTGCGTCAACGGCGAAAATGGTGTTTACGGCACGGTAAGCACCGCCATTGCCGGGCAGCAGACAGAGCTTGCCTTTGCGCAGGAGGTGCTGCCCGGCGCGGCAGAGATCCTGACCACTACCAGCGGCGAAACGCCCCGCAGCTACCGTGTCTATATAGAAAAGGTGAACGACGCCGACCCGCACCGCAACATGGTGCTGCGCGTCACCGACCCGGCACTGCTGGCGCAGACCGGCGGCATCGTGCAGGGGATGAGCGGCAGCCCCATCCTGCAAAACGGACGGCTGGTGGGTGCAGTGACCCATGTGCTGGTCAACGACCCGACACGAGGCTACGGTATTTTTGCACAAACCATGCTGGAACAGGCACATTCCGTGCCCGGAACGGACGCAGCAGCATAAAAAAGTATGACATTCGAGCAGAATTTCCATAATTTCCCAAAATAAACCGTTGAACTATCTGGAAAATTATGGTAAAATCCATGGTGTTAAGGGAACTGCACACATTGGAGGAAACAACCATGGATAAAGTGAGATTCTTGATGTCGGATACCGGTGCTCAGATTACAGAAGCCTGTCGTGAGGCGCTGGAGCAAAAGGGCGTGGAAGTGACCGTTGTGGAAAAGGATGGAAACAAGGTTTTACAGAAGATGTTGGCCGTTCGCCCGCAGGTAGTGCTGTTGGACGCCTTTATGCCCGGGCTGGACGCGCTGGCGGTCAAGCAGCGCTACAACGCCGCAGGCGAGCGCCACACCTCATTTTTCGTCACCGGCGCGTTCCAGAGCGAGGAGATGGTACAGGAGCTGCTGGACGAAGGCTTTGCCTACTATTTCGTCAAGCCCTTTGACGAAAGTGTCCTTGCCGCCCGGGTGCTCAAAGCAGCCAGCGGACAAGAAAAACACCTGCTCCACACCAGTGTGGACAGTGACGAACTGACCGTCACCGAAATATTGCACCAAATTGGCGTGCCTGCGCACATCAAGGGCTACCAGTTCCTGCGGGATGCCATCCTGCTCACCATGAACGAGCCGGAGTACATCAACGCTGTGACCAAGCGCCTGTACCCGGAAATCGCCAAGAAAAACGGTACCACCGCCAGCCGTGTGGAGCGCGCCATCCGCCACGCCATCGAGGTTGCGTGGGACAGGGGAGACGTGGATACCCTCAATAGCTACTTCGGCTATACCATCCATAACCTGCGGGGTAAGCCTACCAACTCGGAGTTCATCGCGATGATAGCTGATAAAATGCGGCTGGATAAGCGGCAGAGGGTGGGGTAAACAGCTGATATAAATAGGAGCGGCCATACAATTATAAAAAAGCATGGGATGACCCAAAGGCTTCATCTGAAAAAGGTGGAGCCTTTTCTCTTTGCATTTTCCTTCCCATCTGGTACAATGGTGCAGAAGGGAAGTGACAAAATGCCGGAAGTGGATGCGATCCGTGCGCAGCTGTTTGCGCTGCAAGATAAGGAATATCAGATCTTTTACAGCCGCCTGATGCCCACCCTGCCGCCGGAAACGGTGATCGGGGTGCGGGTGCCGCTGCTGCGTAAGCTGGCAAAACAGCTGGCAGATACCCCGGAAGCGGAGGCATTTCTGCAAGAACTACCGCATTTTTATTGTGAAGAAAACGCCCTCCATGCTTTTCTGCTGGAGCCTGTCCGGGATTACGGCACAGCGCTGGCGGCAACGGAGCGCTTTTTGCCCTATGTGGATAACTGGGCAGTCTGCGATAGCTTCAGCCCCAAGGTGTTTGCGCAGCATAAGCCGGAGCTGCTGTGTGCTATCCGGCGCTGGCTGAGCTCTGACCGGACGTATACCGTGCGCTACGGGATCGGGATGCTGACGCGGTATTATCTGGACGATGCCTTCCGGCCGGAATTCTGGCTTGGGTGGCGGCGGTGCACAGCGAGGAATACTATGTCAATATGATGCGGGCGTGGTATTTTGCCACTGCACTGGCGAAGCAGCCGGCAGCGGCGCTGCCGTGGCTGACCGAAAAGCGGCTGGACGTGTGGACGCACAACAAGACCATCCAGAAAGCAGTAGAAAGCCGCCGCATCCCCCCGGAGCAAAAGCAGGCTTTGCGGGCACTGCGCATTCGTTCACAAAAGCTTTGCGAAGAACGGTGCGTTTGACTGTTTACAATGTGGCGAATTTATTGTAAAATAGAATATAGCAAAAATGCCGGGTCTATCCGGCGAAAGATAAAATAGGTGGTGTTTGGATTATGGCATTGAAATATAAGCGTATCCTTTTGAAGATCAGCGGCGAGGCGCTGGGTGGCGAAAAGGGCATGGGCTTTGACGAGCCCACCATGGACGCTATTTGCGGCGGCGTGAAAAAGGCCCATGAGCTTGGCGTGCAGATCGGCATCGTTGTGGGCGGCGGCAACTTCTGGCGCGGCCGCTCCAGTGGCAAGATGGAGCGCACGCTGGCCGATAAGATCGGTATGCTGGCTACGGTGATGAACGCACTGGCTGTCTCCGATAAGCTGGAGCAGCTGGGTGTGCCCACCGAGGTGTTTACCTCGATCACCATGCCGCAGGTGGCCCCTGCCTTTACCCGCAAGGACGCTCTGCGCGCCATGGATGAGGGCAAGATCGCTGTGTTCGGCGGCGGCACTGGCAACCCCTTCTTCTCTACCGATACGGCTACTGCCCTGCGCGCCGTGGAGGTGAGCGCCGATGTGATGTTCAAGGCTACCATGGTGGACGGCGTTTACGATAAGGACCCCCACAAGTACCCGGATGCCAAAAAGTACGATACCCTTACCTTTACCAAGGTGCTGGAGGATCAGCTGGCCGTTATGGACGGCACCGCAGCTACCATGTGCCGCGACAACAAGCTGCCCATTCTGGTGTTTGATCTGGCCGACCCGGACAACATCGCACGGGCTGTGCAGGGCGAGAACGTGGGCACGCTGGTCTACGAGGGCTGAGCATAGCGCCCCGGTGCAACTGCATACGATTGGATAGAGCAGCAGCGGCGCAGTGCGCTGCCTGCATGGATCAATAGAATAAAGAAACAGGAGAACAACGACAATGAGCAGCAACACCAAGGTTTACGAAGATAAGATGAAGAGCTCTGTGGAGCACCTGAGTCGCGAGCTGGCCGCTGTGCGCGCAGGCCGTGCGAACCCCGCCGTGCTGGATAAGGTGGTCGTGGACTACTACGGTGCTCCCACCCCCATCCAGCAGTTAGCCGCTGTGGCCGTCTCTGAGGCACGCACCCTCACCATCACCCCTTGGGACCGCACCCTGCTGCGCCCCATCAGCAAGGCGATCATGGCCAGCGATGTGGGCATCACCCCCATTGATGACGGCGTTACCATCCGCCTGAACTTCCCCGCACCCAACGAGGAGCGCCGCAAGCAGCTGGCCAAGGAGGTCTCCAAGCTGGGCGAGGACGCCAAGGTTGCCGTGCGTAACGTGCGCCGCGATGCCATGGATAAGGCCAAGGCCATGAAGAAGGCCGGCGAACTGACCGAGGACACCCAGAAGACCATGGAAGAGGACGTCCAGAAGCTGACCGATAAGTATATCAAGAACATTGATGCTGCCGTGGAAGAAAAGCAGAAGGAGATCATGGCCGTCTGATCCGCAGCACACAATAACAACTGGGAGGTGCCGTGCGCTGGTGAAAGGTGCGCGGCACTTTTTGCAGGGCAGCCCTGCTGCCGGGAGGTATAAATGGCACACCCCAAAGAATTTGCCGAGGGGCTTTCCATCGGCATCATCATGGACGGCAATGGCCGCTGGGCGAAAAACCGCGGCCTGCCCCGCACCGCAGGACACAAAAAAGGTGCGGCGGTGTTCAAGGATATTGCCAACTACTGCGATGAACTTGGCGTAGCATCGGTGTATTTCTACGCGTTCTCCACCGAGAACTGGAAGCGCCCGCTGGAAGAGGTGGGAGCCATCATGAAGCTGTTCGCCCAGTACCTCATCGAGGGCTTTGATTACAAGAACCGCAATATCCGCATTAAGTTCTTGGGCGACCGCACCGCGCTGGACCCCAAGCTGCAAAAGATGATGAATGAACTGGAAGGGGACTCTGCCTGCAAGACCGGCATGACCCTGAACATCGCCATCAACTACGGCGGCCGCCCGGAGATCGTGCGGGCAGCGCAGCAGCTGGCAGCAAAGGTTGTAGCAGGCGAGATCCGCCCCGAGGACATCAACGAGCAGATGATGAGCGATGCCATGTACACCGCCGGACAGAAGGACCCGGACTTTATCCTGCGTCCCAGCGGAGAAAAGCGGCTGTCCAACTTTATGCTCTGGCAGGCCGCCTATTCGGAACTGGTGGAGATGGATGTGCTCTGGCCGGACTTTACCCGTGCCGATCTGGATACCGCCATTGAGGAGTTCAACCACCGCAGCCGCCGGTTCGGTGGCATCTGAGCGGTTCAGTAACCGTATTGCAAACCCTGCACCTAAGGTGCAGACCCGACAGACCCGGTACTTCCTCGGGTCGGAATGCGTTGCCCTGCAAGGGGCTGCTGCCGGAAGAACAAAGGAGATCAAACCTATGAAAACACGCATTATTACTGCGATCGTGGGCATTTTGGTGCTCATTGGCGTGATGTTTACCTTCAACACCATGGTGTTCAATCTGGTGATCGCAGCCATCACCCTGATCGCCATCCACGAGATTTACAGCGCCCTCGGTTTTGAAAAAAAGGACTGGCTCATGTACGCAGTGCTGGTACCCTACACATTGCTGGTCATGCTTTCCAGTTACAGCGCCATGCGCAAGCTGGTCATGCCCATGTCTTTTGTGCTGGTCACCTTTTTTGCTATCTATCTGGTGGTGCGCAACGGTACCATCAGCTACCAGAAGGCCAGCGGTCTTTTGGTGTTTTCGGGCATCGTGATCTTCTGCTTCTACTCTTTTATCCTGCTCAAGGAGCGTCTGCCGGTAGAAAAATTCGGCTATGATGCGGTTTTCTTCATCCTGCTCATCCTCTGCTTTGCATGGGGCGGCGATACCTGTGCCTATTTTGCAGGCCGCGCCTTTGGCAAGCATAAGCTGTGCCCGGTGGTCAGCCCCAAAAAGACGGTGGAGGGTGCCATCGGCGGCGTGCTGGGCACCATGGTGTTCGGCGTGGTCGCTACCCTCATCTACTCCATAGCGGCAAACCGCATGGAAGCCTTTACCCGCTCCAATATCGGCGTTTCTATGTATGTGATCATCGCGCTGCTGGGCTGCATCGCTGCGGTGCTGGGCATCTACGGCGACCTGTTTGCCAGTGTGGTCAAGCGCCAGTGCGGCATCAAGGACTATGGCACCATCTTCCCGGGGCACGGCGGCATTCTGGATCGCTTTGACAGCGTGATGTTCATTGCGCCTTTCGTGACCATGGTCATTACCGCCGTGTTCTACGCCTGATACAGGGGAGGAAACTATTATGTCTAAAAAAATTACGCTGCTGGGTTCTACCGGCTCTATCGGCACCCAGAGTCTGGATGTCATCCGCGCTCAAGGGTACGAGGTCTACGGCCTTTCTGCCCACAGCCATGTGGAAAAGATCTTGCAGCAGATCGAGGAGTTTCACCCGAAATACGTCTGCATGACCGACCCGGACGCCGCCGCAAAGCTGGACGCTGCGCTGGCAGGCCGGGCAAATGCGCCCAAGCTGCTCACCGGCCCGGAGGGGCTGAAGGAGCTGGCTGCGCTGGACGGCCCGGATGTGGTGCTGAACAGTGTGGTGGGCATTGCCGGCCTTGGTGCCAGCCTGTGCGCCATCGAAAGCGGCCACGATCTGGCACTGGCCAACAAGGAAAGCCTTGTTACCGGCGGTCATCTGGTCACGCAGGCTGTGGAAAAGCACGGCGTGCAGCTGCTGCCCGTGGACAGCGAGCACTCCGCCATTTTCCAGTGCCTGCAGGATAAGGAAAGCGCTCCCAGCCTGACCAAAATTCTGCTCACGGCCTCCGGCGGCCCCTTTTTCGGCATGACCACCGAGCAGCTGCGCGGCAAGACCCGTGCAGACGCCCTCAAGCACCCAAACTGGAATATGGGCGCAAAGATCACCATCGACTCCGCCACCCTGATGAACAAGGGTCTGGAACTGATCGAGGCTGTATGGCTCTTCGGTCTGCCCCCGGAAAAAATCCAAATCGTGGTGCAGCGCCAGAGTATCGTCCACTCTGCGGTGCAGTTCAGCGATAATTCGATCATCGCGCAGCTGGGTGTGCCGGATATGCGTATCCCCATCCAGTACGCCTTGACCTACCCCAAGCGTGTGCCGGGCGTAGTGCCAGAGTTGGACTTTACCACCCTGAAGCTGCTCACCTTCGATGTGGCCGACGAAGAGACCTTCCGTTGCCTTGCCGCCTGCAAAAAGGCCATTCGCAAGGGCGGTCTTGGCCCCTGCGCCGCCAACGGTGCCAACGAGGAAGCCGTTAAGCTGTTCCTTGAGGACAAGATCGGCTTTTTGGATATCGGCCGCTTGGTGGAGGCTGTTGTGGATAGCGACAGCTTTGGCGGCGACTATACGCTGGCAGACGTGTACGAGTGCGACCGCATGGCGCGCGCATTCGTGCGGGCACACCTGTAACGCTTTATCAGCAATATACGCCTCGGCACTGTTTTTGTAACAGTTCCGGGGCGGTATAGGAGAACGAATGTCATTTATTATCACCATTCTTGCCGCGCTGCTTGTGTTCAGTGCGGTGATCGCCATCCACGAGTTCGGGCATTTTACTGTGGCAAAGCTCTGCGGCATTCAGGTCAATGAGTTTTCCATCGGCATGGGGCCGGTGCTCTGGAAAAAGAATCATAAAGGCACCCAGTACAGTCTGCGTGCCCTGCCAGTGGGTGGCTTTGTAGCGCTGGAAGGGGAGGAAAGCCCCGAAAGCCAGCAGGCAGAAGCTGTCCATACTGTGCAGGAGCAGCCCGCCCCGGAGACGGAAGCACCTGTGCAGCCAACCGGCATCCCTCTGAACGAGGCACCGGTATGGCAGCGGGCACTGGTCATGGTAGCCGGTGCTGTCATGAATTTCGTGCTGGGCTTTGTGGTGCTGGTGTTTTTGATCGCCGCCCAGAATGAGCCTATCACCAGCAAGACCATCTACGCCATTCAGGACGGTGCCCTCTGCGGGCAGACCGGCCTGCAGGCGGGGGACAAGGTTCTGGCGGTGAACGGCCGCCGCTGCTTTGTGGCCAATGATATCCTGTACGAGCTGGTGCGCACCCGGTCTTACAGCGCAGATTTTACCGTCCTGCGGGACGGCCAAAAGGTGCAGCTGCCGGGGGTGCAGTTCGACACATGGCAGGACGAGAAGGGCGAGACCCACATGAGCATCGGCTTTTCCGTCTACGGGCTGGAAAAGACTCCCGGCAATGTGCTGCGGGAGGCGGGCAACAGCGTGCTGTATTACGGCCGCATCGTGTTCACCTCCCTTGTGGACTTAGTGCGCGGGCGGGAGAGCATCAACAACCTCTCCGGCCCGGTGGGTATCGTGTCGGCCATCGGGCAGGCCGCCAGCTATGGCTGGCAGGACTTGCTGGAGCTGCTGGCGCTGATTACCGTCAACCTTGGTATCCTCAACCTGCTGCCTTTCCCGGCGCTGGATGGCGGCAAGGTGGTATTTTTGGTCATTGAAGGCGTCACCGGCCATGCTGTGCCGGAAAAGCTGCAAAGCATGCTCACCCTTGCAACCTTCGGGCTGCTGTTCGGGCTGATGCTCTTTGCAACCTACAACGATATTCTCCGGCTTATTACCGGGACAGTATAAGAAAGGGGAACCCTTATGCGGCAGAAAAAACGCGAAGTGAAGATCGGCAATGTGACCATTGGCGGCAGCAACCCCATTGCGGTGCAGACCATGCTCAATGTACCGGTGGAGGACATCGAGGGCAATGTGGCGCAGGCCAAGCGGTGCGAAGCCGCTGGCTGTCAGATTTTGCGGGTCACCTGCCCCAGCCCGGCAGATGCAAAGTGCATCGAGGCCGTCAAAAACGCGGTGAATATCCCCATCGTGGCAGATATCCACTTTGACTATAAGGCTGCGCTGGCCTGCGCGGACGTAGGCGTAGATAAGATCCGTATCAACCCGGGCAATATCGGCGATGACGACCGGGTAAAGGCAGTGGTGGATGCCTGCCAGCAGAAGAATATCCCTATCCGCATCGGCGTCAACGGCGGCAGTCTGGAAAAGCACATTCTGGCCCGCTACGGCGCACCCACCCCGGAAGCCATGGTGGAAAGCGCTTTGTACCATGTGCGGCTGCTGGAAAAGTTCGATTTCAATAACATCGTCATTTCCATTAAAAACTCCAACGTGCCCCGCATGATGGAAGCCTACCGCCAGCTCAGCGCCGTCACCGACTACCCGCTCCATGTGGGCGTCACCGAGGCCGGTACCTATCAGATGGGTCTGCTGAAAAGCGGCATGGGCATCGGCGGGATGCTGCTGGAGGGCATCGGCGATACCATCCGCGTGTCGCTGGCTGCCGAGCCGGAAAAAGAGGTGGAGGCAGGCTTCAACATCCTGCGCGCCGTGGGCTTCCCGGTCACCGGACCGGAGGTCATCACTTGTCCCACCTGCGGACGCACTCAGTACCCCTGCACCGAGATCGCCAACGAGGTGGAAAAGCGGCTGCAGGGCTACAAAAAGTCCATCAAGGTGGCCGTGATGGGCTGCGTTGTCAACGGTCCCGGCGAGGCACGCGAAGCCGATATCGGCATTGCGGGCGGCAAGGGCGAGGCTGTGCTGTTCATCCATGGCAAGCCCATCAAAAAGCTGACCGGCGATAACATTCTGGATCAGTTCATGGATGAAATCTATAAATTGTAAGCATTTTTTTCCCTACTGCCACACCCGCAAAAACGGGTGCGGCAGTTTGTGCTGTAAAGAACCCACCAAAAAGGAGTACCATTTGTGAAACCACTTGTTTCCCAGCTGTGGCCGCAGTTTATGGCGGACCCGGATTTTGCGGCCTGCTTCGGGCAGGTGATCGTGGAGCACGCCCGGATGCTGCGGCAGGACCGGCAGGTCGAGTTTACTCTGCGCAGCGCCGCCCCGCTGGACCAGAACCTCTGCGCCCGGTTGCTGGCTTCCCTGCAGCCGGACTATGAAGGCTTTGAACTGAAGATCAAAAACCTGTTCGGCTATGCCATGCTGGACGAGCACGCTTTGCGCACCCTGCTGGAGGACATGAAGCGGGACGGTGTGCCCATCAACGGCTTTCTGGACAGGAGCAGCATTACCATCACCGGGCAGAACATCACGGTGGGGGTGTGCCACGGCACAAAGTTTTTGCAGGAGATGGGCTTTGAGGAACTGCTTGCAAAGCGCATTGCCGAGCACACCGGCGTTACCCCAAAGGTGACGCTGCAAAGCGCGGTGACTGCGGCCGAGCAGCAGCAGATGGAAGAAAAGCTGGAACGCAAGATCGCACCGCCGGTGGTCAAATTTGAGAAAAAGAACACCGCACCGTCCATCAAGGTGGAGGGACTTAACCTTACCGATAAACCTGTCACCATCTTCCACGGCAAAATGTTCACCCCCAAAAATCTTACGCCCCTCAAGGATCTGGGCGGCGAGGGCGGCAAGTGCATGATCTGGGGCGATGTATTTTTTACTGAGGTCAAGGGCAACTACCGCAAGATCTATACTGTGTCCATCACCGACTATACCGGATCTATCAATCTGAAGGTTCGCGCACAGGAAGGGGAGGACTGCTCCAAGTGGGAGGGCATTGGCAAGGGCAGCACGGTCATCGTGCGGGGCGACTGCTCCTACGATAAATACGAGCACGACTACATCGTGTACCCCTACGATGTGCTGATCGTGGAGCGCAAAAAGCGGGAGGATACTGCCCCGGAAAAGCGGGTGGAGCTGCATCTGCACACCAAGCTTTCCAGCATGGACGGCTTCTGCGACCCCGGCGGCATCGTCAAGCTGGCGCACCGCATGGGACACCCCGCCATTGCCATCACCGACCACGGCGTGTGTCAGGGCTATCCGGAAGCCATGCTGGCAGCCGATGACATCCACAAAAAAGACCCGGATTTTAAACTCATCTACGGCTGCGAGGCCTATTTTGTGGACGACATGGTGCCCTGCGTTTACGGCGTAAAGGATCAGCCGCTGGACGGCGAGTTCTGCGTGTTTGACACCGAGACCACCGGTCTTGACCCCGGGGTAGAGTACCTTACCGAGATCGGCGCGGTCATCATCCGCAACGGCGAGGTGGTGGAGGAGTTCGATACCTTTGTCAAGCCCGGCAAGCCTATCACCCCCAAGATCACCGAGCTGACCGGCATCACCAACGAGATGGTAGCGGACGCCCCCAGCGAAAAGGAAGCGCTGGAAGCTTTTCTTGCCTTTGCAGGTGACCGCATTCTGGTGGGACACAACGTCCACGCCTTTGATATGCGCTTTCTGCGGGCAGCAGCCAAGCGCAGCGGCATCAAGCTGGAGCCTACCTATATCGACACCCTGACCATGGCGCAGACTATGTACCCGGGCCTGCACAATTATAAGCAGGGCACCATCAATAAGCATCTGGAACTGCCCGCCTACGAGGCGCACCGCGCCTGCGAGGATTCCGCTGCACTGGGACGCATCTTCTGCGTGATGCTGAACGACTTAGCGGAAAAAGAGGTAACGAAGGTCAGCGAAATCAACACCGGTCTTGGCGGCAACCGTGAGGTGCTGAAAAAGAAATACTACCACCTCATCATTCTGGTCAAAAACCAGATGGGTCTGAAGAACCTGTACAAAATCGTCAGCGAGGCACACGTCAACTACTTCTTCAAAAAGCCCCGCGTGCCCCGCAGCCTGCTGAACAAGTACCGGGATGGCCTGCTGCTCACCAGCGCCTGTGAGGCAGGCGAGTTGTACCGCGCCATCGTGGACGGCACCAGCTACGAGGAACTGAAAAAAATCGCTGCCTACTACGATATCCTTGAGATCCAGCCGCTGGGCAACAACGCCTATATGGTGCGGGACGGCAAGGTGGACAGCGAGGAACGGATCAAGGAGTTCAACCGCACCGTTATCAAGCTGGGTGAGGATCTGCACAAACCGGTTATTGCCACCGGCGACGTGCACTTTACCGAGCCGGAGGATGCGATCTATCGCGCTGTATTACAGGCGGGCAACGGCTTTAAGGATGCTGACAATCAGCCGCCGCTGTTCTTCCGCACCACGCAGGATATGCTGGCGCAGTTCTACTATCTGCCCAAGGAAAAGGCCTACGAGGTGGTAGTAAAGAACCCCCGCAAGATCGCCGCCATGATCGACAACAACGTGCGCGCCATCCCCCGGGGCACCTACCCGCCCAGCATCGAGGGCGCAGAGCAGCAGCTGCGCGATGCCACATGGGAGCACGCCAAGCGGGATTACGGCGACCCCTTGCCTGAGATCGTGGAAAAGCGGCTGCAAAAGGAACTGGATTCCATCTGCGGCCACGGCTACGCGGTGCTGTACGTCATTGCGGTCAAGCTGGTGGCCTACTCCAATGCGGGCGGCTATCAGGTGGGCAGTCGTGGCTCTGTCGGCTCCTCCGCTGTGGCGCACTTTTCCGGCATCTCGGAGGTGAACAGTCTGCCGCCCCACTACCGCTGCCCAAAGTGCAAGCACAGCGAGTTCATCACCGATGGCAGCGTGGACGACGGCTTTGACCTGCCGGACAAAAACTGTCCCAATTGCGGCACCCGCATGCTGGTGGATGGCCACGACATCCCCTTCGAGACCTTCCTCGGCTTCTACGGTGATAAGGAACCGGATATCGACCTGAACTTCTCCGGTGAGTACCAGTCCAACGTGCACCGCTATACCGAGGAGCTGTTCGGCAAGGCCAACGTGTTCAAGGCCGGCACGGTGTCCGGTATTCAGGATAAAACGGCCTACGGCTACGTTAAAAAATATCTGGACGAGCGGCAGCGCACCGTGAACCACGCCGAGGAAAACCGCCTGACGCTGGGCTGCACCGGCGTCAAGCGCACCACCGGCCAGCACCCCG
>ERZ780223.3174-NODE-3174-length-12656-cov-3.262995_pt1 | contig 12656 bp, 17 predicted proteins | sample MGYA00511016_ERZ780223 | MGnify/ENA primary metagenome ERZ780223 (study PRJEB29588, sample SAMEA2159032) | human gut metagenome | biome: human gut; feature: human-associated habitat; material: faeces | place: Denmark | collected 2008/2010 ... | reverse complement strand
TTACCATATTAATAGGTCCTTTGGCTATATCTGCTATCATTGAGAATATTCCACCAAATGCATCAACTATACCTTCCCAGGCTTTTGACCAGTCACCTGAAAATACACCAGCAATAAAGTCAATCAATCCACCAAATATCTGCTTTACATCACCAAATATATTAGAAACATTTTGCAAATAAGCATTCATTATATCGCCTATAAAGCCGAAGCTATCTGAAAAATCTATGTTAAAAATATTCTGTAACCAGTTATCAAATGAAGAAAATGCAGACTTTATATCCTGCCATATGCCTTTGAACCAGTCACCTGCTTTACACCATTTATCAGTAATCCAATCCCAGCATTTTCCTGCTGCATCCTTAACTACATCCCAATGTTTTACTAACTCGTATATAGCCACACCTAATGCTGCTAAAGCCACTATAACTAATGTTATAGGACTTGTTAATACTGACATAGCAACACCAAATGCTGTTGTAGCTGCTGTGGCTAACCAAGTAGCCGCTGTATGTGCTGCTGTGGCTGCTGTATCTGCTACTTTAGATGCCGTTGATATTCCCCATTGTATGGCCTGAGAAACTAATTCCTTTGTTGCCAATGCCATATTTACAATAAAATCTTTTATTCCTGTGGTAACATCTACAGCTTTATTTTTTGCTTTCTCTGCAGTATTCTTTACCCACTCTATTGATTGAAGTGCTAACTCCTTAGTTGCCTTTGCCATATCAATAGCCAGGTTCTTAATATTTCCGCCTATATCAACAGCTTTATTCTTAGTCTTCTCAGCAGTATTCCTTACCCATTCAACAATATCATCTTTCAATGCTATAGTTGATGCTTTAATATTAGTTACTAAGTCCTTAATACCTTTTACTGTATCCGATTGCAGGATATTTACCTTAAACCAAGTAGTATAATATATTTCAAGCTTTGATATGGATTGTATAATGCTTTTAACAAAATCTTTTGCATACATAGCACAAAGCTGAACTGTTTCAAACTTATCAGCTATTTTTGCTAATGTACAAGCATGTATTGCCGCTTTCATTTTATTTATAATTCCAACAACACCGCCAGCATTCATAAGAAATTCTGCTAAATCTACAGCTTTCCAAACTGCTGCAAATGCTCCTATTGTTATCACTATTGCATCAAATGGACCTTGATTATCCTTTATCCAATCAGATATACCCTCTAAAGCAGAGGCTAATCCTTTCAGAACATCAACAATCACTCCACCAGTCCACTTTGCCACAGGCTCAAGGAAATTATCCCAAGCCCACATCCACAAAGGCTTTAATGCATCTAATGCACTATTCAGTACATCTAAACAACCTGCTAATACATCAAGAAATGCCGGAAGCAAATCTTCTATGGTCCACTTAGCCAAAGGAACAAATATATTGTAATAAGCCCATTCCAATCCTGCGAATAACTTCTCTGTTAATGGTTGTGCGGCTCTCTTAAGATTATCTAGTGATGATATCAGATTATCAAAAGATATTGCTTTAAGTGGCTCTAATGCTTTCTTGACTTTATCTGCCATATCAGATATTGTACTTGAAACATTAGATGTACTTTTACTCACATCTGGTACAAGGTCAACGCTTCCGATTCCTGAAGATATTCCACCTGTACTACCGCTTGAATCAGAACTATCATCTGTTTGCTCTGTCAGCTTATTTATCTGGTCAAAGCCTGCAAGGGACTTCTCAATATCCTTTGCTGTCTTCTTAGCTGCATCTCCTATTCCGCTTACATTATCTGCAGCACCTCCAGCATCATCTCCTATGCCTGCTATATCAGCACTTATACTTCCCATAGAGGATGATATATCGGCACCTGTAAGCATCTGCACGAAACTAGCAAATCCATCTGCCACTTTCTGCAGTCCTGCAAGCAGACTATTAAATCCACGCAGAATAGGTGTAAACAATGCTATGAAGCCTTTACCAAGGCTAGCCTTTAACTGCTGAAACCTTAATGTAAGTATTCTTGTCTGATTCGCCCAGGAATCCTGTGTTTTAACAAAGTCTCCTGTGGCATTGGACAAAGCACTTGTAACGTACTGATAACGCAGCATTACTTTTTCCTGCTCTGTCATCTTGGCTGTAGTTTTACCGAAGCCGTTATTAAGTGCATACTGGTCTAAGTTAGTCTGAGTCATAATCACGCCCAAGTCCTTGAGCGTTTCAGTCTCACCAGTCCAGATAGATTTCAGCTTTGTATATGCTTCATCCGTACTAAGATTGTAAAATGATGCAACATCACCGGTTAATCCTGTGACATTTTCAGCCATATCAAGTGCCGCCTTACCTGTAATACCCATAGCATTACTCATCTGGCCAAACACACCCATGTACTTCTTAGCCGATAATTCCGATAAGCCAAAGTTAGTCATAGCATTGGAAGCCCACTGGTCTGCCTGCCAGCTTAAGTCCTTAAATGCTGTATCTACGACATTCTGTACTTCTGTTACATTAGAACCTACTTCTATGCAATCTTTCGTAAACTTAGTAACTGCAGCTATACTTAGTCCTGCAGCTATCTTCTTACCAAAACCACTAAATATGCTTGTAGCCTGCTTAGCCGCCTTATTGGAAGCTCCTGTAAGCTGATTAACTATCTGTGAACTATCTATTCCAAGTTCCAGAGCTATCTGACCTACTGTATCTGACATTCGCCCTCCTTTCTGACACAATTAAAAAGCTGCCTACTTCTTTGAGTAAGCAGCCTTAAAATCTCGTTGTAATCGTGTCCAATATTCTATATACTGTGGTGTTCCCACCATTTTCCTATTACGCTTCAGAAGCCAGTCATCATGTATCTTTTTCTGTTCCTTAGTAAAGCTATTGATAACTTTAATGTCTTTCTCTGCCCTTATACTTACTACTCTTCCAAGTGGTGTTTCAGGCATTATTCCTGATAATAAAGAACAGAATTCCGCCCAAGACATATCATCTTCCGTTCGCAATCGTATGCCATACTGTGACAGGAAGCTTGACTCTATCAATTCCCAGTCATCATATATGTCATAATATATTTCACTATGAGGGTGTATCCTCCTCTCCATATGTACCTGTGGCAACACCCATTATTGCATTATACATTTCCTTATATTCTGGAAGCGGTAAGTCCATAGCCTCAATCTTATCTGCTGCCTCTTTGCCAATAAGCATTTCAAGAGCCTTTGTTATAAATCCCATTCCGTTGTCACTATCTTTCTTCTTTTCAGCCTCAGCAGCCATAGCCTGTACATTAAGAATTGTGTTCTTTCTGTTATTCACAGTTACCACTAAGTCATCAGTAATACGAACCATAGGTAACTGGTTTGTAATCTTCATTGATATGTCTATTACTTTAAAATCTGTCTTTGCCATTATTCAAATTCTCTCTTTCTTTTTTATTCTGTATATGGAATATATGTTGGTTTTCCATCTGACTGTGCTTCCCATTCAAGTGCATCAATGCTTGTTGAGTCTCCTCCAAGGGAAGTTACATTTATAACTGCTGGGATAAGAAGCTGGTCAAGGTTTGGGAAAATAATTGAAACCCAGGTATTACATTCCTGTCCTGTCTTTAAAGCCAGGCTTGCGATATAATCATTACCTTCATCACCATAATTACGCTTACCACCCATAGTCATACCCAATGATTTACCTGTTGTAAGTCTTCTTGTCCAGCCTGCCTGATCCATTGGATTCCATTCTTCAATTGTTCCATCTACGGATATGCTTAAGCTCTCTGCATCTTTTACAACCTTTGTTTCTACTGTTTCCGGTGTATCTGTGCTCTTTCTTCCTGTTATGCATACACCGAACTGAATTGTATGCACCGGATTAACGCCAGTAAGAGGTGTTGCTCCTGCATTATATCCAGCTAATTTAGTATTCTGTGCCATACCTTTACCTACCTTTCATAATAAATATCTAATTCTATTACACTCTCAAAGATACCTTTATCATCTGTCCCTACATCCACAGGTCCATCAACCTGCATTTTAGTAAATAGAAGCCTTGTATCATTGATTATTTTATTGTTGGTGTCTCTAAGCATATTATAGAGCTGTTCCGAGGTTTCTTCTGTATCTCTTACACTCTTATTCCAGTGTACTAATATACTTACAGACTTAATACGATAAGAGCTGTTATTTAAACCTCCTACAGCCGTCTGTAGAGGTCTTTGTCTGTTAAGATTATATACTCCTATGCTCTTATCTTTTTTATTGTCAAGCTTGCCGCAATATACATTATTATTGTCTGCAATGCCAAGACCTGCTATATAATCTCTTACATCACCTATCCCTAACATCATAACCCCGCATTTTTCTTGTATAACTTAGCAAATGTATCTGGAGCAAAATTTCTTTTCTTACCATCTTTGAGATAATCATATAGCCACCTGCCCTTTGCATTTGCATTGCCTTCGTGTCTTTTACCTTTATCATCTACCCAAGGTGATTGATGGAAGTTATATTCAGGATGATAATATAACCTTCTTACATATGGCGTACTTGATATAAGTTCTACCTTGCCATTGGCTATATCCTGTGTATATACAAATGTGCTTTCATTTTGCAGTGTACCTGTATCCCTAGGCATTACCTGACTTTGAACTACATTCGTATGTATTGCTTCCGCTGTCTGTGCCAGCGACACCTGTGCTGCTGCCGTAAGCCTTTTCAACACTGGCATATTAAGCTTTACTGTTGATTTAACATTCTTTGCCATTACATCACATCCAATCTCACATAATTTACTGTTCCATCAGGATTACGGCATTTTGTACCCTTGTATATATGCCTTGTTTCGCCAAACACCGTTATATCTCCCTTAGTAATAAGAGGCAGCTCTGGCGCAATATCTCCAGGTATCAAAGCACATCCTTCAAGTTGTATAAGCTTCTGTTCTACTGTGAGCACCGTCTTTCCACTGTCTTGATAGTTGCATAATCCGTCCCATACCACAGGGTCTAACTGCTCCCCATATACGTTTTGACCCTCCTGCTCTATCTCAATATGTACTTCTGTTTTACAGAACTGCTTTAATACTAAACAAGGATATTTCATACTCACACCCCCAGACTTAAACAACAGAAGCCTGTCTGGCAAAGCACCCGGTATGTATCACGCTTTACAGCAATTCCATTCTGCACAAGAACATTCCAACTGCTGCCAAACTGCATAGATACTCCATTTACAGCATAATTCTGCAAGACACAATTAATCATGTCTTCATTCTCATACTCAAAATCAGCCATATCACAGCATACATCTATGATTATTGCCTGCTGGAACTCTGTCAGATTATCAAAGCCTCTTGAAGTTATACGATTAAAAGTAAGCGAGTCGATGTGTCGGCTCGCCTGTTTTAATCTCTTCTCAATCTGTTCTTCTGGAATAGTATTATGTTCGCTTAGATATTGCTCTTTACTTGCATATACCATAGGCTCACGCTTCCTTGACGGCTTTTATTTTCTTTAAAATGCCTTCCTGTGTTGTTGCCTGCCCAATATCAATGCCGTTGTCCTTAGCATATGCAGTTAATTCTTCAACTGTCATAGCTGTTAAATCAACGTCATTTTTATTTTTTAATCTATTAAGCTCATCAAGAACCTCTTTATACTTTTCATAAGGCACTGTCTTGCCCTTACCATAAGCTATGATATTACCTTCATTATCAGCAATATCATAGCCCTCTGCAATATAACGCTCCTGTTCCTGCTCCGTTATTGTGTATTCCTTATTTGCTTTTAATGCTTTCATCATATGCCTCCTATTCTCCTTCTACATTCATAGCACAGCCGTCCGCTTTCCTTTCAAGCAAGAACAGGTCTCCATAATTACGATTCTGGTAAAGATAGCCATCTGCTGTCCTTGAATCTGTTCCCGGTGTAAATAACTTGATATAGCTGTACTTGTCACGGCATACAACGCAGGAAGTGTGAATAAGTATCATATTAATCTGCTTTGCTGAACCTGATGCCTTACAGCCATCTGTAAAATCATATGCTGTTTTCATTCTTGCAGATGGTACTGTCTTAAGTATTACATCATCTAAACTATGAACATTACGATTAACACTATTTGCTCCGCCATTAACTGCCATTGTTCTCTGGATACCCTCTGCATTCTTCGCAATCTTCATCATCTTTGGAGTGAGATAAAGAATTCTGCCTTCCTCTGGAACACCTGCTTCATCCATAGCTGCCATCATATCATCAAATACATCCAAGAAATTAGCCGCTGTAATAGCTGTTGTGCTGATGTTGCCTGCCTTATATGTATTAAGTTCTGCGTACAGCTTAGAAAATCTATAGCTGTCCTTTTCAGGAATTGCCTGTTCTGTTTCAAACACATTCTGAATATTAGCAACTGATAATGTTAAGTTAGTTTCATCAATATCCATTGGATCTACAAAGAACTCTATATCTCTGTCGTGTGAAAGTTTCTTTGGTTCCCAGTCGTTGCTTAATGTACCAGAATTAAAACCTGGTGTTCTTGTGTGGTCTTTATAACCACTCACTGTCATTCTTGGTAACTTTATTGTCTGTGCATTGATAAATGTTACCTGTGGATTAGATTTTGTTAAGTCATCTGAACACAGCTCCTTTTCGTATTTCTGCTGTAAAAGCTGTGTAAATGTTTCTGCATATTCATATACTGCCATACTTTTTTACCTCTTTTCTTATAGTCCGAAGGCTTTCTTTAAAGCCTCCTCGTTACTCTGATTATTATTTCCTGCTGGAGCTCCAATCTGAAAACCAGAATTGTTCTCCGTACTTGGTTTTAATGCTGGTACATCTTTAAGGACCTGCTCTAAGGAAGCTTTAATATTATCCTCAGAGATTTTTCCGTCTGCATCCTTAGCTTTACTAAAATCAGCCATTTTAAGGACATACTGTAATGTCTTTACATTAATACCAAGTTCTACTGCTACCTTTGTAGCCGTAAGCTCTATACGAGCCTGTTCAGCATCTTTCTGTGCCGCTGCCACTTCGTTCTGAAGACTAGCGTTAGCGTTCTGCTGCTGTTCTACCTGCTGCTGTTTATTCTGCTTAAATGTTGCAATAGCCTGGCTTACTTCCTCCTCGGATAGTCCCTGCTGCTGGAAATAGCTTTTAAGCACAGCATTTTCTTTCTTGGCAGTTGCGGTGTCTAACATACTCTGTATTTTGTCATAGTCAATTCCAGCCGCCTGCTGATTGTTCTGACCACCCTGCTGTCCTGCCTGTCCATTATTGTTACTTCCAGCGTTCTGGTCGCCGTTACCATCTCCGCCCTCAGCGAAGAACTGTAAATTAATAGGTAATGTCTTTCTCATCACTCTATCTCCTTTCTTCCGTTTACCGCTCGTCAGCATTTTCCTAAAGTTTAGTGCCATTAAGTTTTGGGCATATAAAAAGGACACCCATTACTGAGTGTCCATAATATTGATATTAAATTGTCTATTTCATATTGTTTAATACTTCTTTAAGCCTTTTTACTATATTGTTCTGTTTTGAATATAACATATATATGGCTGCTGGTGACTCGCTAGCTTCTATAAGTGAGTCACCTTCTGCAAAAGCCGTCTGTATAAATCCTAATGTTGCTGTTGTCTGTTCCAATTCATAAAGTGCATTTTCAAAATCAATTTTAGCTGACATACTACAATACCTCCATATTCATCTGTGCATTACTGTTCTGTATCTGTTCTTTGAGTACCACAGGCAACTGATAGCTCTCAATTATGGATATTGCTATATCACACTGTCTACGCTTAATTGACTTGTAAGAAGTAACCTGAAACTGTCTTTTAAGCTCTCTGTATATATCAGTGTATACCTTACCGCTCAAAGACTTATCGTGATAAGCATTACTATCTTTACCGCCTAAGGCACGAGTTCCAACCTTACGAACTGCTGTTGTAATTCTGTCACATTCTATATTCATAAGTGGCATATCCTGCTTGAAGTCTTCAAGCTCCTGCTTAACTTCATCAATCTTATCATTAACTTCAAGGATTGCCTGACTCTGCAACTGAAGCTGTTCAAGGGCTGTACGTGACTTGCTTTTGTTTATATGTTCTTCCATATCGTGAAAACGATTGATGTATCTTGCAGTAAACTCTGTTCCCTTTGTGCCTGTAAGCTTATGCGCTATAAACTCACAGCCTTTCTTGGTTACATTATAACAAGGCATTACCTTATTCTGACTGTTTTTGTATGTACTTTCTACAAAGAAATCGGACTGTCCAATTTTGGCTTGTCCTAATTGTTCCGCATAATTCCTTATGTCCCTTAATAATTTACTATGTTCCTTTCCGACCATTTCGGCTACTTCGATACTTGTTATTGTTTGTTCAATCTTGTTCATTTTAAAATCTCCTTTCAAATCTTCTTGAAAGAAGTTTCCATCTGCATTATAATATTTACAGAAGGTAACTTCTAACCTGAACAATCGTTAGTGCTGTGGTAGGTGCAACGATTGTTCTTATTTTTGACCAGTTTCATATTTAAATCAATCTATTTTAATCATATTTCCACTCTAGTAGAATGTAATTTTTTACAATTAACTGGTCAAGAGGTTATTATTTTTTTCGATATATCGTATGCTCACCTTACCACTTTATTAAAAGCTTGTAAACCGCTGTATTTCTCTATATTTCTTGACAGTTTATACTTTTTTATTTTAATTTTTATAAATAAAAAATCAGCAAGAAGAAATTACTCAAATCAAACAGGTATTACTCTAATAGCATTAATAGTAACAATTGTAGTATTACTAATCTTAGCAGGAGTAAGCTTAAATGCAATATTTAGTGAAAATGGAATAATAAAAAGAGCACAAGATGCCCAAAATAAAATGGACCAAGCAACACAAAATGACTTAGACTCAATAAATGAGCTAAATAATTGGATAGACGGAAAAACAAATGGAACAACAGGAGGAAATACAACAGGTGGAGATGCCAATCCATCAACAACACCTAAAATCTCAACATTAGTAGGAAAAGTAGTAGATAAAAATACAAAAGCAGAAGATGCATATGGAAATAAAATAACAATACCAAAAGGATTTAAAGTATTAGCACATAATCCTACTTCAAGTACAGGAGCAGTAACATATACTTATAGCGGAGATAATATTCCAGCAGTACAAGATGGAATAGTAATAGAAAATGGAACAGATGGAAATCAATTTGTATGGGTACCAGTAGGAACAATAAAAAATAAAAACAACACAACAAATACAATAACTCTAGGAAGATACGAATTTGACAGTAATACTGGAGCACTAAAATCAACAACACCAGTACAGGTCGCATCAGTAGAAAATTGTACGAAAATAGTTACAATTTCAAGAGATGCGGTGGATTATCAAGAATTAAGTACATTTAGAGAAGGAAATTCAGCAACAGATTCAACAGCTCAAAATGCTACAGCAAGAAATTTAGAAGAATTCATATCAACAACCTTAGCAAATGGAGGATATTATATAGCACGATTTGAAGCAAGTGGAACAGCATCAAAAATAACTTCAAAATATAATCAAACAGTATTAGGTAATATAACACAACCAAATGCAGCAAAAGCAGCAAGAGAGATGTATGGAGAAATAAAAGAAAATAATAAATTGGTATATGCAAGTGATTTAGTAAATAGTTATGCATGGGATACAGCAATAATATTTATACAAACATATTCAACAGGAGAAGACGCAAGTAGTTATGCAAGTCAAAATAAAAGTACATCATTTGCAAAAACAGGAAAAAATAATGACAAATATTGTAATATATGGGACATGTCAGGAAATGCATATGAATGGACCACAGAATACTCTGCCAAATCTGTCGATAGCGACTTCTGCCCTTGTGTTCCTCGTGGAGGGTTGCGGTATAGTGGGTGGCTTTGATAGCTCTTGCACGTCTAACCGCCTCTTCTATGGCACGACTTACAGCCACATCATCTATAGTTTGCGTCCCCTACTTTATGTAAAGTAGCACTGACCACTGGTTCAATGAACCAGAAAAAATGAATAAATACGATGTTAGCACTAATGTGCTTAACCCGTACTTTAGCGCATCAAATGCTAACTGCAATTGATACTAAAGTAACGGTGTATATAACATATATGGTGTGTAAGAAAATTACACGCCATATGTTTTTTTATGCTCAAAATGTCATTTTTTAAAAGATAATACTTGCTAAACTGTTTAAATAAAGATAAAATAGATAGAGTAAAATGATTTCATAAATATGAAACAGTAAAATAGTGAGGTATTAACTTTGGAGATTAAAGGAAGAATTAGAGATATTATTTATCGTAATGAAATAAATAGCTATACAATTGCAACATTTGAAACAGATGAAGAATATCAGGAATTTTTGAATATGACGCAGAGTACTTCTCTGTATAATACCGGCGTGGAAGTGACAACGGCAGATACGATCGTTACATTGTCGACCTGTACCAGTGCCAGTGATAATCACCGGTTTGTTGTAAGAGGGGTAAAAGAGGAGGAGACGAAACAGTGATGAAGAAAGAATATACCTATGAAGTAGGAGATGTGGTAACAATGAAAAAGCCGCATCCATGTGGAAGTAAAGAATGGGAGATACTAAGGGTTGGAGCAGATTTCCGACTGAAATGTATGGGATGCGGACATCAGATCATGATCGCCCGCAAATTGGTAGAAAAAAATACAAAAGATTTGAAGAAAAAAGCTTGAAAAAATCGAGACTTTATGGTAACATAGGAACTCGTGATACAATAATTCTGTCCTAAAATAGAGACAGAAATCCTTGCTCCCACATAAGATGAGCGGGGGCCAAAAGACCAGAAGGAGGTGCAAGACGACATGAACAAATATGAATTAGCTGTTGTTGTCAGTGCAAAAATCGAAGATGACGAGAGAGCTCAGGTTATCGAGAAAGTAAAGGCTTTAGTAGAGCGTTTCGGTGGCAAGATCTCTGACGTTGATGAGAGCGGTAAGAAGAGATTAGCTTACGAGATTCAGAAAATGAAAGAAGCATATTACTACTTCATCCACTTCGATGCTGAGGCTGATGTTCCAGGCGAGATCGAGCAGAGAATCCGCATTATGGACAATGTCATCAGATATTTATGCGTAAGACAGGAAGCATAATCAGGAAGAAGAGGTAATTATATGAATAAAGTTATTTTGATGGGACGCCTGACCAGAGATCCAGAAGTGAGATATTCACAGGGTGGAGAGAATTCTCTGGCAATTGCGAGATATACGTTGGCAGTAGACAGAAGATTCAAACGTAATGGTGATGATCAGACTGCTGACTTCATCGGTTGCGTTGCGTTTGGACGAAACGCTGAGTTCGCTGAGAAGTATTTCCGTCAAGGACTGAAGGTTGTTGTGACCGGACGTATCCAGACAGGAAGCTACACGAACAAAGATGGACAGAAGGTATATACAACAGACGTTGTAGCCGAGAACGCACGGGATGCTGGCAAGAAAGAGCACCGCGCCGACGATGCCGACGGACTTTTTGCGGCTCCAGCCCCAGTTGTCGCACGCGCTCGCGATCAGGTTTTCAAAGACCGCCGTCACGGTGGAGAAGCTCGCAAACGTCATAAAGAGGAAGAAGAGCGAGCCCCACACGCGGCCGCCGGGCATGTCGAGGAAGATTTTGGGCAGCGTCATAAAAATGAGCGCGGGGCCATGGTCCAGCTCCACATTGTAGCTGAAGCAGGCGGGGAAGATGATGAGACCGGCCATGATCGCCACGAATGTGTCCAGCGCGCAGATGCGCACCGCTTCGCCGGTGAGAGTGTGGTCGTCATGCATGTAGCTGCCGAAGATCTCCATGGCGGCAATGCCGAGGCTGAGCGTGAAGAACGCCTGATTCATCGCCGAAACGAGAACGCTGCCGATTCCCTGCTCCACGGCGCGCCCCCAATCGGGCAGAAGGAAGAACGCAAGCCCGTCCTTCGCGCCGGAGAGGGTGAAGCTGTGCACGGCCAGCACGGCAATCAGCACGATCAGCGCGCACATCATCCCCTTGGTGATGCGCTCCACGCCGTTTTGCAGGCCGAAGCTGCAAATCGCAAAGCCGAGCACGACGGTCAGCGCCATGTAGCCGCCCATCTCGCCGGGGCTTTCCAGCATCCGCCCAAAAACGCCGGAAACCGCGTCGCCGCTCAGGCCGCTGAACGCGCCGGTCAGGAATTTGAAGAAATAGCTGAGCATCCAGCCGCTGACCGTGGTGTAATACATCATCAGCATGCAGCAGCCGAACAGGCAGAGATAGCCGTGCAGATGCCACTTCGCGCCCCGCTTTTCCAGCGCGCGATACGCCCGCGTCGCCGTTCCGTGACCCGCGCGGCCGACAGCCAGCTCCATGGTCAGCACGGGAACGCCCATCGCCAGCAGGAAGATCAGATAAAACAGCACGAATACGCCGCCGCCGTTCTGCCCCGCGACCGTCGGAAAGCGCCAGACGTTGCCGATGCCGATCGCGCAGCCCGCGCTGACGAGCAGAAAGCCCAATCGAGAAGCGAAGTTCTCGCGCTTGGGCGCCGAATTTTCATTTTGATTCATGGCCATCCCTCTTTTGCTTTTTAAGGGAGAACGTTGGGGCGAAGCCCCAAACCCCAGCAGGGAAATGATTTCCCTGCACCCTCTCTTCATGGATTG
>ERZ780223.3155-NODE-3155-length-12728-cov-4.874615_pt1 | contig 12728 bp, 10 predicted proteins | sample MGYA00511016_ERZ780223 | MGnify/ENA primary metagenome ERZ780223 (study PRJEB29588, sample SAMEA2159032) | human gut metagenome | biome: human gut; feature: human-associated habitat; material: faeces | place: Denmark | collected 2008/2010 ... | reverse complement strand
ACCCGTTGGCGGTTATCATTTTGGCGTTTTTCCATAGGTTTTCGTATCATTACGGTGCTCTTTCACAAAAAGCAGTCCGTCCGTCAGGATGGGCTGTTTTTTTATAAAAAAGGAGACTTGAATTCCAGAGGGCACTTGGAAAGGTCCCGGCGGAAAAGCGGCATGCTGCTTATCTTATTATACCTTATCGCAAGTTATTGCACCTAATCGATTTTTGAAAAAAGACTTCAGCCAGGTGAAGCAAAAGAAGAAAATGAGGTAGGTCTTACATCTTAAGACCTACCTCAAATCTATCGTCTTCTCTACAATTTCATAGCTAAAAAATCAGCTATGATTCCTGTCAAAATAACTTTTTCTGAACTTACTTGGAGATTCGCCAACTTCATTCTCAAAAATTTTGCTAAAATGAGATGCGCTTTTGACACCTACCTTTTCCGCAACTTCTGCAATGCTCATATCCGAACTCTGAAGAAGAGATTTTGCATAAAAAATACGCATGGATCTTATATATTGCACAATGTTAATCCCCATATATGTTTTGAAGTATCGGCTCAGGTAGGATGGATTTACCCAGAAACGTTCGGCTATAGAGGATAATGTTAAGCTACTGTTCTGATAATTTGAATTAATATATTCAAGTATATTTTTCAGCATGTAAGGGATATCTTTAAAAACGTCATTATATACTGCATTTCTAACTATCTCAGGATAAATACTGCCGCAATATCGTCCGATTTCAAGAACTATCAGTTCAGAAATATCAGCAATAAAAACATCTTGAAAATTCTGCTTATTCTCACTCTCCGCCACTAGCATGTACATCATCTGTTCTAACCGTTCAAGATGCTTCCCGTGGAAATGAAGCACCGGCATCAAGAGATTTTTTTCGAAAAGGACAAGAGGATTCCAATTAATATCTCTATACTGTAAATAGTCAGAAAACTTTTCGGACATAACAATGGATATCAGCTTAAATTCCTCCGGTCCTTTTGGCTCTACCCTATGTGGCTGATTTGGTTTGATAACAAGTACATCACCTTTTGTTAGTGAATATGTAGTTTCTCCGAGACTTACGCAAAATTCTCCGGAAAAGTCCAGCATAAATTCATAATAAGAATGGCTTGACCAGGCTGCATTATATTTCCCGTTTATTGTTTCAATATATACGGAAAAGAACTCTGCTTTCTGTAAAAATGATTGCTGAACTTTCATTTCTATCTTCACTCCAAATCAGCATGCGGTTATCCCATCGGTTCTATCAACAGTAACCAAACAGTCTCGGCAGGAACAGGCTCAAATCGGGCACATATGTAGTAATAATCAGAGTCGGTAGCCATGCAAACAAGATAAGTCTCATGGTATGCGGCAGCATTTCCTTTACTTCTGCACCTGAAATTTTACCGCCCAAGTAAAGAAGCGGAGCCGTCGGAGGGGTAATATTGCCCATGCCGAGGTTTACGCCAACTATCGCAGCAAATTGGATTGGGCTGACTCCAAGTTCAGTTACAATCGGGAGAAGTATCGGTGTAGCAAGAAGCACGCCGCTTGTATCATCCATCAGCATTCCCAAAAGAATCATAAACAGATTTATCATTATCATGATAACAGCGGGGCTATCAGATATAGAAGTCAGCATTTTCAAAAGCATTTGAGGAACATTGTTCATGGTATACAGTCTGCTGAGAATCATCACGGAAAAAAGCATCATCATTATAACGCCGGTAGTTTTACCTGCGCTGATAAGAGAATCTCTTAAATCGCCCATGCTCATTTCTCTGTAATAGAGCATAGCAACAGGAATCGCATAGATGACCGACAGCGCCGCAGCTTCAGTGGTGGTCATGACGCCACCATATATAGCGCCCAAAATAACAAAAGGCATGAGCAATGCGGGGATGGAGCTCTTCTTTTTCCCCTGCGTCGAAGCAACAGGCTTACTGTCGACAGACTTTACAATATTTTTGTTTTTGGCGGCGTAAAAAAGATTTACCGTACTAAACAAGATTACAAGAATGATACCCGGAATTATGGTTGCAAGGAAGCAGGCTAAAACGGATTGCCCTCCTACCCAGCCATACAGTATCATAGACATGCTTGGCGGTATCAGCAGGCCCAAAACCGCACAGCTTGAAATGAGAGAACCTATAAATCCTTTTTCATATCCGTTTTCTTCAAGCCTCGGAGACATTATAGAGCCTATACATGCAATAGTAGCGCCGGCGCTTCCGGATATAGCACCGAATACTGCGCTGGATATGGCAGTAACAATGCCAAGCCCGCCTTTAATTTTGCCGAAGCCCAGTTTTTCAACAGAATCAATCAGTCTTCGGCCTATTCCGCCATGATCAATAACAGCCCCGGCAAGCACGAACAGTGGAATGGTAAGGAGCAGCACATTGTTTATTTGGCTTCCGCCATACGACAGCAGAAACATTGGATCGGAGCCCGAACAATATACTATTATTGCAGCTGCACCGAGAAAAGTCAAGGGGATAGATATACCAAGCACAAGGAAGACAATAACGGAAAGAAAGGCTATTGCCAGTATCATCAGTTTTCACCGCCCTTCAATATAGCGACACTTCTTATCAGATGAATTAGAACATAAATACTCATCAATATAAACGAAATTATTATTGACAGTCTGGATAAGGCCAGAGGAAGCTTGTAAATAGGAGTGGTCGGCCAAAGCTCAAAGCTCCAGCTGACAAATTGAAACGCCCAAGCCGTTGCAACAATTGCGATAACCATACTTACTGCATACTTTACAACAGCCATTCGCTTTTTCGCTTTTTCACTCTTAAAAAGCAGAGAGGTCATATCTGCATTAATATGCGAATCATCACGGTATGCAAGAGAACTTCCTGTAAAATAAAACCAAAACGCCGCAAATAACACAAGCTCCTCGGATCCACCAAAGTTGATACCGAGTATATACCTCATTATTGCGGCTATAACAATTAAAGAAGTAATCAGCACACTTGTTATTATACAAATATATTCCTGTATCTTGAAGATGACATGATCGGCTCTTTTTAAGAAAGCAATCATCGATTTCACCCTTTCTTATCGAGTCCATAAAAGGGCCAAGAGGCCCTTTTATGGATATATATGCAAAACATTAATGTTACTTATACAGCTTCAGAAGCTCGTTGATAAAATCTTCACCATAGGTTTTGGCAAGCTGCGGCCAAACATTCGTGCGGACGGCTTCAGCGAACATTTCAATTTCCTCGTCAGTGAAGCGGACAATCTTAATACCGTTGTCCTCCATCAGCTTCAGATATTTCTCGTCCTCATCCTTTGCGTAGTTTACGCTGTTGGCGCACTCCTGACGGCAAATATCCACGATGGTTTTCTGATCTTCGGGAGAAAGCTTTGCAAGTGTTTTTTCACTTATCATGATCTGTGTTACTTCCGGGCTCATCTGATATGCATAGTAGTAATCAATGATGTCACGATAGTTAAGATATGCACCTGCAGGAGTGGAGCCTGCAAGGCCCTCAACAACGCCGGTCTGAAGAGCCGCAAAGGTGTCGGAGGAAGCAATGCTTGTTGTGTCGAAGCCCATATATTCGCAGGGGAGAATATAGCAGTCCATAGCGGCAGTGCGGATAACGGTATTCTTACTATCCAGAGTGTTAGGATTCGATACTTCCTTTGTAGTACCTATACCAGCAATGCCTTCAACGAAAAATCCGCAGAACTCAATACCGTTTTTTGCCTGAATCTCTTTCATCATATTGTCAAGAGAGGAGCCTTCTGCAAATATTTCCCCAAGCTGATCATAGCTGCTCGAAAGGTAAGGGAAATAGCCGACAGCAGTTCTTGCGTCATAGGTCTCGGGAACAGATGAGTGTGCCATATCAATGCTGCCCATCATAAGCTCGTCATAAACCTGAGACCAGTCACCCAACTGGTTTGCGGGATAGATGTCTATGAGAACTCTTCCCTCGGTTTTCTCTTCTACAGCCTGCTTGATATTAAGAGCAACCTGATATGAGATATGATCCTTATTCTGCATAGTCGAATATCTGAGAGTAATGGGTTTGCTGTTGTCTCTTGCTGAATCTGTATCCTTACCGCACCCTGTAAGTGCAATCATAAGTACTACTAAGGATAATAATAACAAATAAACTTTTTTCATTCTTTCCTCCTGTTTTTTTCATTAAAATTAAAAATGAGCTGGTCTGCTTTCAAAACGCTGTATTCTGCTGCATCCTCCTCCTTCTTCTTCTTGCGTTTACTTATTTATTGTAGCTGTAAATAACCTCCTCCTGCGGCTGACCTTCCCGAACGTAGATATGAGGGAATGAATGGAAGCTCAAGCTGCACCAGAATTCAATTACGGATATTCCTAATCGTTCACAGTATTCCGAAACGTCAATCCGGCTCTCTCCGTTTTGACCTAAAAGTGTCACCACATCTCCTATCTCAGCGTCCGGAACATTAGTGATATCCAATACAGTATGCTCAAGACAAACTGCGAGTATCTTGCATCTGACACCGTTAAGGAGAACCTCTCCGCCTGCGTTCCTCGTTGAAAATCCGTCGCAGCTTCCAAACGGTATAACGCCTATCACACAATCATTTTCCATGAGCATATTCAGGCATCTGCTCCCGGCCTTGAGAGTTTTCTTGCTTATAAGACGCGAATGTATTCCCTTCAGGCAATCCTTAAGTTTAAGTCCGCATGAATCCTTTTGAGGCTTGGCGTTTGCAAACACTCCGGTTCCGATACAAACGGTGTTATACCATGCTTTCTCATACCTTTGCGTAGCATATGTACTTGCAAGCTGGTATCTGGGAATTTCGAATCCGGCCGCTTCTATGTCAGCTATTATCTTGTTGAAGCACGAGATCTGACCCTCGTTGTACTCATCCTTTTTCGGATTCTTGTCAGAATCTGTTGGGCCGATATGACTGTACAGGCCTTCAATCTTGAACGAAGTTTCATTTCTGATGTACTCCAGCTCGGGAAGCACTTCTTCAGGCAGCAAGCCCAAACGTCCGAGGCCCGTATCACACTTCACCCAAACCTTAAGGGCAACATCCTTTCCGAGCGCATCCGCGAAGGATTTTGCATCTCCGGGCTTTACAAAGGACGGCATCAAATCATATTTTACGAGCAGATCCGCGGTCTCAGGGAAATTATGAGCGAAAAGCTGTATAGGCTTGTCTATTCCATGCTTTCGCATTTCAATTGCCTCATACATATTGCCGGTTGCAAATCCGTATATATCCAGCTCATTTATGGCCTTAACAATCGGAAGCATACCATGACCGTAGCCGTTACCCTTCGCCGCGACTATTATCTCAACCTTGTTACCCAATGCTTTTTTGTATTCGTTAATATTATTAAGAATCGCATCAATATCTATTTCCGCCCAGGTCGGTCTGGGCAGATTTTTATAATCAACCGATGAATCAATCAAAACGATAACTCCTTTATTAGCAAATTAGAACTTCTCTGCTATTGCTTCAAATATTATACGTCCGGCTTCCGCGCCGCCGTCAATGCTGCCAAGAGTCTTCTCTCCAAAGTAGGCAGCACGTCCATGTTTTGCCACCATATCTCTGGTGCTTTCTACTCCATTACGGGCAGCCTCTGCTGCATTTTTCAGTCTCTGCTCATCTGATACTGCGGCCTCATCGCAGAGAGCCTTCGCAGCAGGGACAACAGAGTCAAAAAATGTCTTCTCTCCCAGCCTTGAATCCAGCTTTCCCATAATAGCGTTCATGGATTTATGCATGATATTCCCGAAATCTGCAAGTGCAATTACTTCTGTTCCTTTTAGCTGTTTTGCGGCATCTATAAGCAACATTGATATGATCGTACCCAAAGATGACGGTGCCGCTTCATTGAAGCTCTTTCCTGCAAGAAATAACAGTTTACCTATGTCTGCGGTATCGGCATTAGCGCAGCACATATCGGCAGCGGCTTTGAATCCGTTATCCATTGAGATACCGAGATCTCCATCTCCGATTTGCTGATCAATTGAAATCAGATGCATCCTGTTTTCACTCATTTTTTTACTTATCGCATCAAATCCAATAGTCAGCACCTTTGCATCAATCATTTGGAACACCCTCCTTTACTTATTTACATTCGTATAGAATGGCGTAATGGCTTCATCCGCCAACAGACCTTCAAGCTCTTCATCCAACTTAAAAATGCTTATAGACATGCCGGCCATCTCCATGGAGGTTGAATATTCACCTACATGCGGCATTACTATGCTTACACCAATACCACTTAGCTGCTTCTGCACTGCCCTGTAGACTATGTATAATTCCTCCAGCGATGTTGCACCCAAACCGTTTATCATAACAGAAACCCGATCACCGTCTGCTAAAGGCATATCATCAAGTAGCTTTTTCATAAGCATATCAACGAGCTCGTCTGCGGGCATCCTGTCAGATAACATGATTCCGGGTTCTCCATGTATACCCATACCGATTTCAATTTTCCCGTCCGGGATTGAAAAACCGGGTTTGCCGACTTCGGGTATAATGCAGGGAGTCAGGGCAACGCCCATGCTTCTGATGTTATCATTGGCTTTATTGGCTACACGTTCAACATCCTCCAATGAGTACATTCTGTCTGCCGCTGCGCCGGCAACCTTAAACGCAAATACCATGCCGGCAACTCCTCTTCGTAAGTTCTTGTTTTTAGAGGAGGCCACGTCATCCGTAACACGCACTGCCGCTGTATTTATGCCGTCAAATTCAACTTCTTCCCTGGCCATTGTAAAATTCATATGGTCCCCACCATAATTTCCGTACAGGCACAGCACACCGCTGCCTTTGTCACAGGCTCTTATAGTGTCCGCCATCTTAGATGCCGAAGGTGATGCAAACACATTTCCGACAGTGCAGCCGTCAAGCATACCTTTGCCGACATACCCTAGGAACGTCGGAAGATGTCCGCTTCCGCCGGCAGTAACTATCCCGACCTTGTTCGGTTTGCATGGGTAGTTTGATACTATAACTCTGTTATCTTTATCCATGCTCAAAAGCTTCTGATTGCTTGCAAGAAGAATTCCTTCCAGCGTTTCAGAAACAAAGTTCTCCGGAACATTCAATATCTTGTTCATTTTATGCTGATCCCCTCTTTTCTTTAAATAGAGTAAAAAGCTTTATTAAAGTTGGAATTCCCTTTAATTAATTTAATATTATTCTGTACATAGTTTTTGTCAATAAAATCGGAAAAACACACAAAGAATTTTGAAGTTTGAGTAAAAAATGAGCGAAAATCACCTACATTCAGAGGGCTGGCGTAGTAGTTCAACGAAGCTGTTCCGTCAATAATTATGCGCAAAATTGCTTACATACTTTAGTTATATATTGTCAGCCGTCAATAGAGGCGTCGTCCAGAACCACCTCCATGATGAAGTAATGTAAAAGTATGATGTGACAATCGCGGCCAATGGATACCTGCTGCAACATACCGTGGATGCCCCATTATTCACAAGAACCACTGTTTTCAAAAAGTGAAAACAGTGGTTCTTTAGCTGGCTGACAGCGCATCCGGCGGATGGGCTGTATTTTGTCGGACGGGGAGTTTAAGGCTGAACGCACGATATATGCCGAAAATAATACTTGACTTGAATTTATATATTATTTAAGGCAAATATCCGCCTATATTACTCACATTGGGCAAAAATCGTTATTAATTTGACTGTTTATGCAAATTTGCCTCTTATGTCAATTTTTCATCACACTATTACCTAATTTCAGAAACCCATATACCTACATCCCCCATAAGCAGAAAGACTCGGCTCGTCCTTTTGGACGGGTCGAGTCGATGTCGAGTCGATTTTATACCTCACGCGCCGAAGTAAGTGAACATTATTACAAGATACGCTATATACAGCACGCCGATGAGCACGCCGATCCAGCGCTTGAACTTGCCGCACACGAGCGCCGGGATCATGGCTGCGGCGCTGACCACGAGGCAGGCCGGAACATCCAGCAGCATGCCCTGATCTTCAACGGCCAGGGGCTTGCCCTGCAAAAGCGCACACAGCGGCATGATAAGCGTCAGATCCATGATATTCGCGCCGATGATATTGCCGACCGACAGCGAGGACTGCTTTTTTCGGATCGCCGTGATGGTAGTGACAAGCTCGGGCAGCGAGGTGCCTATAGCTATCATGGTCGCGGCGATCACGGAGTCGGGAACGCCGATCATGACAGCCAGCGCCGAGCCGTTATCGATAAGCAGCTGCGCGCCGAGGACTATGGCGGCAGCGCCGAGGACGAACTTGCCGATGTTTATCGCAACGCTCTTGCCGTCGGTGCTCGGGCGCTCGTCGGTCGCCTCGCTTCCCTGCTCGCGCTTTGCCGCAAGGATGCTCTCGACCATGAAGCCGACGAAAACGAGCATGATTATAATGCTCTCGGAAACCGACAGCGCACTGTCGCGCGTGAAGGTAAACAGCAGCACGACCGCCGCAAGCAGCAGACCGGCCTTGACGCCGAACTGCTTTCGCGTCATATAGCAGCTCATGCACACAAGCGACAGGCACATTATAAGTCCCGTGTTTGCCGTGACCGAGCCGACGGCGTTGCCGACGGCGATATCGGCGTTGCCCTCGAATGCAGAGAACACGGAAACGAGCATTTCGGGCATGGTCGTTGCAAAGCTCACCACCGTTGCGCCTATGATGAACTTGGGTATGCCGGAGGCCTCGGCGATCCACGCTGCCGCATCGACGAAAAGGTCGCCGCCCTTGATAATGCATATAAGGCCGACGGCGAACAGCACGATAACAAGTGCGAGCGTGCTTCCCGTAAAGTCAATTCCCATTTTGATAACTCCCTTATTATCTTCTTAGCACATAAAAAAATAAGACTTTTTACACGGGCACACTTTTGCCGTGCTAAAAGTCTCATCGCCTGCAAGCAGGTGCATGACCACCGGCGCTTTGCCGGGGGTATGTTGGCCATGCTTTATAATTACTCCCTTTTAACGAGGGATTATGTTAGCATAAACTGACCGGCTTGTCAATCGGTTTTTGATTTTCCAAACCCTGCGTCTAATACTATACACGCAGTCTGCATCTGTCAAAAACTTTGTTTTATTATATACATTTTTTTCGCACATTTCAAGTGCTTTTTTCGCGCATTTTTGAGCAATTCTCAATTTTTGTTGAATTTTCAACGCTTTTTCGGAATAGTACTTTTTGTCATGACAAATGCATGTAAAATGCTAAATATTTGATTGCAAGTTTGTTAATATTTTGTTATTATACTATTGTAATAGGCGGGCAATCTTAGCGTTTTCTTAACGCCCTACTATGGAAATTTATATTATATTTGGAGGCATAGCATGAAGAAAAACAATCTGAAGCGTTTTCTTGCTTCTCTGTTGGCTGTTCTGATGCTTTCGCAGGTCACCGGCGTCGCACCCGGCGTATTTGCGAAGGGAGCGGACTATGAGCAGCCAATTCTCCAGAGCGGAGAAGCTGTTCTCTTCAGCAACGCTGATGAAGCAACAGTAAAGCAAGTTCTCGCAAAAGCTCTCATCGCAAACTACGATAAGTGCGATCCAAACACTCGCGATAATCTTGATTGGCAGTACTACTGCGAGAGCGAAACGTACCTTAGCAAAACTAAGACGGAGTGGGTGTCTGTAAATGGTCATTCCTATTGGGAGAAAATTTACAAATACGAATTCAAGTCTCTTGCAAATAACAGCAATGGTACTTATGATGTACGGCTGAAAGGTACGGAAACTCAGGTTCAATTTACTAAGCTTGAGCCTAAACAGAGCAGCATAACTCTGACCGATTACGAAAACGGAATCAAGGTTCCTTATAACAATGACGGCTCCATAAACTATGCCCAGCTCAAGGAGCGCATACTTGATAACGTGGTCACCAATCCTGTTGATGTTGACCGCAGCAGCATCACTATAGAGTATCTCGCTTCTCCCGATCTTTCCAAGCTCGGTGAAAATCCTGCACTCGATAAGATAACCGAGTTGGCCGGTACAAAATGGACACCTATCGAAGGCGGCAGCCACGAATTCATAGGCATCTCTGTTCCTTACTTTGCAATGACCGCCGGTGAAAACACGATCAGACTCTCTTGGGGCGGCAATGATACCTATTATGGTTGCACAAGCAGCGATGAGTTCACCGTCAATTTCCTTGACCGCGAGTCTGCACCGCTCCAGCGCAACGATGTTAGCGAGATCGGCATCGTTTACAACGAAGATCTCAGCGTAAATTATGAAGCAACCAAGGAAGTTATCCGCAACACGCTTGCAGCTTCCACCGATACAGAAATCGTAAAGACCAGCGACCTCAAAGTCGAATACCAGACAGCCACCAACTTTGAAGATTTCGGTTCGGATGCCAACATCAAGCCGGGCACCGAAATGACCATTCGTCTTAGCTGGAATGGCAACGCCGACTACCGTGCATGGAAAGAGCTCTTTAATGTCACTTTCATTGACGGACGTGATCCTGCATTTAAGCTTAAAGATGGCGTAAAGGATGCCGCTCCCGAAATCGGTCTTGTATTTACTGATACTGATACCGGCGTAGCAATTGACTACGAAGCAGCCGAAACCGCAATCCGCGAAGCACTCGTAGAAAAGCTTGCTAATGTCGATCTTGAAAAGATTTCTGTTCAGTATAAGTCAGCCGGACAAGCCGTTGATCTCAACTACAAGCCTTCAACAGTTTTCGGAAAGGCATTCGGAGAAGGCGATTTTGAAATTGTTCTTACTTGGGGCGGCAACAAGGACTACAGCTCGTTCAGCGAAACCGTCAATGTCAAGATGATCGACAACCGCATTGCAAGCGAAATTAAGGTTGTCTCCGACCCGAGCATCACCTACAACAAGGACGGCAGCGCAGAAAAGTCTGCAATCATCTCAAGCGTTATCGACTACACCAATTCCACGATTCCTGCCGATGCTAAGTTCACCGTCGAAGTTCCTAATATCGACACTCCTCTCGGTACAACTTGGAAGGATATCACCGACAACACCATGGACGCAGGTGAAAATCAGAAGATCCGCATAAGCTTCGCCGGTAACGCCGAGTACAAGCCTTGCGAAATCGTAACCACCATCACCGTCAAGAAGGCTCCCGTAAGCATCACCTTGCCTATTATCAGCAAGCTGTATGCCGGTGAGGAGGTTGACCCCGAAACCTATTACGAAGTTACCCCTGATGACGATGCAATTGATGTTTACCTCTTCTTTGTGGGTGTAAATACCAACAAGGAAACCTGCGTTAACGTTAAGCTGACTCCCGACCAGGAGAAGCTTTTAAAGGTGATTCCGAGCGTATATGACAAGCTCAGAGAAGGCATGAAACTCAGCGAGTTCAAAGAATTTATTGAGAGTATCCCCAACATAGATAAAATTGAAGTTATCAAGAACATACTCAACATTCTCAACACATTTGACAATATTTCCGATAACACCGTTATCGCTATCGGCACTCCTGCACACGCAGGCGTATATCAGGCAATCGCAGTCTCTCCCGAGACCAAGAACTATGAGGCCGGAAAGGGCACCGGCAGCCTGATTATTCTCAAGAACTGGAAGGGCGTAAAGCTTGAGAAGAATCCCGTACTTAACAGCGGCGATAAGGCTAACACCATCACCGTTTCTCAGGCTGAGGAACTTAAGGCAGGCAACAATCTTTGCATACTCACCAAGGACGGCGAGTCCCTTAACAGCGCTTCCGCAGGCTCTATCCACTACTGGTTCACCGGCGTAAACAAAATATACGCCAAGAGTGTAATGCCCACTGCTCCCGGTCGCTACATCGTAACGGCAACCGTCCGCGGCGGCGACTTCTTCGCATTCCCCAAGACGTTCAGCTTCACCATCGTTGCTGACCCCACTTCTAACACCTAATTAAACACAGCACAGCCGGTCGGGTTTTCCCGGCCGGTTTTTTAGTGCGGATTTGCCTCACCTACGGATACGGTTATTGCGGTATCCGCAGATGCGTTAATGCGCCTCTAAAAATGAATAATAATATAAAAAATTCACAAAATACCTCCGTAGAAAATTTTACGGAGGTATTTCTTATGCGCAAATATATTGCAGCCGTGCTGGCGTGCCTTTCGCTGTGCGCGCTTATGCTTCCGGCTCTGGCCGACAGCTCCGCGCCGGTTGCGGAAAACTTCGAATTCGAGACCTACCGCGGCGTGTCCTTCGGCGGTCGGCTCGCCGCCGTCGATCCCGAGGGCGACGCGGTGAGCTTCGAGATCACCACCCAGACCAAAAAGGGCACGATAGAGCTCAGTGACGACGGCAGCTTCGTCTATTCCCCCATCGACGGCAAGCGCGGCCGCGACTACTTCGGCTATAAGGCCATCGACGCCGACGGCAACCGCTCGCAGGAGGCGACGGTCATAATCAGGCTCGTCAAAAACAAAAGCGTCAGCTATGTCGATATGGGCGGCAGCGCAAGCTATTGCAGCGCCGTGCGCCTTGCCGAGTGCGGCGCGTTTATCGGCAAGCAGATCGGCGGCGACTATTACTTCGAGCCGCAGAAAACGCTCAGCCGCGGCGAGTTCACCGCAATGTGCCTGAACGTCGCCGGCGAAAACGTGCTGCGCGGCGTCGTCAGCACCGGGTTTACCGACGACGGCAGCATCCCCGACTGGCAGCGCGCCTATGTTGCGAGCGCGGTAAAGGACGGCGTTGTCAAGGGGCGCGAGGGCGCGGTGTTCGACGCCGGTGCCGATATCAG
>ERZ780223.3154-NODE-3154-length-12731-cov-12.944146_pt1 | contig 12731 bp, 17 predicted proteins | sample MGYA00511016_ERZ780223 | MGnify/ENA primary metagenome ERZ780223 (study PRJEB29588, sample SAMEA2159032) | human gut metagenome | biome: human gut; feature: human-associated habitat; material: faeces | place: Denmark | collected 2008/2010 ... | reverse complement strand
ACAGCTCAATGTGCTGGAGGATGGCCTGGCCATCCAGCGGGGTGAGGATTTCGGTATAGGGATTGATGATTTTCATGTGTCACGGTCCTCCTTGTCAGCTATCCCACCGCTTGTGGCAGATGGGGCAGATGTCGGTGTCAAGTACAAAGGCCTTTCCGCAGACGGGGCAGTTTTCGCCAAACTCAAAGATTTCAAGGCTCTTTGCATCCTCCGGCGGGGTCCATTCTCCACCAAGTCTTACGGCGGAGACATACACGCCCTCAAGCGAAATATGTTGCGCCACACAGTAGTTGCGGACCTCAACAAGCGTGGGTTGGCGCTGGCTCCCGGTAAAAATCAGACCTGTATAGTCCTCGTTCCAGGAGTGCGTGATTTTGTTGACGGCCATGTGCTCAGTCCTTTCCAGATAGAATTGCCCACCGCACACAGCGGGCGGGTGAAATATTAAGTAGTCACGGGCCCGGCCCATTGTTCCGCCATTGCGGCGGCTATACCGGGGAAAGTTTTGGCCCTGTTGATGGGGTCCCGTTCTCTGCGGCCTTGAAAGCGCCGGTAGTTCCCATGTGCGTCTTTGCATCCGCCATTTACCCATGGGGTGACACCCTCCGTGATGATTTCGGTGGGGACCAGCAGGGGCAGCTCTTTGAGCCATAGGCATGTCCGCTTTGTGTACGGGTGCCCAAACTGCCACGGCTGTATTGCTTGGGTGTAGGGCGGTAGCTCCACGATTTTCAAAGGAGTGGGGTTTTCCACGGCGATCTTTGCACAGTCGGCGCTCAGAAAGCTCATAAAGAAAGCCTTGGCCTCCATTGCTTTGGCGTATCGCTCCGCCACAATCTCACCCTTTACCCTCATGCGGACGGCGCTGGCGTTGGTCAGATAGGTGCACGGTGGGAAAGCAATGAGCATGTCCCACCGCCCCAGCACATAATGTGCGGAGCCGTCACAGGTCTTGAAAAAGCAGTAGCCGTTGAGTAGAGGGAGCACATCTTGCTGGATGTGCCACTCAGGGTGGCCGCCGGAGCATGGGATGAGGTCACAACTATACGCCTCATGGCCCAGCTTTCGCAAAGCTATGGTGACCGCCTGGCTTTCCTCGCAGGCAACAAGGATTTGCATAAAAGCCTCCCTCAGCCCACCACCGCATTGGTAGCGGGGGGGGGCTCGTCAGTTATTTAGTCTTTCTTGAAGAATGTGCCCACCCAGCCATCAGCGTTGAGCGGCAGATCAGTGGCCCACGGGATGGGCTGGCGCATGATGTTGACCACCGTGTCCAGCATGGTGTCCTCATCAGCCCAGGGGGCAATGTCAATGACCACCTCATCATGGATGTGGAAAATCACCGGCAGGCCAGCGGCCTCAAGGCGTTCAATGGTGTCCGCCAGACAGTCACGGGCAATGGCCTGGACGCAGTTTTCCACCAGCTTGCCGCCGTAGGTTTCGATGCGTTTCCACCGTTTGGTTTTCTGGTCCATGCCCATGTAGGAGATGGAGGGATTGCCCCATTGGTTTTCACCAATGCCGGGGCTCACATAGTAGAGCTTGCGGCCAGAGGGGAGCTGAATGGTGAAACAGTCGGTGCCCTGGTTGTAGTCATACTCACGGGCCAGCAGCAGGCCATTGATGCCCACACTGCCGCCCTGGGTGATGACCTGCACGGCGGCATTGTCCATGGAATACCACAGGTCACGGATGCGCTTGTTGGCCTCACGCCAGCGGCTCACGATGTCCGGCAGGTCCTCCTCCGGGATGCCCATGTCCAAGGCTCCCATGTTGATGAGTGCGCCGGTGCTGCCCTGGTAGCCCAGGGCCAGCTCCGCCACCTTGCCCTTTTGCCGGAGTGCATACTCTGGATTGCCCTTTTTGATGAGCTCAATGGGCACGCCGAACATCTGAGAGGCGGAGGCCTCATAGATTTTTCCGTGGGTGCGGAACACCTCCAGCCGCCATTGCTCACCGGCCAGCCAGGAGATGACACGGGCCTCAATGGCCGAAAAGTCAGCGTCAATGAGGACATGCCCCTCCGGGGCCACAAAGGCGGTGCGGATGAGCTGGCTGAGGGTGTCAGGCACGGAGCCATAGATCAGCCGGAGGGCATCCAGCTTACGGTGCTCCACCAGCTCACGGGCCAACGGCAGCGGCTCTGTGTAGGTGCGGGGCAAGTTCTGGACCTGCACCAGGCGGCCTGCCCAGCGCCCCGTCCTGTTCGCTCCATAGAATTGGAGCAGCCCACGGACACGGCCATCCGGGCACACAGCGGCCTCAATAGCGTCATACTTTTTGGTGCTGGTCTTGCCCAGCTCTTGGCGTATCTCAAGCATCCGCTGGACCTGGGGGCTGTTGTCCTCCTTGCCCAGCAGGCGGGCCACGGTGTCCTTGCGGAGGTCCGCAAGCTCCTCTCCCATGGCCTCCTGGAGCCATTGCGTGAGCTGTGCCACGCTGTTGGGGTTGTCCAGCTTGGAGATTTTCATAGCCTCCTGGGTGAGGTTTTGGCGGGTCACATTGCCCAGATAGAGGGCACCGCTCACCAGGTCCATGTCCACGGCCACGCCACGGGCATTGATGATGAGGTCCGTTTCCCATTGCTTTTGCACGAAGTCCGGCACGGGGAAAGCAGAGAGCCGCCGCTCAATCTCCATCTCAGTCACAACATCCTGGCGGCAGTATTCTTTGAACAGCTCCCACTTGTCGGTGTCGTGCTGGGGCAGGTTGCGGGTGCGGCCTCCATTGGCCTTTGTAGGGGCGCAAGGGACGCAGAAATAACGGATGAGCGCCTTGCCGGTGTTGAGCTTGCGCTTGTCCTCAGCAAGCCCCAGAGCCTTGCCAGTGGCATCCAGGCCTGCTGTGTAGCCACAATAGAGGCCGTGGAACATGGTGCAGCGCCATTGGTCCGGCGGCAGGGTGCCCAAAAACTTGGACAGGCAGCCCCACTCAAAGGGGGCGTTGTATGCGTGCTTGATGTACTCCGGGGAGGTGATGGCCTGGACCAGCCACGGGGGGAGGCGTTCCCCCCGTGCCAGGTCAATGATTTCAACAGGCGCACCATCCACACTGTACGCAAAGAGCAGGATTTCAAAATCCGGGCTGGAGATGTACTTTTGCGCCCCGGCCTTAGCAATCGGCACGCTTGAATAGGTTTCAAGGTCAATGCTGAGATGGTGCATGATGTCCTCCAATTACATGGGCTGGCCGGTGATGGGGTTGATGCCGCCGGTGGTAGCCCAGGGCACCTGAGCAGCAGGGGCGGCGGGGGCCGCAGGCTGGACACCGTAGGCACCGGGGGTGGCGGGCATCGCCGCACCGTAGGTGGGAGTGGCCGCAGGAGTGCCGCCCAGCCCGGCGAAGTCGGAGGCAGCGGAGGCCTGGCCGCTCAGGGGCTCCCCGTCACGGGTCTTGAGAACATTGCCCAGACCACAGCCAATGCCCTTGTTGCCGCTGTTGGAGTAGCCGAAGAAACGGACGGTGACACGGCCATACATGCCGCTGTAAATGTCCGCCGGGGACAGTTCGCAGTTGATGTTGTCGATGCCCACCACCTGGGGCTTGTTCTTGGTAGAGGCGGTCATCACCCAATGGCCCTTGCACTCATCACCAAAGGGAACACCGGAGGGCCGCACGCCGTCACCATCGTAGATGGGCACCTTGAGCATGGGCGGGCGGGCACCGTTCCACACCTTGGCCATGGCCTCATTGGCGGCGGCCTGGATGGCAGCGTCAATGTCAGCCTTGGTGGCGGCATCGCTCTTGGGGATGAGCAGGGTGACGGAATACTTGGGCTCACCGCCCTGCTGGGCGGCTCTGGGGGTGGTCAGGTTGGCATAGGAGAGGCGGACCTCACCAGTCAGGACTTTCATGGCATCATTCTGATACATAATCTTTTGATCTCCTTTACAGTTAAATTACACTCTGGTGTTTGCATCAGGCTGGGCCTCAGCCCAGCAGGTTTGAAGTTTCACCCAGCGCTCATGCCGGGCTTTGCTCCGCTTTACGGCAGCGGTCAGCCGGTTGTTTTCCCGGAGCTTTTGGCGGTCCTCTTTTAGGCGGCTTTTCTTATTGAACACATTGCGCCAGCCGTTCTGATACTCAATACTGGCCTGTTTCCAGGCCTCTTTGCTTTCAATCACGGCGGCATCCAGGTAGAGGGTCATCTGACGGATGGCTCCCTCATTGCTCCACGGGTCCGCCAGGAGTAGCTTGAAAACCTTGCGGATGTTGGAGAGGGGCATGTCCTCCAGCCGGTCAAAATAGATGTCTGCGTGGTAGTCCCCGGTGTTGATGGTGATGAGCTTGGTGGGGTCTGTGTACTGCGTGCAGCTCTCGCAGACCTCCGGGTCACGGATGACAGCCATACTGCCGCAAGCGTGCTTGCAAAAACGGCCCACGGGGTAGCCCTTTTCCTCATCATCCAGCGGGATGGGAGGTTGCCAAGGGGCAGAATGGGCGCAGGTCTGGTACTTACTCATTGGCAGCCACCCCGGCAAAGTCAGCAGCGGCGGGGTTGTAGGCCTCACGCTTGTCTGTGCTGAGGGCCAGCGTGGGCTTACCCAGGGGCTTGGTCACATAGCCGCCGATTTTCTCAGCAAACTCCGCCTTGCCCATCAGTTTCTCCATCTCAGAGAGCGTCTTGGGCTTGCGGTCATAGAGCAGGGCCTCATCATATCCGGCGGCAATGGCAGCTTGGATGGCGGCATCCTGGTCCGTAAAGGTGCGGATGCTCCGGCCAGCCACCAGTTTCCAGCCCTCAATGGGCTTGCCATCCAGTAGGGCCTTGGTGGCGTATTCCTCCAGGTCCTTGTACCAGGCCACCAGCTCCTTGCCACGGATGAGGAGGTCACCGATCTCCGCATCAGAGAGGAGCGGGTGCACCTCATTCCCATGCGGGCCGATGTGGGAAAACTCCTGGGGGGCCATGGCGTCAGGCGGGACGGAGGAGGCGGGCACGCAGTCCTTGAAGTCCTCCAGCGCCGTGTTGGTGTTGGCACGGGCACGGCACTGAGCCTTGCCACGGCAAAAACGGCAGTGGTCACCGGGGACAAACTCACCCAGCCCGGAGAAAGCCTTTTGTGCAATGGGCTTGATGTTCTCGCCCCAGGCCATCAGCTCCTCCACGGTGATAGTGTCGGTGGTGTAGCTGTCAAGGCGGGGCTGGTCAATGGACATGCGGACTTTCTTGATGGCATCGCCGAACACGGGGGCATAGCGCTTGAGAGCACCCAGAGCGTAGAGCCGCATCTGCGGGTTGCCCACGGCGGACACCGGGACACCCTTGCCGTGCTTGTAGTCCGTGATGCTGAGGGTGTCCCCGCCAATCATCACATTGTCACAGGTGCCAAAGCCCTCCGGGACATACTCCCCAAAGTCCACTTGCACCTCCGCTACCACAGTGGGCGTGCTGTCATAGAGCATGGCCTGCTCAATCAGGTGCTCAATGTAGAGGTCACTGGTCTTGTCCATTTCCTCAGAGTAGAGCGGGTCCTTTTTGAGCTTATTGAGGCGGGTGGTGTAGGTGCGGGAGGTCATCACAGTGAATTTCTTAAGGGTCTTGAGCTCACAGATGGAATGGGCCAGGCGGCCCTCCTCCGCATATTCGCTGGTGCGCTCCGGCAGGTGCTCCTCAAAGCGGGGGGCCGCCGTGCATTTCAGCCAGCGGGATGCCGATGAGGCAGAAAGCAGGGCGTGCTTTTCGGGAGGCACAGGGCACCTCCTTAGAGCTGTGCGCCCAGCGTCCGCAGTTCGGTGGCAAAGACACCGTACTGGTCCGGCTGAAGCTGGGTGACGGCCTGCACGCCATACTTGGCCAGCAGAGCCAGCAGTTGCTCCATCTTGCCCGCATCCACCAGGCTGGCACCGGCCTTGGCGATCTGGTCAAGGGTGTAGGTGGGGGCCGTGGTCACGGGAACGGTGGGAGCGGGGTTAGTAGGGGCCACAGTCTGGGCAGGTGCCGCAGGAGCCGGTGCAGGGGTAGGGGTTGCCACAGGCGCAGGGGTGGGCTGGGTAGGGACCACAGTAGCGGGCGGCATGGTGACCGGCGGCACCGGGGCATGGGTGACAGGGGTGGCCATAGGAGCCACGGGGGTGGGAGTGTCCTGGGGCACGGAGATGTTGACGGCGTTCTTTTCCAGCGCCGTGGTCAGCTTGTCAATGGCCTTGAGGACGGCAGCATCCGCCTCAATCTTGATTTTCATTTCCAACATTGGTACAATCCTCCTTGGTATCATCTTTACAGTCGCAGCGCTCACCGGGGTCAAGGTGGGCTCCGCAGTCAGGGCAGGTCTTATAGTAGGGCATTTCAGTCAACCTCCAGCACGCTTGTCCAGTATTCAAAAGCGGTCATAACCTTGCGGGAGTAGTCGGTCTGGTATGTACCTGCATCCCACAGCTTTCTTGCGCCGCCGGGCCCGCAGTTGTAGGCCATCAGCGCAAGTTCTGGCTCTCCGTAGCTCTGGAGATACTGGGAGATGATATAGATACCGGCCTCAATGTTCCCGGCATGGGTCATGGGGTCAAGGCCTTTTTCCAAAAGCCACTCGTGATTGACAGAGTTGATCTGCATGAGGCCATAGTCACCAGTGGCGCTGACGGCATCGGGGTCAAAGTGGGTTTCAACCTCTGCGATGGCAAGGGCCAGAGCATAGGGCACCTCATAGTGCTCACAGCAGTCCTGCATGACTTCCTGGAGTTCGTAGCTGAGGAGCCGCCCCTCACTCACGATGTCATCACGGTGGCGGGCAGGCTCCGTGGTTTCCTCTGGTGGTGCAGAGGGCTCCACGGGGCTCTGTTCCGGGGCTGGAGGAGTGACGATTTCCGCTGTCACCACAGGCTCAGGGGTCTTGACCTCATCGTCCGTCTGGTGGGCACTGCATCCGCTGGCATAGCCAAGGGCAAACACAGTGGCAAGGACGGCCAGAATGGCCATGATGACCATGGCGTTGCGCCTCCGGGCCATGCGGCGCTGGCGGCACCGCCGGGAATACCGGCGGGCATTGGGCTCACTGGTGGTCATGGCGCTCACCTTAACCGTTCATGCGGCGGTTGATTTCCGCAATCAGCTCATTGGTGGTGTACTGGTCCAGGCCGCCATCAGCCTCCACGGCATACTGGGAGGGGATGAGGAAAGCGGGGCGGGACCCGCCGGTGCTGGTGCAGCTGTAGTAGTAGACATCGCCATCGGTGTCCAAGCCCATGACCCAGGTATCATCCTCATCCACGCAGGGGGTGCTCCAGGGCGTGGCGCTCCACTCCCAGCTCTCAGGCTTGGGCAGCAGACCGTGGAAACGGCGGATTTCATCAAAGGTCAGCGGGGCCACCTTGCACTCACAGCTCCCGTACTCCTTGGAGCCGTTGAGGGCAGTGAGGTCAACCTCACGGGTGATGAGTTCATCAGCGTGCCCCTCAGTCAGGGCATCCGCAAAGGCACCGTTGAGGTGTTCACGGAAAGAGCTGACGGCAAAGTTGTTGGTGGAGCCAAAAGAGCTCTTGATCTGGGCGGCGGTCACCAGCAGGGTGCCAGCCGTGCGGTGCTCCAGCACAATGCAGGGTTCCCCATGAAACTTGACCACCTGGCCGGGGGCCACATTAGAAATAGCGGTTTTCATTGGTCAATCCTCCTCAGTGTCCTCCGGCCCCTCAATGTCGATGAGGTTTTCGGCCTGGACGATAATTTCAGATACAATCTGCCGGATGGGCAGAGAGGTCTTTGCCCTCAGACGGCGGACCACTTTCTCCGCCTCCGGGGTCAGCCGGACAGTTCCGATGCACTCATCAGAAAGCCGGTTGCTTTTCAGCACAATGGGGTTGTTGCTCACGGTTTTGTCCTCCTTGGTTTTAATAGGTGCGGGATGTCATGCCCCGGCAGTTCGGCGGCCTCTCCGCTCAAGGCCCTGCTGGACACTGAGCTGGGCAAGTTCGGCGTTGTAGCCCAGGCGCTTGTCAGGGAGCCTTGTGCCGTCCCGGCCACGCCTCAGCTCCGCATAGACTGCGGAGGGAGAGATGCCAAGAGAGGCGGCAATGTCTTTGGCGCTCAGGCCTGCCTCAACCATCTCCTGGATTTTCTGCCGCTCCTCATAAGAGCGGAAAGCGTAGTCTGCCAATGCGTTCACCTCCTTACCGGCATAAAAAAATTGAGCTACACGACCAATCTCTTGGTGTGTAACTCAATAATAGGGGCTGCCTTTGCGGGGTACGGCAGCCTTTTTGCTTTACACCCGGGGGCCGGATGTGATACACTATCTCTATAAGCCGCTTTCCCCCACCGAACTTTATCATGCGCAGCGGTGCGCTGTCTTTTCAGGAGGACTATGAAACCCGATTACAAGCTGGTCGCCAAGGCCAAATACATCCACATGACCGCCGACCTCGCCAGTGAGCTCTGGCACGAGGTCTACAAGCGCTACTTCCCCGCAAAGCAGCTGGACGCCCTCGTCGAGAGCTTCCAGAGCGCCGACGCCATCGAGGAGGACATCGACAACGATGTGAACTACTTCCTCGTCTTCCTCGGCAGCCAGCTCATCGGCTATTTTGCGTGGAAGATGGAAAATACCTCGCTCCACCTGCTCCATCTCTACCTCAAGCCCGCATACCGGGGCAAGGCCATCGGCCGGGACATCGTGGCGTCCTGCGAACGTCTGGCCCGGGGCGAGGGCCGGGGCCGGGTCTGGTGCGGCGTTAACGCCAAGGCCCTGCCCGTGCAGCAGTTCTTGAAGGCCCGGGGCTACCGCTCCCTCGGCCCTGCCGAGAGCGAGGGCGGCATCGACCGCAACGAGCTGATCTTTGAGCGGATGCTGTAAGAAAAAGACCATTGCATTTTTCCTGCATTTGTACTACACTAAAGTAGTGTATTGAAGTGCCCGTCTGCGGGCCGACCATCAATGAATGACCGGGGAGGAACTGTATATGGCTAAGGACCATCCGACCGGAAAATCCGGCCTGTATGCCGCTTTTCTGGAGCTTGAAACACCGGAGGAATGCTACCGCTTCCTGCAGGACGTATGCAGCTATGCAGAGCTGAGCGCGATGGAGCAGCGCTACAACATCGCCGAAAAGCTCATGCGCAAGCAGAGCTACACCAGCATCATGGGCAATATCGGCGCTTCCAGCGCGATCATCAGCCGGGTGAGCCGGGTGCTGAGCCGGGACGACAGCGTCCTGCGCCGCATTCTGGAGAAAAACGGCGTCTCTACTGACGCTGAGGAATGATCTTTCACTGACCGCTGCGCACTGCGGGCCGGGGACGCCCCGCCTGCGGTGCGCTTTTTTCGTTGATCTATAAGGAGATGTTTTTATGAGCAAAGCTGTTCTGTTTTTTGCCGACGGCACTGAGGAGTGCGAGGCCCTTCTGGTGGCCGACCTGCTCCGCCGCGCCAAAGTCGAGGTCATCATCGCCTCTGCGATGGGCCGCCGTGCGCTGGTCAGCAGCCACGGCATCCACCTGAACGCGGACGCACTGGCTGAGGACGTGGACTACAGCGATGTGGACATGGTCGTCCTGCCCGGCGGCATCCCGGGCACCCCCAATCTCGCCGAGAACAAGACCGTCACCGACACCTGCGTTTCCTTTGCCAAGGCCGGGAAAAAGGTCGCCGCTATCTGCGCCGCCCCCAGCGTCCTTGCCAGTCTCGGCCTGCTGGAGGGTAAAAACGCCACCGCACACGCCGGTTTTCAGGATAAGCTGGCCGGTGCCATCGTCCACGACGAGGAAGTCGTCGTAGACGGAAACATCACCACCAGCTACGGCCTTGGCGGTGCCATTCCTTTCGCTCTGGAGCTGGTGCGCCAGCTGGCAGGCCCCGCCGAGGCCGACCGCATCCAGAAGGCCATCGCTTATCGGCACTGAGAAGGAGGCTTTTCGATGCGCTTCATCACCTGCCGTCTGCCCGACGGCGTAGAAGACCCGGCCATCCTGTCGGCGGATGGCTGTCAGGTCTGGCCCCTGAGCTGGCTGGGCCTGTCCTACGAAACTCTGTCCGACGCCATCCCCTTTCTGACCCCGCAGGTGCGGGCCGGGCTTTCGCTGGCCATCGCGGGCATCCCGGCCCTGCCCATCGAGGCCGTCACGCTGGAAAGCCCCATCCCCGCCCCGGCGCAGGATGTCATCTGTCTGGGCATCAACTACATGGCCCATTCGGACGAGGCTGAGAAATACTCCGCCGACGCCTTCGCCACCCAGCATCAGGATGCCATCTACTTTTCCAAGCGGGTCACCCGGGCCGTGCCGGACGGCGGCTTCATCGAGGCTCACACCGACCTCGTGAAAAAGCTGGACTATGAGTGCGAGCTGGCCGTCGTGCTGGGCCGGGATGCCAAGGACGTTCCCGCAGGGCAAACCAGAGACTACGTCTTCGGCTACACCATCCTGAACGATGTCTCGGCCCGGGACGTCCAGACCGCGCACAAGCAGTGGTATTTCGGCAAGAGCCTCGACGGCTTTACCCCCATCGGCCCCTGCATCGTCACGGCGGATGAGTTCGAGGCTTATCCGCCCAAGCTCCCCATCCGGTGCTTCGTCAACGGCGAAAAGCGGCAGGACTCCAACACCGGCCTTCAGATCTTTAACATCGACCACGTCATCGCCGAGCTGTCGCAGGGCATGACCCTCCGCGCAGGCACCATCATCGCCACCGGTACCCCGGCAGGCGTCGGAATGGGGATGGACCCGCCCCGCTTCCTCGTCCCGGGCGACGAAGTGCGGTGCGAGATCGAGGGCATCGGCACCCTGACGAACACGGTCCGCTGAGTGCGTTCAATTCCAATTAGTATTATTCTGCGTAATTTCTACTGTATCGATTGGTTTTTGTGTAAACCAGCCTTTTATTCACGAATAGTTCATATTAAATTCATATTCCGTTCATGCGTCTTCGGTATATGTATGGCATCCAAGGCGCACAACGCGCCAAAAAGCCGCTGACGGCACACTCCATGCTGCTGCCCCGCCCGGGCGGCAAAGGAAAGGAATCAGAAGATATGAAAATTGGTTTTTGGGAACTCGTGGTCATCGTGGTCATCGCGTTCGTCTTCATCGGCCCCGACCAGCTGCCCGTCTACGCAAAGAAGCTGGGCAAGATGCTGCGTGAGCTGAAGAAGTACACCGGCGCTGCCTCCGAGGAGATCCAGAAGAACGTCGTGGAGCCTCTGAACGAGATCCAGGCCCCCCTCAAGGAGGCGGTCGCCCCTCTGACCGACATCAAGAAGGACATCGACAACAGCGTGAAGGACGTGACCAAGGGCTTTACCGGCATCGGCAAGACCAGCAAGGAAGAGGCCGCCAAGGCCGAACAGGCTGAGGAAGTCACCGAGCTGGAAGAAGTCGAGGAGCTGTCCGAGGAGACTCCTGCTGAGGCGCCCGCAGCCGAAGCCCCCAAGGCAGAGGAGACCCCTGCTGCTGAGCCTGTGAAGGCCGAGGAAAAGGCCGACGCCCCCGCTGCGGCAGCCCCTGTGGCCGAAGAAGCCGCACCCGCTGCCGAGGCCGCACCCGCCGAAGAGGCAAAGGCCTGAACATCCACACCGATGCACCCGCGCCCGCGGTTGCCTTATACATCGTAATCAGCCCGCCTCGCGGCGCGGCAAAGTAAAAAGGAGATCATTATTATGCGTATTGGTACTAACGAGCTGCTTATCATTCTGGTCGTCGTCCTGCTGATCTTTGGACCCAAGAACCTGCCGAAGCTGGGCAAGATGTTCGGCAAGACCATGAACAACTTCAAGAAGGGCATGGAGGAGTCTGACGACGAGGCCGAGACCACCACTGCAAAGGCCGAGACCAAGACTGAGAAGAAGGACGACGAGGAGTAATCTGTGGCTACGAACGTAAAGCGCAAAAAAAAGGCCGAAGTCATGGCTGACGACGGCAACATGACGCTGACGGGCCACCTGAAAGAGCTGCGCAACCGCCTCATCGTCTGCGCCGTGGTGTTTGTGGTGGCGGTCGTGGTCACACTGTCCTATGCCGACCGCCTCATCGACCTGCTGACCGCGATGGGACAGGGCTTCTACACCTTCGTGTCCATCGCCCCGCAGGAAAAGCTGATGCAGTATTTCCGCGTCTCCCTGCTGGCGGCTGTGGTCGTCACGGTGCCGGTGGCGCTGTATGAGGTGTACGCCTTTGCAAAGCCCGGCCTGAAGAAGAGCGAGACCTTCTTCCTCAAGCTGGTCATCCTGCTGGGTCTGGCCCTCTTTGTGGTGGGCGTGATGTTCGCCTACAAGCTCATGATGCCCTTCATGCTCCAGTTCCTGAGCACCGGCATCGAGGGCGCCGATTACATCCAGACCACCACCAGTATCGAGAGCTACGTCAGCCTCTGTCTGACCATGTTCATCATCTTCGGCTGCGTGTTCGAGATGCCTCTGGTCACCATCATTCTGGCCAAGATGGGCATTGCGAACCCCCAGCTCATGAAGAAGGGCCGCGGCATTGCCATCGTGCTCATCTTCTTTGTTGCAGCCGTCGTCACCCCGCCGGACATCGTTTCCCAGTGCATGGTAGCCATCCCGATGGTCCTGCTCTACTTTGTCAGCACCTTCCTGAGCGGCATCTTCTACAAGCCCCGCTCTGAAGAGGGCGATGACGAAGAGGACGCGGAAGAGGAAGACGAGGACTAAGGCTTTTTCATCCGTCACGAAAGCGCACTCTGCTGCTTGCAGGGTGCGCTTTTTTGCGGCCTGTTTTATGCCATTCTGCCAAAAAGGCGGTGTTATTTCCGTCTGATTGCATAAAAACCGGCCCGCCCCCTGCTCTT
>ERZ780223.3147-NODE-3147-length-12758-cov-4.017712_pt1 | contig 12758 bp, 12 predicted proteins | sample MGYA00511016_ERZ780223 | MGnify/ENA primary metagenome ERZ780223 (study PRJEB29588, sample SAMEA2159032) | human gut metagenome | biome: human gut; feature: human-associated habitat; material: faeces | place: Denmark | collected 2008/2010 ... | reverse complement strand
GCGGACATCACCATCTGCTACCGGGACGGAGCACAGCAGGTCATCTTAAACGGTGAGGATGTATCCGGCCTGATCCGCACGGAGGAGGTGGGCAATACCGCTTCGGCTGTCAGTGTGTACCCGGCCGTGCGCGCCCATCTGTTAGAGCTGCAGAGAAGCCTTGCGGCCAGCCGCAACGTGATCATGGACGGCCGTGATATTGGCACCTGCATTCTTCCGGACGCAGAGGCCAAGATCTACTTAACGGCCAGCAGCCGGGTCCGTGCCATGCGCCGTTACAAAGAATTAACAGAAAAAGGTACCATGTGTAATCTGGAAGAAATTGAGCAAGATATCATTGAGAGAGACCACCGCGACATGACCAGGGAGACTGCGCCGCTTAAGCAGGCGGAGGATGCAGTGCTTTTGGACAGCTCCGAGATGACCCTGGACCAGGTGGTACAGGCCATCATCGATACCGCAAAAGCCCGCGGCCTGAAGGAGGAAGCCTGATGGAGGTTATCGTTGCGAAGACAGCCGGGTTCTGCTTCGGTGTGAAGCGTGCGGTAGAGCAGGTCTATGAGCAGATCGAAAAGGCAAAAAAGCCGGTCTACACCTACGGTCCCATTATTCACAACGAGTTTGTAGTAAAGGATCTCGAGGAGAAGGGCGTGCGGGTGCTGAACACCGAGGAAGAGCTTGCCGCCCTGAAGGACGGAATTGTCATCATCCGCTCCCATGGTGTCGGGAAGCATATTTATGAGCTGCTTGAGGCACACCATATCACGGTGGTGGACGCAACCTGTCCGTTTGTGAAAAAGATCCACCGGATCGTGGAGCAGCAGACGGTAGAAGGACGCCGTGTCATCATCATCGGAAGCCCAGAGCATCCAGAGGTGCAGGGCATCCGCGGATGGGGCAGTGACACCACTCTGGTGGTGGAAAAGCCGGAGCAGATCGAGAATCTTCCGGTGGGGATCGGAGAAAAGCTGTGTGTCGTATCACAAACGACATTTAATTACAAGAAATTTCAAGATTTAGTTGAAAAATTCGAGAAAAAGGGTTATGATATACTTGTTTTAAATACGATTTGCAATGCAACACAGGAAAGACAAGTGGAAGCTAGACGTATTGCTTCTGAAGTGGATGCTATGATTGTCATAGGCGGCAGGCATAGTTCCAACACACAGAAACTCTACGAGATATGCCAAAAGGAATGTAAGAATACTTACTTTATCCAGTCACTCGGCGATTTCAACCCTGAATGTGTGAATTCTGTGCGCAGCGTAGGTATTACAGCGGGGGCATCCACCCCGAATCAAATTATTGAGGAGGTTCATACTAATGTCAGAATTAAGTTTTGAACAAATGTTGGAGGAATCATTAAAGACAATACGTACGGGAGAGATCGTCACTGGTAAAGTCATTGATGTGAAAGAGGACGAGATCGTCCTGAACATCGGATACAAGTCTGATGGTATCATCCCGAGAAGTGAGTACACCAACGAAGCAAACGTAGATCTCAGAACCCAGGTTCAGGTTGGCGACGAGATGGAAGCAAAAGTTGTTAAGGTAAACGATGGCGAGGGCCAGGTTGCACTGTCTTACAAGAGACTGGCTGCAGACAAGGGCAACAAGAGACTGGAAGAGGCTTTCGAAAACCACGAGGTTCTTACCGCAAAGGTTGCACAGGTACTGGACGGCGGCTTAAGCGTTGTTGTTGATGAGGCAAGAGTCTTCATCCCGGCAAGCCTGGTATCTGATACTTATGAGAAAGATTTAACCAAATACGCAGGTCAGGATATCGACTTCGTTATCACTGAGTTCAACCCGAAGAGAAGAAGAGTCATCGGCGACAGAAAGCAGCTTATGGTTGCTAAGAAGGCTGAGCTTCAGAAAGAGCTCTTCGAGCGCATTCATGCAGGTGACACCGTAGAGGGTACTGTTAAGAACGTTACCGATTTCGGTGCATTCGTAGACCTGGGCGGCGCTGACGGCCTGCTTCATATTTCCGAGATGTCCTGGGGCCGTGTTGAGAATCCGAAGAAGGTATTCAAGACCGGTGATCATGTAAAGGCTCTCATCAAAGATATCAACGGCGAGAAGATCGCTCTGAGCTTAAAGTTCCCGGAGAGCAATCCGTGGGCAAACGCAGCTGAGAAATATGCTGTAGGCAACGTAGTAGAAGGCAAGGTAGCACGTATGACTGATTTCGGCGCATTCGTTGAGCTGGAGCCGGGTGTAGATGCACTTCTTCACGTATCCCAGATTTCCAGAGAGCATGTTGACAAACCATCCGACGTACTGAGCGTAGGACAGGTTATCACTGCTAAGGTAGTTGATTTCAACGAGGCAGACCGCAAGATCAGCCTGAGCATGAAAGCTCTTGAGAATCAGGAAGCAGAAGAAAACTAATCAAACGGTTGATGCCAGTTTCTCATCGGACAGATAGTGCGTCAGACGGAGGATGAAAGAATCATCAGGCTGTCACTTCCACAGGAAGAATGTGGAGGTGGCAGCCGTTTTTGTGATGGCGTGGGGCATGGTATTCTTGACCGGAACGCAGTTGGGTATTTCTGGGATTGGAAGAAAGGGCTGGCTGTTTCTGGTGCTGTAGAAAGCTATTTGGTGATTTTATTAAGATAAAAATGAAAACAGGCAGTATGGCGTATGTGATGGAACATAGGTTGTACGGTCTGTTTTTTGCGTGGTGAGGAGCTGGATACGGCGTGGTGAAGGGTTGTGGGAGCAGAAAGATGGATTGGAGTGAGTCATAAGGATATTTGGAAAAATATTGACAAAGAAGGCACACTGATATATAATTCAGATACAATATTATATAACATATAATATGAAACAAGAAAAAATATTATATTTTGAATTAATGTATCTTAGGAGGGATAAGATGGTTTTTAATACAGGAGCTGCGCTTCTGGATGCGATCGTCCTTTCGGTTGTATCAAAATCTGCAGAAGGAACATATGGGTATAAGATCACGCAGGATGTCCGTCAGGCAATCGAAATATCGGAGTCCACGCTTTATCCGGTGTTGCGGCGGCTTCAGAAGGATGACTGCCTGGAAACATATGACCGGGCGATCGACGGCAGAAACCGACGGTATTACAAAATAACGGAGGCGGGACGGATTCAGCTGAATCTTTACCGGGGTGAGTGGAACGTGTATGCAGGAAAAATTTCAGAGATACTGAAAGAGGGATAAGGAGAGGCAGATCATGAAAAAAGAAGTATTTTTAGAGAGACTGGAAGCGCTCTTGCAGGATATTCCGGAAGAAGAAAAACGGGATGCGATTGACTATTACCGCGATTATCTGGAGGAAGCGGGACCGGAGAAGGAAGAAGAGGTACTTGCAGAATTTCAGAGTCCGGAGCATATTGCCGAGGTAATCCGGACGGAGCTGCAGAGTGAATGGAGTGGCGGCGAATTTACAGACCGGGGATACAATGACAGCCGGTTTGAAGAAAAGCGGACGACTTTATCCAGAAGCGGTGGGGCAGAACAGGGAGAACGAGAAAAAGAAGCAGGATTTCAGGCTGGAACCGAGGATGACCCATTCCGGGGATTTCGGGATGAGGAAACGGGAGAAAATGCGGCATTCAATGAGAATCAAAGAAGCCGTCTGAGCGAGATGCTGCACTGCTTAAAAGAAAAAATAACCGGTTCCAAGATTGGAATGGTTGTGGCAGTTCTGGTAGTGCTTGCAGTTCTTCCGTTTATCTTTTCGTGGGTGACGGGAACCGTGGGAGGTGTTTTTGGGCTGGCGGTCGCACTGGCAGCGATACTTGTGGTGCTGGGACTGATGACGGTGCTGGTATTTGTTGGCGGAATTATGCTGTTCGTTCTGGGCGCAGCGAGTCTGTTTGAACATTTTGCGATGGGACTGATGTTCATCGGATTGGGTATTGCGGCAGAGGGCAGCTGTCTGCTTCTGATATGTGGTTGTGTCCTGTTTTACGGTGTGTTCCTACCGTGGGCAGTCAAGGAAATCATTCGGCTTTGCCGTCAGGCGGCAGGTTATCTGTCAGCCAGGGCATAGGAGGATAGGAAAATGAAAAAATGGATGAAAAAAATGGCAATCATAGGCGCCATCCTCTTTGTGGGTGGAATCGGCGTGACATCGATCGGGGCTGCCATCGGAGGCGCAGCTGCCGGGCTGGATTTTCTGATCGATCAGGAAAAAAATTTTCAGGATAAATATAACTGGGGAGATTCGGAGGAGATATGGGATGATACGGAGCAGCTGCCGGAAGAGATCGACGAGCCGGATGAGATGGAAGAGCAGCTGGACATAGAAAAACAATGCGAATAGTTTTCCAGAAAATGGACATACTCTGAGTACACAAGGTGGAAAGGAGTATTTTTTATGGATGAAAATAAGGTGGATTTTGAGAAAATGACCCCGGCAGAGCGGCTGAAATATGAGGTGGCGGAAGAAATTGGGCTGGCAGACAAGGTACGGCAGTATGGCTGGAGAAGCCTGACTGCCAAGGAGAGCGGGCGGATTGGCGGTCTGATGACGAAGAAAAGGCGGGAGATGAAACAGAATAAGAAAGGCTGATAGATATTTGCTTGAAAACACCAAAAGCCCTTGAAAATAAAGGAAAAATCCAATATTTTCAAGGGCTTTCAAATCTGCCGGCTGCGGGACTTGAACCCGCACGGTGTTGCCACCAATGGATTTTGAGTCCACCTCGTCTGCCATTCCGACAAGCCGGCTGTCTATCGACGCTTTTTATCTTACCAAAATTGGAGACAGATTGCAACTGTTTTTTTGTTTGTTTTGAAATTAAGAAGCGAAGCATTCGCGGGGGCTTGCGTGTTTCATTAAAATAAGGTATGATTAGGTTCAAATGGTTTTATGAACGCGTCATGCGTGAATGATAATTCATATGGAATGACAGACTGGAAAAGGAGGTGGCGTCTGTGACCTGTCGGGAAGCGGAGCGTCTTGTGACGCCGTATATCCAGGATAAACTGAGCGGGGATGAGCTGGAAGCGTTTCTGGAGCATCTGGAACATTGCCGCAACTGTCAGGAAGAATTGGAAATTTATTTTATGGTGGATGTCGGACTGAAACAGCTGGACACCGGATCGGGTACTTTTGATATCATGGGCGCACTGCAGAAGCGGATCGCTGAGTCATATGCCCGCGTGCGCCGGATGTGGCGCTTCCGGAAAATGGAGTATGCGGTCAATACACTGGGCGTGATGGCGGTATTGGTGACGGTGATGCTACAGGTCAGGATTTGGCTGGCACCATAGAAAAAGCAACAAGTGATAGAACAGGAGACGGAAACAGATGGGCAAATTAGTGCTGATAGATGGTCATAGTATACTCAACCGGGCATTTTACGGGGTGCCGGAGTTGACAAATTCGAAGGGACTCCACACCAATGCAGTGTACGGATTTTTAAATATCATGTTCCGGGTGATCGAAGATGAGGGGGCAGACTATCTGGCAGTGGCATTTGATTTGAAAGAGCCAACATTCCGTCACAAAATGTATGCGGCATACAAGGGAACGAGAAAACCGATGCCGCAGGAGCTGCATGAGCAGGTTCCGGTGATGAAGGAAGTGCTGACAGCGATGGGCGTGCCGATTCTTACCAAGGCGGGGTATGAGGCAGACGATATTCTGGGAACGATCGCGAAACGCTGTGCGGCGGAGGGCGTGGAGGTTTCTATCGTATCAGGAGATCGTGACCTGCTGCAGCTTGCAGATACGCACATTAAGATTCGGATGCCGCGTACTTCGAAAGGTACGACGGAGATACGCGACTATTACCCGGAGGATGTGAAGGCGGAGTATCAGGTGACGCCAATCGAATTTATTGATGTAAAGGCGCTGATGGGCGATACTTCGGATAATATTCCGGGCGTGCCATCGATCGGTGAAAAGACGGCAACCAGCCTGATTACCACCTACGGAAGCATTGAGAATGCGTATGCACACATTGATGAGGTAAAGCCGCCGCGCGCACAGAAAGCGCTTCGGGAGCACTATGACATGGCGCAGATGAGCAAGGATCTGGCAACGATCCGCATCAATTGCGAGATTGGTTTTTCGCTGGAGGAGGCGAAGCTGGATTCGCTTTACACGCCGGAGGCATACCAGTATATGAAGCAGCTGGAATTTAAGTCCATTCTGCAGAAATTTGGTGAGGACGCCTTTGCGTCATCAGAAATGGAAAAATCTTTCCGTCTGGTAAATGATTTTGGCGAGGCACAGGTGATTTTTGACCGTGCACAGCGGGCGGAGGAGATCGGCGCGCAGCTGGTGATTGAAAAAGGAGAGGTTGTAGCACTGGCACTCTGCCTGGACGGGACATCGATCTATGCGATCCCGGCGGTTGGGTTCCTGACCGGACAGTATCTGGCGGAGGAGCTGGAACGCCTGATGGAGGTGGTTCCGTCTGTGACGGTTCTGGATCTCAAGATCCAGCTTCCATTTCTTAAAAATCACAGCCGCCGGATCGTGGACGGCATCCGGAATGCAGAAGGAAACCGTGCGGTTATGGACGCAGGCGTGGCGGCGTATCTGTTAAATCCGCTCAAGGATACCTATGGATATGATGATCTGGCGCGCGATTACCTGGATATGACCGTGCCGTCACAGGTCGATTTGCTTGGAAAAACGGCGCTGTCGGATGCATTTGAGACAATGCCGGAGAAAGCGTTGAATTGTGTCTGCTACATGGCATATACGGCGTGGAAATCGCGGGAAATCCTGCTGGGGCAGCTTCGAAGACATGGAATGCTGCATCTCTTTTATGAGATAGAGATGCCGGTTATTTACAGCCTCTACCATATGGAAGAGGAAGGTATTCAGGTGCGCCGGGAGGAATTGAAAGCCTACGGCGAACGCCTCCAGACGCAGGTAGAGAAACTGGAGCAGGAGATTTACGCCGAGACGGGCTGTGAATTTAATATTAATTCCCCGAAGCAGTTGGGAGAGGTTTTATTTGAAAAAATGTCCCTGCCGGGCGGCAAAAAGACGAAGACCGGCTATTCGACGGCGGCGGATGTGCTGGAAAAACTGGCGCCGGAGTATCCGGTTGTGCGGAAAGTATTAGACTATCGCCAGGTGGCGAAACTCAAATCGACCTATGCGGACGGGCTGGGGGCATTTATCCGGGAGGACGGACGAATCCACGGAACCTTTAACCAGACGATCACAGCGACAGGACGTATCAGCAGTACAGAGCCGAACCTGCAGAACATTCCGGTGCGTATGGAGCTGGGACGCGAGATCCGGAAGCTGTTTGTACCGCGCGAGGGCTGTGTGCTGGTTGACGCGGATTATTCCCAGATTGAGCTGCGTGTTCTGGCGCATATGTCGAATGACAAGAACCTCATCCAGGCATACCGGCAGGCGGAGGACATCCACGCGATCACGGCGTCGCAGGTATTCCATGTGCCGCTTGAGGAAGTGACACCGCAGCTTCGCCGCAATGCAAAAGCAGTCAATTTCGGTATCGTATATGGTATCAGCGCGTTTGGGCTGGGCGAAGATCTCGGTATTTCCCGCAAGGAAGCGACCGAGTACATTGAGCGCTACTTTGAAACCTACCCGGATGTCAAACGTTTCCTCGATGGTCTGGTAAAAACGGGCAGGAAATACGGCGAGGTCAAGACTATGTATGGGCGTGTGAGACCGATTCCGGAGCTGAAATCCGGCAATTTTATGCAGCGTTCGTTCGGTGAGCGTGTGGCGATGAATTCCCCGATTCAGGGAACTGCAGCTGACATTATCAAGATTGCGATGATCCGCGTCGATCAACGCCTGCGCCGCGAAGGACTGCGTTCCCGCATTGTCCTCCAAGTGCACGATGAACTCCTGATTGAAACCTGGAAAGAAGAGCTGGAACAGGTGCAGTCGATTCTGGCGACGGAGATGAAACGTGCGGCGCAGCTGCAGGTGGAGCTGGAAATCGATATGAAGATGGGAAATTCGTGGTTTGAAACGAAATAATGGAAAGGTACAGATAAACATGAAGATAATCAGTATTACCGGAGGCGTTGGTTCCGGTAAGAGTGAGGTCCTGCGTGTGCTGCAGGAGGAATTTGACGCGGAAATTATTAAGGCAGATGAAGTGGCTCACCAGCTCATGGAGCCGGGTAAGAAAGGCTATCAGCATGTGGTAGAGGCGCTGGGTGATTCCTTTTTAAATAAGGACGGCAGCATTGACCGCAAAAAGCTGGCGGCGCTTATTTTCCAGAATAAAGAGGCGGTGGAGACGATGAACGCCATCATCCACCCGATGGCGTGGGAGGAGATCCGCTATGCGATCAACCATTCCGACAAGGAGATCATCGTTGTGGAGGCAGCTCTCTATGATGACGAGCACAATGCGATGTTTGATGAAATCTGGTATGTATACACATCGGTGGAGAACCGCATCAAACGTCTGATGGCAAGCCGCGGCTACAGCGAGGAAAAATGCCGGGGCATCATGGCAAATCAGGCATCCGAGGACGATTACCGGAGCTTTGCGACGCGTGTGCTGGACAACAACGGCGGGATTGAGGATATTCGGAAGCAGATAGCGTCATTTTTAGGAAAAGAGGATTAGGATACATATGCGGATGGTTAGTATTGCCAGCGGCAGCAGCGGGAATTGTATTTATATAGGAAGCGACAACACCCACGTTCTGGTGGATGCGGGGATCAGCAACAAGCGTATTGAGATGGGGTTAAATGACCTGGGGCTGAATGCGCGGGAACTGGATGGAATTCTCATCACGCATGAACATTCCGACCATATCAAAGGACTCGGCGTGCTGGCGCGCAAATATGGCACACCTATTTACAGCACAAAAGAGACATTAGAGGAAATTCAGGATTCCAAGAGTCTTGGCGAGATTCCGGAAGATCTGATGCACCCGATTACGCCGGATGTTGATTTTATGGTAGGAGATCTGGAAGTCAAACCGTTCCGGATCGACCATGATGCAGCGAATCCTGTTGCCTACCGGGTTCAGAATGAAAAAAGATCGGTGGCGGTGGCGACGGATATGGGGCATTATTCCCAGTACATCATTGACCATCTGCAGGGGCTGGATGCGATTTTGCTGGAAGCCAACCACGATGTCAAAATGCTGGAGGCAGGACCGTATCCGTATTACCTGAAGCGTCGTATCTTAGGCGATTACGGACACCTTTCCAATGAAAATGCGGGGCGGCTTTTAAGTTCCATTCTGCATGACAATTTGAAGCATATTTTCCTGGGGCATCTGAGTAAGGAAAATAATTACGAAGAGCTGGCATATGAGACGGTGCGTCTGGAGATCACAGAGGGAGATACGCCGTATAAGGCGAATGATTTCCCGATCACAGTGGCAAAACGCGATGCAGTGTCGCAGATTGTGACGGTGTAGAAGACGTAAAAGTATTAAAATTGGTTATACAAAGTCTGAAAACAAGCCAGAAGATATATTTGGGGTTATGGCTTGGAGGCATGGACAAAAGTGTGGAGTTGACAGAAATATCGTTACTGTACACGCATACGTGTCCAGTAACGGAATTTGCCGTGGCTTCGCATTTAAATACGGCAAATTCCTGCTGCCACCACGTTTTCTTACGGCACTTTCGGTTCCAAAAGTGCCTACCCGTGTACAGTAACGAAATATCATTTTAGGTGTAAAAGTCAGCAGCCGGATGGCAGTTGAATTTTTATAGAAATTAGTAAGTCATAAAAACATTTCCGCCATAGGACGGAGAGCACACAGGAGGATGAAAGCTATGAGTAAGATTATTATTACTATCGTTGGACAGGACCGCGTCGGTATCGTTGCAAAAACGTGTAACTATCTGGCTGACCACAACATGAACATTCTTGACATCACGCAAACGATCCTGCAGGAATATTTCAACATGATGATGATCGTGGATATTTCCGGTTCCAAGACATCCTTTGATGATATGGCGCATGAGCTGGACAAGCTGGGACAGGAGATCGGCGTAAAGATTCTCTGTCAGAGAGAAGAGATTTTTACCAGTATGCACAGAATCTAAGCAAATATTTTCAGAAAGGACGTAAAACCAATGATTAACATGCAGGAAGTTCTGGAAACTAATAACATGATCGCGCATGAAAAACTGGATGTGCGGACGATCACGATGGGTATCAGCCTCTTAGACTGTGTGGACAGTGATCTGGCGAAGATGAATGAGAAGATCTACAATAAGATTACAACTTATGCGAAAGATCTTGTATCGACCGGCGATGCCATCGGACGTGAATTTGGTGTTCCGATCGTCAATAAACGTATCTCGGTTACTCCGATCGCGCTGGTAGGTGGAAGTGCCTGCAAGAAGAGCGAGGATTTTGTAGAGATTGCGAAAACACTTGATAAGGCAGCGAAAGAAGTGGGCGTCAACTTTATCGGAGGCTATTCCGCATTGGTTTCCAAGGGAATGACACCGGCGGAAGAGCTTCTGATCCGCTCGATCCCGCAGGCACTTGCCTGCACCGACCGTGTGTGCAGCTCCATCAATGTCGGTTCTACCAAGACAGGTCTTAACATGGATGCGGTCCGTCTGATGGGCGAGATGGTTGTGGCAACCGCAGAGGCAACGAAGGACAATGATTCCCTCGGCTGTGCAAAGCTGGTTGTATTCTGCAACGCGCCGGATGATAACCCGTTCATGGCAGGTGCATTCCATGGTGTGACTGAGGCGGATGCGATCATCAACGTCGGCGTCAGCGGTCCGGGAGTTGTAAAGACGGCTCTGGAAAAGGTACGTGGCGAGAACTTTGAGGTGCTGTGTGAGACGATCAAGAAGACGGCGTTCAAGATCACCCGTGTTGGACAGCTGGTAGCACAGGAGGCGTCCAAACGTCTGGGCGTTCCGTTTGGCATCATTGATCTGTCGCTGGCACCGACTCCGGCAGTCGGAGACAGTGTGGCGGAGATTCTGGAAGAGATCGGCTTAGAGCGCAGCGGTGCACCGGGTACAACAGCAGCGCTGGCAATGTTAAATGATCAGGTTAAGAAGGGCGGTGTTATGGCTTCTTCTTACGTAGGCGGACTGAGTGGTGCTTTTATCCCTGTAAGTGAAGATAAAGGTATGATCGATGCAGTGGAAATGGGTGCACTCACAATTGAAAAACTGGAAGCAATGACATGTGTATGTTCGGTAGGACTTGATATGATTGCGATTCCGGGTAAGACAAGTGCTTCTACTATTTCTGGAATTATTGCAGATGAGATGGCAATTGGTATGGTGAACCAGAAGACGACCGCAGTACGTCTGATTCCGGTTATTGGAAAAGATGTCGGAGAGACGGCAGAATTTGGTGGGCTTCTCGGTTATGCACCAATCATTCCGGTCAATGAATATGACTGCAGTGCATTTGTGAATAGAAAAGGAAGAATCCCTGCTCCTGTACACAGCTTTAAGAACTAAAAAGAGAACAGAGCTATAAGAAAAACGTGTAGCATATGATAATGAATACAATTTATATTATCATATGCTACACGTTTTTGTGCCTGGACAGGAAAGGAGCGCTGCTGACGAAAGAATGATTTATATACTATACATGTATGATCTGCTTTTGGTATTCGTTTATGAAAGGAATTCCGAACTTGTCGGACACTACGCTTTCGTACAGATCTGATGCAAAAGTGGTCTGATCCAGCATTCGTATTGTTTCCGGAAGAAGCGAATCTGTCTGCCCTAATTTTGTAATAACCGGAATGCTGGCGTTTTCTTTTATCTGACGCAGCACATCGGCATGTTCTTTACGAAATCCAAGAATTCTGGTATAGATGCAGAAAGATTCCCGGTATCTCAACATATCTTCTTTTTTTACGGCTAACAGAATATGCAGCAGACCTCTGCTGATACGGCTGTAAGTCAGTTCTTTTGTTTTTAAAAGCTGACAGAACTGTTCGAAGTTCAGAAACTGATTCCGGTTTCGGATGATACGGTTTGCAAGATCCTCGGATATATCCTGATACTCACATAGAGATCTCCGGGTTTCGCAGAGCAGGCGGTATTTTAATAAAAGGGAGAAATCATTTGTTTCAATGGGACAAGATTGATTCCATGCATCCCGTAACAGACGCAGGGCGTTTTCGGGAAGCTGGTTCTGCAACAGTTCGGAGAATCCGTCCGGTGTCTGCTGAGGATCTGCCGGATATCTGCTGAATGGCTGCTCCTCCCAATGTCTCAGGGCATTCCGAATGGCAGAGGCGGAACTTGACTGTGGCTGAAGTTTTGTGTCATGGTATCCGGAAGAGTCCCGCTTTAACGTATATGGTACCATCCTGCTGTTCTGCTTTTTTAGTGCTTTCAGATATTCAATCCCAAGAATATTATTGGGTTCAGAAAGAATCTGTGAAACGGAAGCATCACCGGTTAATTTTTCCAAAGCCTGGTGTCTGGCGGCAGGAAAAGAATGTCCTTTTTTTAATGCATCCTGAAGCATATGGCTGTAAGTATCTGATTCGGAGAGAAGCAGCTGTGCAATATGCTGTAAAACAGAAAGCTCTCCGCATTCACTTCCAAAGCATAATGTATCGATGCATCCCAGACCTTCCAGAATAGAGATGGCGCCTTGGGCGAAGAATTCGGCACTGCCGGATGCATAGCAGACAGGAAGCTCGCAGATAGCCGATGCGCCGTTTAGAAGTGCCATATGCGCACGGGAATGCTTGGATAGAAGCGCAGGAGTTCCGCGCTGTACATAATCGCCGCTCATGACGATTACAACCCGGTCGGCACCGGTTAGTTCCCTGGCTCTTTCTATATGAT
>ERZ780223.3145-NODE-3145-length-12763-cov-8.095137_pt1 | contig 12763 bp, 10 predicted proteins | sample MGYA00511016_ERZ780223 | MGnify/ENA primary metagenome ERZ780223 (study PRJEB29588, sample SAMEA2159032) | human gut metagenome | biome: human gut; feature: human-associated habitat; material: faeces | place: Denmark | collected 2008/2010 ... | reverse complement strand
CTAGAAAGAACAAATCCCTTCTTCTTAATTTGTCCTTGACAAGGGGTACACTTTACAGCCGCACAGATATCGAAGCTCACCGACAAGAACGAGGAATATGTAAAAGAGATTATAGCTTGCGAAGAAAAATAAATTTGTGCTTGCAATGAGCATGACTTTGTGGTAAACTTTTGTCAACTTAGAGGAAAAGACACAAGGAGATATCCGGGCAGTAAGGATATAACCTCCGTATAGCTGTCTTTTTTTTTGAGAAAATTTAGGGAATAATGCATTTTTATACAGGCAATACATCAAATATACATTATTACTGAATTTTTATGCAGAGAAATCTGCATGCTTAGAAACAGCTTAAAGTACAGATGGAAAGGATTAATGGTGGTATAATGAAAGCTTTTCTGATTCTTGAGGACGGAAATGTATTTGAGGGAACCAGTATCGGTTCTGCGAGAGAAGTCATCAGCGAGATAGTTTTTAATACCTCAATGACCGGATATTTGGAGGTGCTGACTGACCCTTCTTATGCCGGACAGGCGGTAGTAATGACATATCCTTTGATTGGTAATTATGGAATATGTCATGCAGATATGGAGTCCGGGAGACCATGGCCGGACGGTTTTATTGTCAGGGAGTTATCGAGAATCCCTAGTAATTTCAGAAGTGAAGATACCATCCAGAATTTCCTTGAAGTTAATGATATCCCCGGTATTTCAGGTATTGATACCAGAGCTCTTACTAAAATCCTCCGTGAAAAGGGTACCATGAACGGCATGATAACCACAAATGAAAATTATCAGCTTGATGAGGTTATTCCTAAGATTAAGGAATACCGCACGGGAAATGTTGTCGACAAGGTCACCTGTGCCGAGAAGTATGTGCTTGACGGAGATGGTTATAAGGTTGCACTTATGGATTTTGGTGCTAAGAGAAATATTGCAAGAAGCCTTAATAAGAGAGGCTGCAAGGTTACGGTATATCCTGCGAGAACCACGGCACAAGAGATACTTGCCGACAATCCTGACGGAATTATGCTTTCAAACGGTCCCGGAGACCCGAAGGACTGCGGAACGATAATCGATGAAGTCCGTAAGCTCTATGAGTCCGGAGTTCCTATTTTTGCAATCTGTCTCGGACATCAGCTCATGGCACTTGCGACAGGAGCGGATACACATAAGATGAAGTACGGACACAGAGGGGCAAATCATCCGGTTAAGGATTTAAAGACGGGAAAGGTATACATTTCCAGCCAGAACCACGGATATGTTGTCGATGAAAAGACGATTTCCGCTGACCTTGCGGTTCCGAGCTTCTGCAATGTAAATGACGGTACGAACGAAGGACTTTCATATATTAAGAAGAACGTGTATACAGTCCAGTTCCACCCGGAGGCATGTGCAGGTCCTCTTGATACAGGATTTCTTTTTGACAGATTCATAGAGATGATGGGAGGTGCAAGATAATGCCTAAGAATAAGGATATTAAAAAAGTATTGGTTATCGGTTCAGGTCCTATTGTAATCGGACAGGCCGCTGAGTTTGATTATGCGGGAACACAGGCATGCCGTTCTCTCAAGGAGGAGGGCATTGAGGTAGTACTTGTAAACTCCAACCCGGCTACGATTATGACAGATAAGGATATCGCTGATGAGGTGTATATCGAGCCTCTCACAATAAAGTCTCTTGAACAGATTATCATAAAGGAGAAGCCGGACAGCATTCTTCCTACACTCGGAGGTCAGGCTGGTCTTAACCTTGCGATGGAGATTGCAGAGACAGGCTTCCTTGAGGAGCACAATGTAAAGCTCATCGGTACAACAGCACTCACAATCAAGAAGGCGGAGGACAGACTTGAATTCAAGACTACCATGGAGAAGATTGGTGAGCCTTGCGCGCCTTCACTTGTTGTTGAGAATGTTGAGGATGGTATTGAATTTACGAATAAAATCGGTTATCCGGTTGTTCTTCGTCCTGCTTACACACTCGGAGGAAGCGGCGGCGGTATCGCTAAGAATGAGGAGGAGTTAGTCGAGATTCTCTCTAACGGTCTTCGTCTTTCAAGAGTTGGACAGGTGCTTGTAGAGAGATGTATCGCAGGCTGGAAGGAAATCGAGTACGAGGTTATGCGTGACAGCGCCGGCAACTGTATCACGGTATGTAACATGGAGAACTTAGACCCTGTCGGAGTCCACACCGGAGACAGTATCGTTGTCGCACCTAGCCAGACACTTTCGGATAAAGAGTATCAGATGCTCCGTTCATCTGCGCTCAACATTATAAATGAGCTTCAGATTACAGGCGGATGTAATGTTCAGTTCGCACTTCATCCTACAAGCTTTGAGTACTGTGTAATCGAGGTTAATCCAAGAGTAAGCCGTTCATCCGCACTTGCCTCCAAGGCAACAGGTTATCCTATCGCCAAGGTTGCGGCTAAGATTGCACTTGGATATACACTTGATGAGATTAAGAACGCAATTACGGGAAAGACTTACGCAAGCTTCGAGCCTGCGCTTGACTACTGCGTAGTTAAGATTCCGAGACTTCCTTTTGATAAATTTATCCACGCTTCAAGAAAGCTCACAACACAGATGAAGGCAACCGGTGAGGTAATGAGTATCTGCACTAACTTTGAGGGTGCACTTATGAAGGCTATCCGTTCACTTGAGCAGCATGTGGACTGCCTTATGAATGAGGATTATTCCGGATATTCAGACGAAGAGATTACCGAGATGTTAAACAGAGTAGATGACAGAAGAATCTACGTTATTGCGGAGGCGATAAGAAGAGGCGTTACCTACGAGACAATCCATGATATAACCAAGATTGATGTATGGTTTATAGATAAGCTTGCAATTCTTGTTGAGATGGAGAATGCCCTTAAGACACAGCCGCTTACCAAGGAGCTTCTTTTAGAGGCTAAGAGAATAGAGTTCCCTGACAATGTAATCGCAAAGCTTACCGGAAGGACCGCAAAAGATATCAAGGCACTCAGAAATGAGTATGGCATCCATGCGGCATTCAAGATGGTTGATACCTGTGCGGCAGAGTTCGAGGCGACGACACCTTACTATTATTCATGCTTTAAGAGTGAGAATGAGGTCATAAAGACACATCCTGATAAGAAGGTTCTTGTACTTGGTTCAGGTCCTATCAGAATTGGTCAGGGTATTGAGTTTGATTACTGCTCGGTTCACAGTACATGGGCATTCAAGCAGGAAGGCTATGAGACAATCATTGTAAATAACAACCCTGAGACTGTAAGTACGGACTTCGATATTGCGGACAAGCTTTACTTTGAGCCGCTCACACCGGAGGATGTTGAGAATATCGTTGAGCTGGAGAAGCCGGACGGAGCTGTAGTCCAGTTCGGTGGACAGACGGCGATTAAGCTCACCAAGAGCCTTATGGAGATGGGAGTTCCTATTCTCGGAACAAGTGCCGAGGACGTTGACGCTGCCGAGGACAGAGAGCTTTTTGACGAGATTCTTGAAAAGTGTGCTATTCCAAGACCGAAGGGACACACAGTATTTACCGTTGATGAGGCATTAAATGCTGCTCATGAGCTTGGTTATCCTGTACTTGTAAGACCTTCCTATGTACTTGGCGGACAGGGAATGCAGATTGCGGTATCGGATGATGATGTGGTTGAATTTATGAATATCATCAACAGACAGGTTCAGGAGCATCCTGTACTTGTAGATAAGTATATTGTCGGAAAGGAAATAGAGGTCGATGCCGTATGTGATGGCGAGGACATCCTTATTCCGGGTATAATGGAGCATATCGAGAGAGCGGGTATCCACTCAGGAGACTCTATTTCGGTATATCCTGCACAGAGCCTTAACGACAAGGTTATCGCAACGCTTGAGGATTACACAGGCAAGCTTGCAAGAGCCCTTCATGTAAAGGGACTTATCAATATTCAGTTTATCGTAAGCCATGATGATGTGTATGTAATCGAGGTAAACCCTCGTTCATCAAGAACTGTTCCTTATATCAGCAAGGTTACGGGAATTCCTATCGTTAAGCTCGCAACCCGCGTAATAACAGGTCACACAATAAAGAGCATGGGTTACACACCGGGACTTCAGGCTAAGGCAGATTACATCGCAATTAAGATGCCTGTATTCTCATTTGAAAAAATCAGAGGCGCTGACATAAGCCTCGGACCTGAGATGAAGTCAACAGGTGAGTGTCTTGGTATTGCTAAGCAGTTCAATGAGGCTCTTTACAAGGCATTCCAGGGTGCCGGGGTTAATCTTCCGAAGCACAAACAGATTATCATTACCGTCAAGGATGAGGATAAGCCGGATGTTGTTGACATAGCACAGCGTTTTGAGAAGCTCGGCTACAAGATATATGCAACTCTCGGAACAGCCAAGTATCTGAACGAGAGAGGTGTAAATGCAATCAAGGTCAACAAGCTTGAGCAGGAGGCACCGACACTTCTCGACCTCATTCTTGAGCACAAGATCGACCTTGTAATAGACAGCCCGTCTAACGGTATTGAGCACAGCGGTGACGGCTTCTTAATCCGCCGTCATGCAATCGAGACAGGTGTCAATGTTCTCACATCACTTGATACGGCTCATGCGCTCATCACAAGCCTTGAGGTTCAGGACAAGCAGCACATGACTCCTATAGATATTGCGACTATCGGAAACAGATAGGCAATAACTGGTAACTGCTGGTTTGAAAATATAATTCTGGTTTCCTATTACAGGGTATAAAAATAAGAAGATATCATGGACACAAGTTCCAAAAGCCGTTCGTGCTAATACGATTAGGCTTTTGAACTTGGAACCCGCAAAGCATGAGGAAGTAGCGGTTTCCGAATATTAAAAGGACAATATCATTCAGATTAAATTATCTTTTTTGAATGATATTGTCCTTTTTTTGTTGTCTGTCTGACTATGTCTGCATTTAGGTGTTATTTTAAACCTTATTTATCCGTGATAAGGCTGTGGAGCTCCTGAAGTGATCTTACCTCAGACGAACCGTTCTTTTTAACATAGGCTATTCCTTCAGCGGTTGCCTTTGCCGCAGCCATGGTTGTCATGTAAGGTATTCTTGCCTTGATGGCTGCCTTTCTTAAGTAGCTGTCATCGTGTACGCTTTCCTTGCCGACAGGGGAGTTGATTATCAAATCAATCTCGCCGTTGGTTATGGCATCGAGTATGTTAGGACGACCCTCGTAGAGCTTTTTAATCTTTGTGACAGGTAAACCAGCCTCGGCGATAAGGTCATAGGTTCCGCCTGTTGCGAGAACCTTGAAGCCATCGTTTACAAAGCTTCCTGCGACATCGACAACCTCCTCCTTATCCTTGCGGTTAACAGAGATGAGGACTGTTCCCTCAAGCGGAAGCTTGGAGGATACACCTTCCTCTGCCTTGTAGAAGGCTTCACCATAGTGGGATGAAAGACCGAGCACCTCACCTGTAGAGCGCATCTCAGGTCCGAGTATCGGGTCAACCTCCGGGAACATATTGAATGGGAAGGCAGCTTCCTTCACACCATAGTATGGAATGTGTCTTTCCTTCATTGCCGGAATCGGAGATGGTCTTCCGGTAAGCTCGCTTGTGATGATATCCGTTGCAATAGGAACCATTCTTATATCGCAGACCTTTGAGACGAGAGGTACTGTACGGGAAGCTCTTGGGTTAGCCTCAAGCACATATACCTTTCCTTTTTCAATGGCATACTGCATATTCATAAGACCCTTTACATGCATTTCCTCGGCAATTCTGCGTGTGTATTCCTTGATAAGACGTACATTTTCCTCTGAAATGTGTACAGATGGAATGATGCAGGCTGAGTCTCCTGAGTGTACGCCGGCAAGCTCAATGTGCTCCATTACTGCAGGAACGAAGGCATGTGTGCCATCGCTTATGGCATCGGACTCACACTCGAGGGCATTATTGAGGAAACGGTCAATGAGGATAGGGCGGTCAGGTGTTACACCGACAGCAGCCTTCATATAGTCGCTCATGCTCTCGTCATCATATACCACTTCCATTCCGCGTCCGCCAAGAACGTATGAAGGACGAACCATGACAGGGTAGCCTATTTCATTGGCGATGCTGATGGCTTCATCCACGGTTGTCGCCATGCCTGATTCAGGCATAGGAATTTCAAGCTTATCCATCATGGCGCGGAATTGGTCTCTGTCCTCTGCAAGGTCGATTACGGCAGGTGAGGTTCCGAGAATTTTCACACCGTTTTTCTCAAGCGAAGCCGCAAGATTGAGAGGTGTCTGACCACCGAACTGTGCGATGACACCGAGAGGCTTCTCCTTGTTATATATGCTCAGCACATCCTCAAGTGTAAGCGGCTCAAAGTAGAGCTTGTCCGAGGTATCATAATCAGTCGATACCGTCTCAGGATTACAGTTTACAATAATTGTCTCAAATCCCAGTTTTTTGAGTGCGAGTGAGGCATGAACACAGCAGTAGTCAAATTCGATACCCTGACCTATTCTGTTAGGACCGCCGCCGAGAATCATGATTTTCCTGTTAGTTGAAACAGGGTTCTTATCCTCGCCGTTGTAGGTCGAGTAGTAGTAGGCGTTGTTCTCGGTTCCTGATACATGCACACCTTCCCAGGCTTCATTAACGCCAAGGCTTGTACGTCTGCTGCGCACATCATCCTCGGAGACATCAAGAAGCAGACTAAGATATTTGTCTGAGAAGCCATCCTTTTTTGCCTTGGTGAGAAGCTCATCCGATGGAAGTGAGCCCTTGAACTTGAGAAGCTCCTCCTCCTCGTCAACCAATTCCTTCATCTGTGATATGAAATAATGCTTAACCTTGGTAAGCTCATATATCTCATCCACCGTTGCACCTTTTCTGAGGGCCTCATACATGATAAAGTGACGCTCGCTCGAAGGTGTAACCAGCTTTTTCAATAACTCTTCCTTGGAGAGCGTGTCAAAATTCTTGACATGTCCAAGACCGTATCTGCCGTTTTCAAGGCTGCGGATTGCCTTCTGGAAGGCTTCCTTATAGTTCTTGCCGATGCTCATGACCTCGCCGACAGCTCTCATCTGTGTTCCGAGCTTATCTTCCACACCCTTGAATTTTTCAAATGCCCAGCGTGCGAACTTGATAACCACATAGTCGCCGTCCGGGACATACTTATCAAGAGTGCCGTATTTTCCGCAAGGGATGTCACGCAGGGTAAGACCTGCCGCCAACATGGCTGAGACAAGCGCAATAGGGAAACCGGTTGCCTTGGAAGCAAGTGCTGAAGAACGTGATGTACGTGGGTTAATTTCGATGACTATTATTCTGTCTGTTACAGGGTCATGTGCGAACTGTACATTGGTTCCGCCGATAACCTGAACCTTGTCAACAATCTTGTAGGCCTGCTCCTGCAGTCTCTTCTGGCAGTCTTCGGATATTGTGAGCATAGGGGCGCAGCAGAAGGAGTCGCCTGTATGCACACCGAGCGGATCAATGTTCTCAATAAAGCATACTGTAATCATATTGCCTTCGCTGTCGCGTACAACCTCAAGCTCAAGCTCCTCCCAGCCGAGAATGGACTCTTCCACAAGAACCTGGCCGACTATACTTGCCTGAAGACCTCTTGCACATACGGTCTGAAGCTCTTCCCTGTTGTACACAAGTCCGCCGCCTGCACCGCCCATTGTATATGCAGGACGAAGAACAACCGGGTATCCGAGCTTGTCTGCTATGGCGAGTGCTTCATCAACAGAGTAGGCAACCTCGCTTCGTGCCATCTCAATGCCGAGGGAATTCATTGTCTTTTTGAACTCAATGCGGTCCTCACCGCGTTCGATGGCATCCACCTGTACACCGATAACCTTGACATTATATTTGTCAAGCACCCCTGCCTTGTATAATTCTGAGCAGAGATTAAGACCTGACTGACCGCCGAGATTCGGAAGCAGCGCGTCAGGGCGCTCCTTGGCGATAATCTGTTCAAGACGTTCAACATTAAGAGGCTCAATGTAGGTGACATCTGCAGTCTCAGGGTCGGTCATGATTGTTGCAGGGTTAGAGTTTACAAGAACAATCTTATAACCTAGCTTTCTGAGTGCTTTACACGCCTGTGTTCCCGAGTAATCGAACTCACAGGCCTGACCTATCACAATAGGTCCTGAACCAATAATAAGTACCTTATCAATATCCTTAAGCTTTGGCATGATATTTCCTCCCTAAATTTAGTAATTACATTATAAGCTAAAGTGACAAAGGAATAAAGCTTAATTTATGAAAAAATTATTTTAATTGCTTACAGCTGGGGGAGGAAGCGTATATTTTTGCCATATCTGCTAAAATGTCTGCCTAGGGCATGCCAAATATAATGCTGTAGGCAGAGAAAATCACAGGAGAAGCGACTGAGCGTGCAGAAAAGTCTGCCCAAAACATGTCAAATATAATGACGTGGGCAGAGAAAAACGCAGAAAAAGCGCCTGAGCGTGCGAAAATGTCTGCCAAAGCATGCCAAATATAATGCTGTGGGCAGAGAAAATCACAGGAGAAGCGCCTGAGTGTGCAGAAAAGTCTGCCCAAAGCATGTCAAATATAATGACGTGGGCAGAGAAGAACGCAGAAAAAGCGCCTGAGTGTGCTGAAAAGTCTGCCCAAAGCATGTTAAATACGATGATATGGGCAGAGAAACAGCAAAAAAAGCAACTGAACATACCGAAAAGTCTGCCCAAAGCATGTTAAATACGATGATATGGGCAGAGAAACAGAAAAAAAGCAACTGAACATACCGAAAAGTCAGCCCAAAGCATATCAAATATGATGTAATAGGCAGAACTTCCATGAGCAATAAAGTTAGCTTGGAGCGGCATGTGTTTATAAGGAAAATTCAAAATAACATTTCTGTAATGGTAATACCAATTTCCATGTGGTATAATAAGCGAAAAAAAATAAGAGTAACTATTCAGAACCACATTCCCAGAACCGTCTCTATGAGGCTTTCCTTTTGCATATGTGGTCACACTGCCATATAAAACAGTTTATCTGCCTGAATAAGCAATCGCAGAACGCAGTTTTGCATGGTTATGAATAGTTAGAAATGAAAATAAAAAGGTGAAAAGAAAAAGGTGAAAATAATGGGTGATTATAATAAGTTCGACAGTATAATATTTGACGTGGATGGTACTCTGTGGGATGTGAGGGATGCGGTAGCTCATGCGTGGCGCGATGTCATCACGGAGCTCACTGACTGGGAGATTAATTTTGATGGTAAGAGCCTTGGAGCTATGTTCGGAAAGACGATGGATACGATATTTTTCCATTTTTATCCGAACAGCACGAAAGAAGAATACGAGAAGATAACAGGGGTAATCTACAAGAGACAGAAAGAATATCTTATAAGATATGCGCCGGCATTGTATGAGGGTGTCGCCAGGACTCTGGAAAAGCTCTCACATAGATATAAGCTGTTTATAGTGACCAACGCACAGAGAGGTTATATAGATACGGTTTTTGCGGTGCACGATGTTCAGAAATATTTTACCGACTGGATGTGCTTCGGTGATACGAATGCGTCGAAGGATGTGACAATAAGAAAAATTATTGAGAGAAATAATCTTAAAAATGCGGTCTATGTAGGTGACACGCAGGGCGATGCAGATTCTTGTGAGAAGGCAGGAATACCTATCGTGTATGCCGCCTATGGACTTGGAAGGGTTGAGAAGCCTTGGAGAAGCATAGACAAGTTTAGTGAGCTTGAGGATATTTTTCTTAGAGATAAAGCCTGCAATGAGGCACAGGAAAGTATATCAGAATGTAAGCTGTCTGAAGAAGATGGTGACAGGGAAGGCTGCATGCATGCAGATATGTCAAAGGACGTTACACTAAAGTCTGATGACATGTCGGAGAAAAGTATCGCTGCCGGGAAAATCGATACTGTAATCTTCGACCTTGACGGAACATTGCTCTACACCATAGAGGACCTTGCTGCAAGCACCAACCACGCTTTACAGCAGTATGGAATGCCGGAAAGAACGCTTGAGGAGGTGACAGCATTCGTGGGAAACGGTGTCGCTAAGCTCATAGAGCGCGCGGTTGTGCCGGGAATGGAAAAGGAGCTTTTCGACAAGGTATTTGCGGAGTTTAAAAAGCATTATGCAGTCCATAATCTTGACCACACAAGACCATATCCGGGAATTGTTGATATGCTCACCGGACTTAAGGAGCATGGATATAAGGTCGCAGTTGTGTCGAACAAGCTTCAGAGTGCGACACAGAGCCTGTGCAAGCATTTCTTCGGTGAGCTGGTTCCACTTGCGGTCGGCGATAATCCTAGCATGGCAAAGAAGCCAGAGGCAGATATGGTGAATGAAGCACTGTGCCGGCTTAACAGAAGCCGCGCAAATGCAGTTTATGTCGGGGATTCAGAGGTCGATATTGAGACCGCGAAGAATTCCGGAATGAAGCTTATTATGGTTGAATGGGGCTTCAGGAAGCGCGCGGACATGGAAAAGCTGGGAGCCGTATGTTTTATCGATAAGCCGGAGAAGATATTTGACATTCTGAAAGCTGCACCAGAATATCCCCGGCGTGCTGAGGCGGATAACAGAATTCTGCAATTGTTAAGGGATGAAAAATATATACAGCGCAAAGGATAATGTGACGGTTGAAGACATTATTGAATTTCACGCAGAATTTGAATATATTCATCCATTTCAGGATGACCATGTTATAATAAGGACAAAGTTAGAGAAACCCAGTAAAATCAAGGGGTTAGCACTAATTTAGTCCTTATTTTTTTATACCTAAAATCGGTATATGATAAGGCAGCGCTGACAAATCAAACCGAAAACCAAACCGAAATCCAAACATTCACAAGGACAGGATAAGAGTTCGCTGGAAGTGAAGCTCGCAAGCTTAAAGCAGGATGAAATAAGACTTGATAAGATGTTTGAACAGACAAAATACCCGGCAGAGATAGAAGCCCTTGCCGTACAGCTTGCAGATGCTTTCATTGAAAGACTTGGACTTGTTGGTATTGACCAGTCTGTTAAGGAACTTACAGATTCTATCCGGTCTGAGCCTGTTAAGGGAGGTGCCAGATAATGGCAGATAAGATTCATTGCGTCAAAAAGACGCTGAGACTTACACCAGCTGAAAGCAGACTTCTGTCTGAAAAAGCAGAGGCTTTTCATATGAATGAGGCAGAATATTTAAGGCTTTTAATCAGCCAGACGCCAAACGATTACCCGGAAATCATACAAGAGCTTAAACAGCTGATAAATGAGGTAAATCATATCGGTGTGAATATCAACCAGATTGTGCATCATCACAATTATGAGTTGTATTCAAAAGAGGACAGACAGCAGCTTATCGCATATATGAAAAAACTCAACAATACAGTTAAAGAGGTGGTGGTGCGGCTTGGCAATCAGTAAGATTCTTCATATGAAGGATTGCGGAAGCAGTTTTCATGGAAAGCATTTGAAGTCTGCACTTGAATATATTACTGTTCCGGAAAAGACACAGAATGGCAGGCTTGTATCAGCCATAAACTGCCAGGTGGATAATGCCTTTGAGCAGATGAAGGAAACAAAGAAAAAGTTCAACAAAACAGATAAACGGCAGTGCAACAAGTTGTACTTCAAAACTTGGACATTATGGTGTGTATACAACAACCATATCAGAAATGGAGAGTTTTTATGGTTCTTCTTCAATACAAGCGTATATTCCATAGTAATTCAAGGAGAATGCTATTATGAAAAGAAAAATTGGTATTGCTATTATGTTTGGATTAATTTGTATTAATATTTTAAGTGGTTGTGGACCATCGTCAAATGAAAAACAAACTGATTTTGAAGAATTAGAGGTAGATCATGTTATTAACGATGATGGAACATATACTTACAAAGACTTAAATTATAGTTATAAAATAGAGGTTTCAGGTATTGAAGGTGAAAAGCAGGTTACGTATGTTGTTTTAACAAATGATAAATCAATTAGTTTTGATGATGTAACCTATAGCTTGAAAAAATCGGAAATTAGCATTGATGAACCTCAATTTATAATACTCGGTTGGTATTAAGAGATCGAGCATAGACATAATGAATATTGTTAATGGGTGTGTTTTCTGGAGATGTTTTGACAGATTGCACACCCGTTCGTAAGCCCCTAATATAAGGGTATATGTTCCCTTGGTCATATATTTGCCATAATAGTAGTAATCACATATGCCAGCATTTTACTCTATGATCCGGCGTTAGGATTTAGCAGTAGACCAGTATTTTACTACAATTATGGAGGTTACACTTATGCAGACCGTAAAACGAACTGTTGATGAGCAATACCGACTCATCATGGAATGCCGCAACAGCGGGCTAAGCGACAGGGTATCAGCTTATGAATTATGAGCCGGGAAGTGTGTTTAAGCTTAATGGCAAAGAATATGTGTTAAGCGAGAACCATACATTGGATATTCCATACGGAGAAGATTTGTGGTGTTTGGAATCTACGTCAAATTATAGATATGGAGAAAAGATTGATTAATTTCTGAGAGTTTATCTATTTGTGTTGTAGCTATCAAGAAAAAGGGATATTTACATCGTGTTATAGTACATGGTGTAGGTATCCTTTTTGCATATCTTCTATAATTGCTACATAAAAAAGTGCAAATGCACAAAAAATAGTAATGGCTATTGAAGTAAAAATAATTTAGTGGTAAAATAACATTACCAAAATACGTGCAACGCACAAAAACAAGGAGTAGCACTATGGAGATTAAGAGAGATTCATACCTTGAACAGTTAAAGATAAGAAAAGATA
>ERZ780223.3137-NODE-3137-length-12789-cov-6.993246_pt1 | contig 12789 bp, 9 predicted proteins | sample MGYA00511016_ERZ780223 | MGnify/ENA primary metagenome ERZ780223 (study PRJEB29588, sample SAMEA2159032) | human gut metagenome | biome: human gut; feature: human-associated habitat; material: faeces | place: Denmark | collected 2008/2010 ... | reverse complement strand
CTGTGGATTTTTTATTTTATTTTTTGTTCAAGTTGATTATACAATCTACCTACCATTAATCTCTTCTTCACAACCATCATTAAAATTCAGCAAAAAATCCCTATAAAATTCATATTGCTTCTGCCGAGCTTCAAGCTCGGCAGCAAGTTCGGCTGTTAGTAACGTGAAATTGTCCAAAATACGGACAATCTCACGTTGTACCTCCAGAGGAGGTACAGGGAGCTTAATTGCTTTTATATCCTTCGCTAATAAATGCTTAACCGTACCACTTTGTTTGCCTAATTCAATTTTTTCATGATAGGTCCAATTAAATGATTCAAAAAACCATCTAACAAAACATCATTATCTTTAGACGATATTCTACAAACCCGCTGACATAAAATTGCTTCTATATCTTTCCAAATGCCAACATGAAAATTACCATCCATCCCAACCAATAAATCTCCAGAATGAATTTTATACTCTTCAGGAACGGATTCAATAGTATAAGTATCAGATTTTCCTTCTAACACATCTCTGATTCGAACCAGAGGCAGCCCAATCATATCATCATTAAATTTAGAAGCATCACAAGGAAATCCATACAAAACATCACACAAATCAATTAAACCTTTATACTCCACCCCATCAGGGCACAATTTCTCAATCAACTCTTCTAAATTACTCATTGTACTTCACCACCATCTTCCTTCTCTTGCGGATGTTGCATATAAAATATATCCTTCTGCCTTTCAATTTCCGTACGCAACTGCTCCTTCGTCGGCAGATAGGTCAGATACTTCGACATGAAAAGCCTGTCATTGTCGTGCAGCACAGAATAACGTGCGATATCTTCGCTCGTTTCGCTGCAAAGCAAAATGCCAATCGTGGGATTATCGCCCTCTTTGCGTTTCAACTCGTCGTACATACGCACATACATATCAATCTGTCCCACATCCTGATGCGTAATTGTGCCCATTTTCAAGTCAATCAGCACATAACATTTCAACTCTATATTGTAAAACACCAAATCAATATAATAATCCTGCGTATCCGTCACGATATGCTGTTGGCGTGCAACAAACGCAAAACCTCTGCCCATTTCCATAAGAAAATCGCGGATATGTGACAGAATCGCTGCTTCAAGATCAGATTCCACAAAAGAATCCTCGGTACGAAAGCCAAGAAATTCAGCGATAATCGGACTTTTCAAAAGCTCAAACTTGTTCTTTTGATACTCTGCGGTTTTTTCCTTCATTTCTGCAATAATCTTTTCTTTTTGCGGCGATTGCAGCAGGCGGTAATAATATTGTGTGCCAATGTTCCTATCAAGAGTGCGTGAACTCCAACCTTCGCTCGCTGCTTCTTTCATATACCAAAGGCGGGCAGCTTCGTCAGAAACACGAAGAAGGCTGCAAATATGCGACCAATTAAGATTTGGCAGACATGTCTGCCAAATTGTTTTATCAGGAAAAAGTATATAAAACTTTCTAAAATTACGCAGATTTCTTTCCGAAAAACCTTTGCCATATTCTTTAGTCAGCTCTGCTGATAATATCTTAATTAAATTTTCTCCATATGCCGCACGTTCTTTACCATTTTGCTCTTCTTTAAAAATCCTTTTCCCGATTTTCCAATAGGTATCAAGCGTTGCGTAACTAATAACTTTGTATGCCTTATCTCTACTTTGAAATATTATATTCTTAATATCAATAAGAGTAGCATTATATTCATCAGTCATTAAATTTTTACCCATTACCCTACCTCTATTCTGTAACATCAGAAAATGGCACGCACGCATGCCAAATATTTCAACTATACTAAATAGCAAGCTTTTATTCGGTAGCTACGGCTAGCGATTTACCCCTCAATTTCCGCAATAATCTTGTCAATTTCGCTGCGCAGAACCTGCTCACGGGCAACAATCTCCGCGATTTCCGCATTGAGCTTTTTGATATCAATCTTCTCACGGGTGTCCTCAGGCTCCACATAAGTGGAAACCGAAAGGTTGAAATCGTTCTCGGAGATTTCCGCATAGTCCGCCAGATGGCTGAAATGAGCAACATCCTCACGTTTAGCAAAAACATCAACGATGCGGTCAATATTTTCGGGCGTCAGCTTATTGTTATTCGTAACCTTAATGCATTCCTTGGAGGCGTCTATGAACATAACCTTGTTATCGCTTTTGCCTTTTTTGAGCACCATGATACAGGTTGCAATGCTCGTACCGAAGAAGAGACCGCCGCTAAGCTGGATAACAGCATCTACATAGTTGTTATCTACCAAATACTTGCGGATTTTCTGCTCCGCACCGCCACGGTACATAATACCGGGGAAGCATACAATGGCAGCTGTGCCGTTGGCAGCGAGCCAGGACAAGCTGTGCATAATGAAAGCCATATCAGCCTTGCTCTTGGGTGCAAGCACGCCTGCAGGAGCAAAACGCGGATCGTTAATCAATGTAGCATCGCCGTCACCAACCCATTTTACGGAATACGGCGGGTTTGATACGATTAGCTCAAAGGGTTCTTCATCCCAATGCTGCGGATTGGTTAGCGTGTCCTCGCAGGCAATATCAAACTTATCAAAGCCTATCTTATGCAGGAACATGTTAATACGGCAGAGGTTATAGGTCGTAATATTGATTTCCTGACCATAGAAGCCGTTACGGACAGCATCCCTGCCCAAAAGCTCAGCACATTTGAGCAGCAAGGAGCCGGAGCCGCAGGCCGGGTCATAAGCCTTGTTGATTTCCTTCTTGCCTACCGTGCCCAAGCGCGTAAGCAGCACACTTACTTCCGGCGGGGTAAAGAACTCGCCGCCGCTTTTACCGGCACCGGATGCATACATGCCCATAAGGTATTCATAAGCATCACCAAAGGCATCAATGGAATGGTCGTTAATATCACCAAGGTTCATATCCTTCACGCCGTTGAGCAGCTTTGCAAGGCGCTCGTTGCGCTTCGCTACGGTCGCACCTAGCTTATTGCTGTTAACGTCAAAATCATCGAACAGACCGGAGAAATCCGCCTCAGACTCACTTCCCTTAGCAGAACCCTCGATGTTGTTGAAGATACGTTCCAAACGTTCGTTAAGGTTCTCATCATTGGCTGCATTAGCACAAACATTGCAAAAGAGTTCGCTGGGCAGCATAAAAAAGCCCTTTTCCTCGATAAGACCTTCGCGGGCTTCCTCTGCATCCTCGTCGGACATCTTAGCATAATCAAAGTCAGAATCACCTGCTTCAATCTCATTTTGGTTAATATAATTAGTCAGATCCTCAGAAATAAAGCGATAAAACATAGTGCCAAGCACATAGTTTTTAAAGTCCCAGCCGTCTACAGCTCCACGCAGCTCATCCGCAATCGCCCAAATAGCACGGTGAAGCTCTTCTCTTTCCTGTTCCTTCTTGATATCAGTCACGTCAAAACCTCCTAAGTTTATCTTAATGTATAGTAATTACTCAACAAACAAATTCATAATTATATTATACAGCCTTAAGCAGATAAAAGAAACGTTTTAAGGTTTTTTATTTCTTTGAACGGCACCAATAAAAAATCCTATTGCAGACTAACTCAGAACATCTGCAATAGGATTTTACGCTTATTTCATATTAAATTATGCAACAGCGCCGGCTTTCCCCTTACTTGCTCAGGTACTCGTCAATAGCAGCAGCTGCCTTCTTGCCTGCGCCCATAGCGCTGATTACGGTTGCAGCACCGGTTACGATGTCGCCACCGGCAAATACGCCCGGAATAGAGGTAGCACCTGCCTCGTCAGCAACGATGTTACCGCGCTTGTTGACCTCCAAATCAGGGGTAGTCTGTTTAATCAGCGGGTTCGGACCTTGGCCGATAGCCATAACTACCATGTCAACGTCGAGCACATACTCGCTGCCTGCGATAGCTACAGGAGAGCGACGGCCGCTGGCATCCGCTTCACCCAGCTCCATCTTGATGCACTTCAGGCCGTTAACCCAGCCTTTTTCATCGCCCAGAATAGCAACCGGATTGTTCAGCAGACGCAGCTCAATGCCTTCTTCCTTAGCATGGCCGATTTCTTCCTTACGTGCGGGCATTTCTTCCTCGCTGCGGCGATAAACGATATATACCTGCTCCGCGCCAAGGCGCTTCGCGGTACGCGCTGCGTCCATTGCTACGTTGCCTGCGCCAACGATAGCAGCCTTCTTGCCAACGTATACAGGTGTAGCGTAGTTCGGGAATTCGTAAGCCTTCATCAGGTTTACACGTGTCAAAAATTCGTTGGCGGAATATACGCCGTTAAGGTTTTCGCCGTCAATCTGCATAAAATGCGGCAGGCCAGCGCCGGTACCAACATAAACAGCGCTGAAGCCTTCCTCCTCCATCAGCTCTTTGATGGTGAAGGTGCGGCCGATTACTGCGTCAACTACAATCTTTACGCCCAGCTTTTTCAATGCGGAGATTTCATGCTGTACGATTTCCTTCGGCAGGCGGAACTGCGGAATACCGTACATCAGCACGCCGCCGGCAGCATGCAGCGCTTCGTACATGGTTACATCATAGCCCATTTTAGCCAAATCGCCGGCGCAGGTCAGGCCGCTGGGGCCGCTGCCTACTACGGCAACCTTCTTGCCCTTGCGTTCTGCCGGAGCTTCTACATCATTATCCAGGCCATGCTCACGCGCATAGTCGGCAACAAAGCGCTCCAGGCGGCCGATAGCTACAGGCTCGCCCTTGATGCCCAGCACGCACTTGCCCTCGCACTGGTTTTCCTGCGGGCAGACACGGCCGCAGACAGCAGGCAGGGTACTCTTTTGCTTGAGAATTTTATAAGCCTCGGCAAAGTTTTCCTGTGCCACCTCATGGATAAACTTAGGAATATCAATATTAACCGGGCAGCTGCCTACACAACGCGGTTTGGGGCAGTTCAGGCAGCGCTGTGCCTCGTCTACCGCCATTTCCTTAGTGTAGCCAAGCGCTACCTCCTGAAAGTTTTTGTTACGCACATCAGCCGGCTGCTCCGGCATAGCATTTCTCATTCCTCCACGCATTTGCAATGACCTCCACAGCTATATTCCAGTGCTTCCTGGTCCTTGTACATCTGCTGACGCATTACCAGGTTTGCAAAATCTACCTCGTGAGCATCAAACTCCGGTCCGTCTACACAGGCAAATTTGTTCTCGCCGCCAACCATTACACGGCAGCCGCCGCACATGCCGGTGCCGTCTACCATGATGGTGTTGAGGCTGGCTGTAGTTTTTACGCCGAAGGGTTTGGTGGTTGCTGCTACGTTTTTCATCATGATAACAGGGCCGATGGCCAATACCAGGTCAATCTTCTCGCCTGCCTCCAGCATTTCACGCAACGGGTCGGTTACAAAGCCTTTGCGGCCTGCACTGCCGTTATCGGTGGTCAAAATCAGCTCGTCGCTGATAGCAGCCATTTTATCCTGCCAGATTACCAGATCCTTGTCGCGCGCACCGATGATGGAGATAACCTTGTTGCCCAGCTCGTGGTAAGCACGCGCGATGGGATAAACAGGCGCAACGCCGATGCCGCCGCCAACTACTACAACAGTACCGAACTTGCCCATCTCGGAAGGATGTCCCAAAGGACCAACTACGTCGAGAATATCATCACCCTCGTTAAATGTGTCGCACAAGTGCTTGGTGGTGTTGCCCACAGCCTGCACGATTAAGGTGATATAGCCTTTTTCACGGTCAAAATCCGCAATAGTCAGAGGAATACGTTCGCTGTATTCGTCAGTGCGGATGATTACAAACTGTCCCGGATGGCATTTGTGTGCCACCAGCGGCGCGTCTACGACGAACTCGTAAACTGCAGGTGCTAAATTTGCTTTGGTAATGATTTTAGCCATTTTCTTGCTTTTCTCCTTTTGCTGCTAATTGCTATTTATTCAAAAGCTTTCTGGTGCAAGCCTCAGCTTCCGCGTAAATCTTTTCTTCGTCAAAGGTCAGCAGCTTGCCTGCTTCCACAACCTTTTTGCCTGCTACGAAAACAGTGTCGGCGTCTGTGCTGCTTGCTGCATAAACCAGCTGGGACAGCTTATTGTGACGCGGATACCAGTAAGGCTTGTGCATATCCCACAGTACGATATCTGCCTGCTGGCCTGCCTCCAGAAGTCCGGTATCAGCAAATCCCAAAGTCTTGGCACCGTCAACGGTTGCCATCTCCCACGCCTTTTTAGCAGGAACAACGAGCGGATCAAAGGTGGTTGCCTTATGCAGCATTGCGGCAGCACGGCATTCCTCCAGCATATCCAGATTGTTGTTGCTGGAAGCGCCATCCGTGCCCAGGCCAACGCAAATGCCCTTGTTCAGCATTGCCGCTACCGGTGCGATACCGCTTGCCAGCTTCAGGTTGCTCTGCGGGTTGTGTGCTACACGCACGTGCTTGGCAGCCATGATATCCATATCCTCGTCGGTCAGATGTACGCAGTGCGCAGCAATGGTACCCAGCTCAAACATGCCCAGCTTATCCATCAGCTGAATCGGTGTCATGCCATGCTCTTTAACAACGGTATCAACCTCAAATTTGGTTTCGCACAGATGCATCTGGATTTCTGCCTTGTTGGCAGCAGCCTCGGCAATAACCTTTTCCAGATAATCAACAGGACAAGTATACGGAGCGTGCGGACCATAGGTGATACGGATACGGCCATTGTCATAGCCCTGCCAGTTCTTCGCCAGCACAGTGTTTTCTGCCAGCTTTACGTCCTTGTCCGGCGCTACGCCGATCAGTCCGCGGCTGAGGTTAGCGCGGATACCGGTTTCGGCGCAGGCACGCGCAACATCCTCCATGAAGGCGTACATGTCGGCAAAGCAGGTAGTACCGCCCTTCAGCATTTCTACGATGCCCAGCATAGCACCCCAGTAGATGTCATTAGCATCCATCTTGTCTTCAATTGGCCAGATTTTGTTTTGCAGCCAGTCCATGAGCGCCATATCATCGGCATAGCTGCGCAGCAGCGTCATAGAAACGTGACCGTGGGTGTTGACCATGCCGGCAGTAGCCAGCTTGCCCTTGCCGTCCACAATTTCGTCGGCAGCAAAGTCTGCAGGCACGTCCTTGCCTACATAAACAATCTTATTATCTTCAACGGCGATGTTCTGCATTTCACCGTTCGGAGTATGCAGAAGCTCGATATTCTTAATCAGTAGCTTAGCCAAAAGATTTCACTTCCTTGGTATAAATTAAGTCCTGCCTCCCTGTATAATGCTTAGGGAAGCAGATGACAGTGATATTATTGTTTTCTACTCCTCGCCCTGCTGACGCTTGGAGTAATGCTTTTCGTAAAAATCATGCATCACGTCCACGTCCTCACAGCTCAGCTCGTACACCTTATTGCCGGTGCCTGCACAGATTACGGCAATCTGCGCCGCTTTTTCCAGAATTTCGGCAGCAAGCAGTGCCTCTGCCAGATTCTTGCCCCAGCAAACAGCGCCATGGTTGGCCAGCAGCACAGCCTTTTTGCCGTTCAGCGCACGCACGGTGTTCTCCGCCAGCTCCTGCGTACCGCAGAGAGCGTACTCAGCGCACTCCACCCTGCCGCCGATAATCTGCACGATATCCTCGATAATCGCCGGCACTCCCTGATGCATGGCCGCAAGCGCACTGGCATAAATGCTGTGCGTATGGATTACGGCACCAGCCTCGGGATAAGCGTTGTAAATAGCGGTGTGCACCTTCAGTTCGGAGGAAGGAATGTGCTTGCCCTCAACAACGTCGCCATCACGGTTGATAATGACAACGTCCTCAGGCGTCAGCGTTTCATAGCCGTGGCCGGAGGGTGTGATAGCAATGTTCTGCGCGTCGATGCGGTAGCTGATGTTGCCCCAGGAGCCTGCGACAAGCTTTTTTTCAATCAGCGCATGGCCTGTTTCTACAATAGCGGCGCACGCACTTTCTTTAGCAAATAACTGCGTTTCCATGATTATTCGGCAGCCAGATATGCCTTCTGCTCTTCGCTCAGGGTGTCGATGCCTGCACCCATAGCCTGCAGCTTCAGAGCAGCGATTTCGGTGTTCAGCTCTTCCGGCAGCACATACAGCTTGTTTTCCATTGCTCCCTTATGGTCAAGCAGGTATTTCATAGCCAGGAACTGCATAGCGAAGGACAGGTCCATGATTTCAATCGGGTGACCGTCGCCGCATGCCAGGTTAACCAGACGGCCTTCGCCCAGCAGGTTCAGCTTACGTCCGTCAGCCATGGTGTAGGTCATGATATTTTTGCGTACTTCATACGGAGCAACTACGGAAAGCTCCTCCAGATGATGTTTGTTGATTTCTACGTCGAAGTGGCCTGCGTTGCACATAACAGCGCCGTTCTTCATAACCTCCATATGAGGTTTGGTGATAACGTCCTTGCAGCCGGTTACGGTTACAAAGATATCACCGTGCTTAGCAGCCTCCTGCATCGGCATTACTCGGAAGCCGTCAAATACTGCTTCAATACCCTTAATCGAATCAACCTCGGTAACGATAACGTTTGCGCCCAGGCCCTTGGCACGCATTGCAACGCCCTTACCACACCAGCCATAGCCTGCAACAACAACGGTTCTGCCTGCTACAGACATGTTGGTGGTACGCATGATACCATCCCAGGAGGATTGGCCGGTACCGTAACGGTTATCAAACAGATACTTGCAGTAAGCATCATTAACGGCAATCATCGGGAATGCCAGATGACCTGCTGCAGCCAGAGCCTTCAGACGATGTACGCCGGTGGTGGTTTCCTCGCTGCCGCCCATCAGGTTAGGAATCAGGTCACGACGTTCGCCGTGGAGCATATTAACCAAATCGCCGCCGTCATCAATAATCAGCTGCGGTTCGCTCTTCAAAGCCTCGCGCAGATACATATCATACTCTTCGTTGGTGCAGCCGTGGGTTGCGAAAACGGTTACGCCGCTGTCAACCAGTGCTGCGGCAATTTCGTCCTGAGTGGAAAGCGGGTTGCTGCCGGTAACAACAACATTAGCGCCTGCGTTCTTCAGCACGAGTGCCAGATAAGCGGTTTTTGCTTCCAGATGAATGGTTACAACCATGTTGATGCCTTGAAAAGGCTTAGTTTTGCTGTATTCATCGTTCAGATGGTTCAGCAGGGGCATATATTCCTTTGCCCACGCGATACGTTGATGACCTAACGGTGCTAATTTGATGTCTTTAATAATGCTTTGCATAAATCTAAAAATCCTCCTTTAATATATGTTCTTTAATCTTTTAAAAGAGCCTGCAATTTCTTAATACTTTCTGTATACGGCGCTTTGAGCACGCCATGCTCGGTAATAATACCGGTAATAAGCTCTGCCGGTGTCACATCAAACGCAGGGTTAAACACTGCCACGCCCTCAGGCGCAGTCTGCTCGCTGCGGAAATGACGTACCTCGTCTGCCTTGCGCTCCTCAATAGGAATCTGCGCACCTGTAGCAATGGAAAAATCAAAGGTGCTCGTCGGTGCGGCGATATAAAACGGAATCCCGTGTGCCTTCGCCGCCAGTGCTACGCCATAGGTGCCGATTTTGTTCGCCGTGTCGCCGTTGGCCGCAATTCTGTCGGCACCGACAACAACAGCGTTCACTCCCTTCGTGCGCATAGTCCACGCTGCCATATTATCGGTAATCAGCGTAACCGGAATGCCGTCCTCAAACAGCTCAAACGCCGTTAAGCGCGCACCCTGCAGCAGCGGACGTGTTTCGTCAGCATAAACCATCTTCAGCTTGCCCTGCGCGTAAGCACTGCGGATAACGCCCAGCGCCGTGCCCCAACCGCAGGTTGCCAGTGCGCCTGCGTTGCAGTGCGTCAGCACTACGGCAGCGTCAGGCAGCACAGCAGCGCCGTATTCGCCCATACGCTTATTCATGGTTATATCATCAGCATAAATCTGCTCGGCCTTCTCCTCCAGCGCCTTGATAATCGCCGCAGGGGACTTGTCCTCGCCGTTCAGGCGCACAGCCAACGCATACTGCAGATTTGCCGCCCATGCCAAATTTACCGCCGTCGGACGCGCAGTAATCAGATCTGCGCGCACAACGTCCAGCGCACCCAAAAAGTCAGGCTTGTCCGCAACCTCGCGCGCACCAAGCACCATAGCGAAGGCAGCGGCAGCGCCGATTGCCGGAGCACCGCGCACCTCCAAGCGTTCAATCGCCACTTTCACGCGCTTGTAATCCACGCAGGTAATCCATTCTATCTTTTGCGGCAGCAAAGTCTGGTCCAACAGCACCAGGCTCCCCTGCTCCCAACGCATAGTTTCTACCATAACAACCTCTTACAGCTTAAAGCCGCCAAACTCCTGCATAGCGTGATGGCAGTTGCACTTCGCCTCAGTCGGCTCTTCATAAGCGATGAAGGACAGAATCAGCTTTTCCATATTCTTAATGCTCAGTGCCATAGCGTCGCAAACCTCTTTATGGGAAAGCGGTGTCGGGGAAATGCCGGCAGCCATATTGGTAACGATGGAGCAGTTAGTGTAGCACATCTCTGCCTCACGCGCCAGAATGGACTCAGGCATATTTGTCATGCCAACCAGGTCACCGCCCAGCATAGCGAACATTTTAATTTCGGCAGCACTTTCAAAGCGCGGGCCTTCGGTGCAAACATAAACACCGTGCTTATGGAAGGTGATATCCGTTCTCTCCAGACATTTGATAACCTTCTCGCGCAAAGTCGGGCAATACGGATAGGTGAAATCGCAGTGCGCTACACCACGCTCGGGGGAATCATAGAAGGTGTTGATGCGGCTCTTGGTGAAGTCCAGCACGTTGTCGCAAACTACGAAGTGACCTGCCTTCATCTCCGGGTTTAGGGAACCAACTGCGGTAGTAGCAAAAATCTCCTCTGTTCCCAGGCTCTTCATCGCCCAGATGTTGGCACGGTAGTTTACCTTGTGGGGCGGTACGGAATGGTCTACGCCGTGACGGCTTACGAAAACCACCTGATTACCGCTCATTGTGCCGATGTTGCACAAAGCCTTACCAAACGGTGTTTCTATAATTTTTTTTTCGAATCCCTTCAGGGTATCGGGATTATCAATACCGGTTCCGCCGATGATAGCAATTTTACGCATATGCTTTGCCTCCCTTATAGTTAAATGTGATAATGAAAACTGTTTGCTGAAGTATGTTATTACGCATAATATCTATGCAGATTCTCCACACTTTTTCTATTATATAATACCATAAATAAGGCATAATTTAAAGAGTAAAGAAAAAGCACTCTCAGCAGGTGTGAGAGTGCGAAGTGAGTGGAATTGAAGATTTTATTCATGACGCAGTTTCTTTCCTAAAGTATTAGCCAATTGCTTAGCTATTGCCTTTGCTAAAAATGGAGGTACGGCATTCCCAACTTGTTGGTATTGCTTATCTTTAGAACCACAAAATACAAAGCTATCAGGAAAAGTTTGTAATCTGGCTGCTTCTCTAATACTAAGTGCTCTGTTAAGAACAGGATGAATCCACATAGACTTTCGTACATTGGTAACTGTTCCACTTGGGGAATCATATTTTAATCTTAAATAAATAGTATTTTGAGTACGTTTTACATCAGTATAAGTATTCTTTTTCAGAGAATCTTTCAAACTGTGAAAGTTTTCACCTTGATTTAAAGCTTCGAATCTTTTCATTGCTACATCTGTAGTTTTAGTAATAATATGGTTCTTTAAGACATCGGAATTTCTTAATTGCTTGGCTAATGGACTTAAGCGACTCTTATGCTTCAATATAATACCATTCTCATCATCAACTAAATCATGTACCGTCCCCTCATCTTCCAAATCAAAAATTGCATCATGAACCGTTCTATACTCTTCTTCTTTGAATTTTTTATGAGGAAGAAATACAACATTAGAAATACTTTTCTTTATTCCTATAATAACAAAACGATTCCGTTTTTGTGGTGCGCCAAAATCTGCTGCACACAATATACCACTGTTAATAGCATAACCATCTTCACCAGATGTCAAAATCTTTTCCAGATAATCTAAAACTGCAAAAGAGCGAACATTTGCTAATATACCTTCTTTTTTCGTACTTTCATAATAATCAACATGTATATGGTTATCAAATATCTCTTTCGCTTTGCTTAACATACGCTGAATCATAATTGCCGGTTCAATTAAATTTTGAATTTCTTCTATATCAAGATTTCCATCAAAGTAATCCTTTATTGCTTTAAATGCTTCTCTGGTTCTCTCTACAATATAGTCATTTGCATCATCTTCAATATAATCTTTAGCAATTTTTAAAAGCTTTTTCTGGTGTTTTTCTAAAGACTTTTTCAACTTATCAGTGTTTTTTGCACCTTTGTAGATAATATTTAATTCTCGATAGTCATCCTCTGGCCAAAGTCTCTGAATCAGCAAATCTTGATTTTGAACAATATCCAACGCGCCATCAAACAAAAATTGTGCACTCAATAAATGTATTGGTGTATTTTTGTTTGGAATCTCATACTCATCTATAATTTCCAAATCATTTTCTTCCATATAGAAACGATGGACATCAGATTTAAGCATACTTACATTTTCCATAACAAATGCTTTAGGACGTAATTCTCTAATTGCCCTAATATATTGCTTTACCAACATATTATTCTGACTGATTGCATGGTTTTTTTGTCTGTTTGCATTTGAAAAACCTTGACAAGGAGGCCCACCGATAACCACATCAATATTTCCATATCTCCTTTGAATATCCGCATAATCTGCATTGCAGACATCCCCCTGCAACTCAACATTTGAATGGTTACGATGATACGTGATGACGTATAATAAGTTGCGCAAATTCAATTCAAAAAGATAGACATAGAGACTA
>ERZ780223.3124-NODE-3124-length-12837-cov-3.759740_pt1 | contig 12837 bp, 6 predicted proteins | sample MGYA00511016_ERZ780223 | MGnify/ENA primary metagenome ERZ780223 (study PRJEB29588, sample SAMEA2159032) | human gut metagenome | biome: human gut; feature: human-associated habitat; material: faeces | place: Denmark | collected 2008/2010 ... | reverse complement strand
CGCTAAGCTTATGAAAAATTCTCCGGTACAATCGCATGTACTCCGACTAGCACATCCCCCTATCCCCACTGTCCACATCGGGATTATAGGACTGGGCAATCGAGGATTGCTCACCTTACAACGTTATCTGCAAATTGAAGGAGTAGAAATCAAAGCTCTTTGTGAAATAAGAGAAGGAAATCTAAGTAAGGCCCAACAACTATTAAAAGAAGCCGACCGTTCCGAAGCCACCGGATATACCGGAGTGGAGGGATGGAAGAAGATGTGCGAATCGGATGAAGTAGATTTAATATTCATCTGCACCGACTGGTTAATGCATACTCCAATGGCAACTTTCGCAATGGAATGCAATAAACATGTAGCTATTGAAGTTCCGGCTGCTATGAGCGTGGAAGAATGTTGGCAATTGGTAGACACTGCAGAAAAAACCAGGCGACACTGCATCATGCTCGAAAATTGTTGTTATGATCCCTTTGCACTAATGATTCTCAACATGGCCCAACGAGGATTGTTCGGAGAAATCATGCATGTAGAAGGAGCCTACATTCACGATCTTCGTTCAATGTACTTTGCCGAAGAGAGCGAAGGCGGCTATCACAACCATTGGGGAAAAAGATACAGCATCGAACATACAGGCAATCCTTATCCCACTCATGGGTTGGGCCCCGCCTGCCAGATACTGGATATTCATCGCAGTGACAGAATGGAATATCTCGTGTCCATGTCTACTCATCAGGCAGGAATGAGCGAGTATGCCCGCAGACTATTCGGCGAATATTCACCGGAAGCCCACCAGAAATATCAATTGGGAGACGTAAACACCACTCTTATCCACACGCTCAAAGGGAAGACAATCATGCTTCAATACGACATATCCACCCCACGTCCTTACAGCCGCCTTCAAACAGTATGCGGCACACTGGGATTCGCCCAAAAATACCCTGTCCCCTGTATCGCCCTAGATCCTAATGGAGACACTCCACTTGAAGGAGAACTGCTAGAAAAAATGATGGCACGCTATAAACATCCTTTTAGCGCAACCATTGGCGAAGAAGCACATCGCAGAGGCCTACCCAATGAAATGAATTATGTTATGGATTACCGCCTTATTCATTGTCTGCGCAACGGGCTTCCACTGGATATGGATGTATACGATGCAGCCGAATGGTCGTGTATCACAGAACTAAGTGAAAAATCTGTACTGAATAAGAGCATGGCAGTAGAAATACCGGATTTCACCAGGGGAGCCTGGAAAAAATACAAATACTAGGTTCTATCAGAAGTACAGACGAAGTAGGTAGTTTACCCCAACAGGAGCAGTAAACGTTAAGCAATTCTAAAAAGACCACTTCTTTTTAGGAAAGACCTTCTAATGGCCTGTCTTTTATATGTATTTGTCGATACACAAGACTATACAAAATCAGGTAGAAAAAGTTTGAATCATTTTCTACCTCATAATAGAAGTTTATGATGAAAATATCAGTTATAAATATAAATAGTTGGCTAATTAATTACTATTTTTGACACGTAAATGAAAAACAGCGAATAACCCCTATTAAAAACTTAAAATATGATGAAGAAACTACTCACAGCCACTGCTATCGGCTTGGCTTTGTTAACTTGGCACACCAGTTGTACTCAACAACCAAAGGCTCCGGAAGCCTTTACTCCTATCAAAGTAGAAACTCCTGCCCGCCCTGCCGGACAAGAAGATGTAATCCAACTCGTTACTCCTAAAATTGATACCGTACGTGTCGGTTTCATCGGCTTAGGAATGCGTGGTCCCGGCGCCGTAGCACGCTGGACTCATATTCCGGGAACTAAGATTGTAGCGTTATGCGACCTGCTTCCCGAACGTGTTGAAAAATCACAAGAAATTTTGAAGAATGCCGGACTCCCTGCAGCTGCTTCTTACAGCGGAGAGGAAGATGCATGGAAAAAACTTTGCGAACGGGATGATATTGATCTTGTATACATAGCTACAGACTGGAAGCATCATGCTGCAATGGGTGTCTATGCCATGGAACATGGCAAGCATGTAGCCATCGAAGTTCCTGCCGCTATGACATTGGATGAAATCTGGCAGTTAATCAACACTTCTGAAAAGACCCGCAAGCATTGTATGCAGCTCGAAAACTGTGTATATGACTTCTTTGAACTGACTTCTTTAAATATGGCACAACAGGGCGTATTCGGAGAAGTGCTTCATGTAGAAGGTTCATATATCCACAACCTGGAAGATTTCTGGCCTGAATACTGGAACAACTGGCGAATGGATTATAATCACCTGCATCGCGGTGACGTATATGCGACTCACGGTATGGGTCCCGCTTGTCAGGTACTTAATATCCACCGTGGTGACCGCATGAAAACATTGGTATCGATGGATACGAAAGCTGTCAACGGACCGGCTTATATTAAGAAACAAACAGGAGAAGAAGTGACCGACTTCCAGAATGGTGACCAGACTTCGACCTTGATTCGCACAGAAAATGGCAAAACGATGCTGATCCAGCACAATGTAATGACCCCCCGCCCATACAGCCGTATGTACCAGATAGTAGGAGCCGATGGTTATGCAAGCAAATATCCGATTGAAGAATATTGCCTGCGACCTACACAAGTTGATTCTAAAGATGTGCCTAATCATGAAAATCTGAATGCACATGGCTCTGTATCCGAAAATGTAAAGAAAGCCTTGATGGACAAATATAAAGATCCGATTCACATAGAGTTGGAAGAAACTGCCAAGAAAGTAGGCGGCCACGGTGGTATGGACTTTATCATGGACTACCGTCTGGCATATTGCCTGCAAAATGGATTACCATTAGATATGGACGTTTATGACCTGGCAGAGTGGTGTTGCATGGCCGAACTTACCAGACTTTCCATCGAAAACAATTCTGCTCCGGTAGAAGTCCCCGATTTCACTCGCGGCGGATGGAATAAAGTACAAGGCTATCGTCACGCTTTTGCAAAATAAAACTGAATATATCCTTTTAGCACGAACATAATGAACCAATCCGGCTTCTCCCCCAAAGCCGGATTATTCATTGGTTCGTGTTTCAACATTTTATAGATTATCATAATCACGTTTATGAAAACAGCTATTCCAAAGCCTTCTAAGCAAAGCATTATCCGTGAGGCTAGAGACTATGTAATGATTGCCATTGGCATGATTCTGTACGGCATCGGGTGGACGGTATTTTTACTACCCAACGATATCACTACCGGGGGAGTACCGGGTATTGCTTCCATTGTATATTGGGCGACCGGCTTTCCGGTGCAATATACGTATTTCACTATCAACTTCTTCCTGCTGCTGTTAGCTCTTAAATTACTGGGATTGAAGTTTTGTATCAAAACCATCTTCGGAGTGTTCACCCTGACTTTCTTTTTATCCGTTATCCAGAAACTGGCGGCTGGGATCAGTCTCCTTCACGACCAGCCTTTCATGGCGTGTGTCATCGGAGCGTCATTCTGTGGAGGTGGAATCGGGGTTGCCTTCTCAGCTAACGGAAGTACCGGAGGCACAGATATCATTGCAGCTATCATAAACAAGTACCGGGATATTACACTGGGAAGAGTTGTACTTATCTGCGACATGATCATTATATCTTCCAGTTATTTTGTCTTAAAAGACTGGGAAAAAGTAGTATATGGATTTGTAACTCTATATATTTGTAGCTTCGTGCTCGATCAGGTGGTGAACAGCGCACGTCAGTCCGTACAATTCTTTATCATCTCAAATAAATATGAAGAAATAGGACGACGTATCAACGAATATCCGCACCGAGGCGTTACAATCATCAATGCAACGGGCTTTTATACCGGACGCGAAGTGAAGATGATGTTTGTATTGGCTAAAAAACGGGAATCCCCCATTATCTTCCGGTTTATAAAAGATATAGACCCTAACGCATTTGTTTCACAAAGTGCTGTTATCGGAGTTTATGGAGAAGGATTCGACCATATTAAAGTTAAATAAAAACGAAATGAAAAACCAATATTGAGAAACATGAAATTTCGACTACACCCCCTCTTATTAACTAACATTTTTCTGGGAATATTTTCCCTGATAGTAACCAGTGCCGTAGCTGATAATGCAAAAAAGCCTTATTGGCAAGATGTGCAAGTAGTAGCTGTTAACAAAGAATATCCCCGTTCTTCGTTTATGACTTACGACAATCGTGAAGATGCCTTGAGCGGGAAATTTGAGCGTAGTAAGTTCTATCGGTTATTAAACGGAACATGGAAGTTCTATTTTGTAGATTCCTACAAAGATCTTCCTGACAACATTACTGATCCGAGCGTCAGTACAGACTCATGGTATGATATCCAAGTTCCCGGCAACTGGGAAGTACAAGGACATGGAGTAGCCATCTACACAAATCATGGTTATGAATTCAAAGCACGCAACCCACAGCCTCCGATATTGCCGGAAGCGACTCCGGTGGGTGTATATCGCCGTGATATAGACATCCCTGCCGATTGGGACGGACGGGACATTTATCTGCACTTGGCAGGAGCCAAATCCGGTGTATATGTATATATCAACGGGCAAGAAGTTGGATATAGCGAAGACTCCAAAAATCCGGCAGAGTTTCTTATTAACAACTATGTGAAGCCCGGCAAAAACGTGCTTACCGTTAAAATCTTCCGTTGGAGCACTGGTTCCTATCTGGAATGTCAGGACTTCTGGCGCATGAGCGGTATTGAACGCGATGTTTATCTATATTCACAACCTAAAGCAGCCCTCAAAGATTTCCGGGTGAAGTCGACCCTGGATGACAGCTACAAGAATGGAATCTTCAGCTTGAATGTCGATTTGAGAAATCACGAGAAGGCAGCAACTAATCTCACATTAGTTTATGAGCTATTGGATGCACAGGGAAAAGTAATCTCTACTGAAGAGAAGACCGCCTATATCCCATCGGACGAAGTACGTACACTTTCTTTCGATCAGAAGCTGGCAGATGTCAATACATGGACATCCGAACATCCGAATCTGTACAAACTGCTGATGACCGTCAAAGAGAATGGCAAAATAAATGAGATTATTCCTTTTAATGTAGGATTCCGCCGTATTGAAATCAAACCTATCGAACAAAAAGCTGCTAACGGAAAACCATACGTTTGCCTGTTCATCAATGGTCAGCCACTGAAACTGAAAGGGGTAAATATCCACGAACACAACCCGTCAACAGGTCATTATGTAACAGAAGAGTTAATGCGTCGTGACTTCGAGCTTATGAAGCAACATAACCTGAACAGCGTACGCCTTTGCCACTATCCGCAAGACCGCCGTTTCTACGAACTTTGCGATGAATACGGTCTTTATGTATATGATGAAGCCAATGTCGAAAGCCACGGAATGTATTACGATCTTCGGAAGGGCGGTTCATTGGGCAACAACCCCGAATGGCTGAAACCACACATGGACCGTACCATCAATATGTTCGAACGCAACAAGAACTATCCGAGCGTCACCTTCTGGTCGTTGGGAAATGAAGCCGGAAACGGATATAATTTCTATCAGACTTACTTGTGGCTGAAAGAGGCTGACAAAGAGCTGATGAATCGTCCGGTCAACTATGAGCGTGCTCAATGGGAATGGAACTCCGATATGTATGTTCCGCAATATCCAGGTGCCGACTGGCTGGAAAATACAGGAAAGAACGGCAGCGACCGTCCTGTAGCTCCTTCCGAATATGCGCACGCAATGGGAAACTCCACCGGAAACCTGTGGGGACAATGGCAGGCGATTTACAAATATCCGAACCTCCAGGGTGGATATATCTGGGACTGGGTAGACCAAGGTCTTCTCCAGAAAGATGAGAATGGAAGAGAATACTGGGCTTACGGAGGTGACTTCGGTGTAGACGCGCCGAGCGATGGCAACTTCCTCTGCAACGGTCTTGTCAATCCGGATCGTGGTCCGCATCCGGCAATGGCTGAAGTGAAATATGTACATCAGAATGTAGGCTTTGAGGCAGTAGATGCCGCTGTGGGTATATTCAAAATCACCAACCGTTTCTATTTCACCAATCTGAAAAAGTATCAGATTCACTATAACGTACTCGCTAACGGAAAGACTATAAAAGGTGGAAAAGTATCTTTGGATATTACTCCGCAGGCATCCAAAGAATTCACCGTACCGGTAAACGGCTTGAAAGCCCAACCGGGAGTGGAATATTTTGTAAACTTCAGCGTGACAACCACAGAACCTGAACCGTTGATTCCAACAGGATATGAAATAGCATACGACCAGTTCCAGCTTCCTATCCAGGCAGAGAAAGCTATTTATAAAGCAAACGGTCCGGCACTGAAAACAACGACTCAAGGAGATGAGCTAATCGTTTCTTCTTCCAAAGTGAACTTTGTATTCAACAAGAATAGCGGATTAGTTACCTCGTATAAAGTGGACGGCACAGAATATTTCAAAGACGGATTTGGTATTCAGCCTAACTTCTGGCGTGCTCCTAATGATAATGATTATGGTAATGGCGCTCCTAAACGTTTACAGATATGGAAGCAATCAAGCAAAAACTTCCACGTAACGGATGCAACCATGACAACAGAGAATAAGGTAGTTTCCTTACATGTGACCTACTTATTGGCTGCCGGCAACTTGTATGTTGTCACGTACAAAATCTATCCGAACGGAGTAGTCAATGTAAATGCCAAATTCACGTCAACAGATATGCAGGCAACAGAAACTGAAGTTTCCGAAGCTACCCGCATGGCTACGTTTACTCCCGGAAGTGACGCTGCCCGCAAGGCCGCTTCCAAACTGGAAGTTCCCCGTATCGGTGTTCGTTTCCGCTTGCCGGCACAGATGAACAATGTACAATACTTTGGCCGTGGTCCGGAAGAGAACTATATCGACCGTAATCATGGAACCCTCGTTGGCGTATATAAGACAACAGCAGATAAAATGTACTTCAACTATGTACGTCCACAGGAAAACGGACATCACACCGATACCCGTTGGATCGCTTTATCTCCCGCCAAAGGAAACGGCTTGGTTTTGGTAGCCGACAGTACGATCGGTTTCAATGCCTTGCGCAATTCTATCGAAGACTTTGACTCTGAAGAGGCACTGCCCCACCCTTACCAATGGAATAACTTTAGCCCGGAAGAAGTAGCCAATCATGATGAGAATGCCGCCCGTAATGTATTGCGGAGAATGCATCATGTTAATGACATCGTTCCGAGAGATTTCGTAGAGGTTTGTGTGGACATGAAGCAACAAGGTGTAGGCGGATATGACAGTTGGGGTGCACGCCCGGAACCTTTCCACCAAATCCCGGCTAATCGTGATTACCATTGGGGCTTCACATTAGTACCTGTTCGCTCGGCTAATCAGGCCAACGAAGCGGCTAAATACGATTATCGATAACCTTAGTATAAATTTTTAAAGAAAAAACCCATGAAAGATTTATCTAGCATTGTAGCTAAATTTAAAGTCCAAGGTACGATAGAAGAAATCAAACCTTTGGGTACAGGACTTATTAACGACACTTACAAAGTAAACACCAAAGAAGCAGATGCTCCCAACTACGTTTTGCAACGCATCAATCATGCCATTTTTCAGAATGTAGAGATGCTTCAATCCAATATTACCGCTGTCACCAATCATATTCGCAAGAAACTAACAGAGGCAGGAGAATCGGATATAGAGCGCAAGGTTTTGAGTTTCCTCGAAACAGAAGAGGGGAAAGCATATTGGTTCGACGGTGATAGCTATTGGCGTGTGATGGTATTCATCCCACGCGCCAAAACGTATGAGACGGTGAATCCCGAATATTCAAATTATGCTGGAGAAGCTTTTGGTAACTTCCAGGCTATGTTGGCCGATATTCCGGAAACATTGGGTGAAACCATACCTGATTTCCACAACATGGAGTTCCGCCTCAAACAACTTCGTGAAGCTGTTGCGAAAGATGCTGCCGGACGGGTATCGGAAGTGAAATACTATCTGGACGAAATAGAGAAGCGTGCAGATGAAATGTGTAAAGCAGAACGTTTATATCGTGAAGGAAAACTCCCCAAACGTGTTTGCCACTGCGATACGAAAGTGAATAACATGATGTTCGACGAGGATGGCAAAGTGCTTTGTGTCATCGACCTGGATACGGTAATGCCCAGCTTTGTCTTCTCCGATTATGGCGATTTCCTTCGTACAGGCGCCAACACGGGTGATGAGGACGATAAAGACCTTGATCGTGTAAACTTCAATATGGAAATATTCAAAGCGTTTACCAAAGGCTATCTGAAAGGAGCCAAATCATTCCTGACTCCAATTGAGATAGAGAATCTCCCTTATGCAGCCGCTTTATTCCCATACATGCAGTGTGTACGGTTCTTGGCAGACTATATCAATGGAGATACTTATTATAAAATCAAATATCCGGAGCATAATTTGGTTCGTACTAAAGCACAATTCAAATTGCTTCAAAGCGTGGAAGCCAACACACCGGAAATGATCGCATTTATCAACGAATGCTTAAAGAGTTGAGAATAGAGGAAAAAAGAGAATGGAGAATTATCTATTTGGTAAAGGCTCCATTCTTCCAATGATAAACAATCGGACGGCGGAGAAACGGTTTCAGTTTCTCTGCCGTTTCTGTTGACATATAATCAGGAGTAGCCAATGTAACAGTCAATTCTGTATTTTCTTTATTAAAATCGGCTTTCATCAATAATATATCTGCCGAACGGCGTGCCTCGTCAAACTCATAAACACCTGCTGAATCCGGCGTATTCAAAAAGTCGCCCATCACAGGCAGGGTAATAAAGAGAGATGCTGTAAGCGGTTTCCAGTCATCTGTATAGAAACGGATGCTGCTGTCGCAGGCAGGTGCACAAGCTGTAGAGACTGTACAGATCACGTTCGTCGAGTCATTCAAAGCCAACACTTTCATCTGCCAGGTAGATTGAGAAGACATCTGCATACGAATATAATCTTTACTTAGATCAGTCATCTCCGACTTCTTGCCGAAACGATTCTCTACTTGCGCTTTCATCTTACTTTCCAGAAAGTCAATACAATCTTCCCGGTTTACTTTGGTTAGTAACGGGCTTAGAGAATCCGGCATATTCACAAACAGCGTTTTGGCTTCTTGTGCCCAAAGAGCGGTCGAAGCAAAGAGTCCGACAGCAGAAAAGAATATAGTGATTACAAATTTATTTATTTTCATATCTATCTTATTTAACCTGTGACAAACAGATTTTGTGTAACTGTTTTAATTTTTAGACCCCAAATATAAGAATATCATTCCGATTAACACCAGTATAAGGTCAATCGCTTTGCTTTTTAAATTCTTTTCACGGAAGAGAAGCGCACCGAAAGTGAAAGAGACTACTACACTTCCCCGACGGACCATCGAAACGATGGAAATCATGGAATCGTCATAGCTCAATGCGTAAAAGTAAACGAAATCGGCAGCCGAAAGGAAGATAGAAATCAGGATAATCGTCCAGTCCCAGCGAAACGGGGTGGTAGACTTTCTTTTAGGCCACCAAAGCAATAATAGAATAGGACACATAATAAACACCTGATAAACATTATACCAGGATTGTACCAGCATCGGATTCAGAGACTTCATCAGATACTTGTCATACAATCCGCTGATAGCACCTGTAATGGCAGCCAACACAATAAAGAATATCCATTTGTTATGTTTAAAATCAATTCCTTCTTTCTTCCCCGAACGACTTAACATAAAGAAAGAAACAATGGCCAGCATTACCCCGATCCATTGATAGAGATTCAACCGTTCGCCAAATACCAGCATCGCTCCCACGAGCACCATCACCGGACGAGTGGCGTTGATAGGTCCTACTATGGTTAAAGGCAGATGTTTCATTCCGAAATATCCGAATATCCACGAAGACAACACGATGAACGACTTGATGATGATATATTTATGCTGTTCCCAGCCAACAACGGGAACATCAAATATCGTTCCTCCCAACAGGTCCGGTTTATATACGGATATCAGGATAAACGGCAGAAAGATGAGACTGGAAAAAAATGTATTTAGAAACAAAACGGGAAGTACCGCATTATCTTTCAACGATTTCTTCTTGAATACATCATAAAAGCCCAGCAAAGTAGCCGAGAGAAATGCTAATAATAACCACATGAGAATATTTATTATTTATTATTCAAATATACTTTCGGGATATTCCACATTTACCAGAAACAGGGCTTGCCCCGGAGCAGATGTTCCGGCTTTGCAACGGTCTTGTTGTTCGATAACCCGCCGGAAGCCTTCGATAGTAAGTTTCCCCCGTCCCACTTCAATCAGCGTACCTACGATAGCTCGCACCATATTTCGCAGGAAACGGTCGGCACGGATGGTAAACACCCACGTAGCATCATCTTCCTGGGTCCATTCGGCATGAGTGATATGGCAGATATTGGTCTTTACATCCGTATGAAGTTTGCTGAAGCTCGTAAAGTCAGTGTACTCGAAAAGGGTACGTGCAGCTTCATTCATGAGTGCATAATCCAATTGATTATAAACTCGCCAACGATATTGCCGGTTAAAAGGATATTTCGATGTCGTTACATAATACTTGTAAGTTCGCGCAGTCGCATCAAAGCGAGCATGCGCATCCGAACGAACACGGCAAACACGATAAATGGAAATATCGGGAGGCAACAGACGGTTCAACTTGTCGGCAACGGTCACTGTATCGAGCACTTCTTCCTGATCAAAATGTGCCACCATCAGCGAGGCATGCACCCCCGCGTCCGTCCGGCCAGCACCTATCACTTCCACATCACGACGCAGAAAAGTAGACAAAGCTTTCATCAAGCATTCCTGCACACTACTCCCGTTGGGTTGTATCTGCCAACCGTGATAGTTGGTTCCATCATAAGCCAAATAAATAAAATACCTTTGCACGCCGATTCCTTATTTTAGGGTTTTCGAGTGCAAAAGTAGTCATTTTTTTCATTCATACGTCGAAGGAGTCGTACCAAATGCATCTACAAAATGTTTGCGGAACGTCGGGATATCATTGTACCCCACCATTTCGGCCACTTCCTGCACCGCATATTGTTTCGTTTTCAACAGCACTCCGGCACGACGCATACGTACACCTCTGATCAGTTCTATAATGGTATAGTCGGTACTTTGCTTCACTTTTCGGTAGAGAGTGGGCTGGCTCATATTCATTTCCGCTGCCAGTTTCTTCACACTGAAGTCCGCCTCGCAAATATTTTCTTCCACAATTTTGATAACAGCTGTGATAAACGGATCTTCCGTCTTCACTTCCTCACCCGTCTGTTCCTGCTCGTTCGCGGCAATCGTATCTGTTCCCGGCAACTTGAACAATTTCGTATACATCTGCTTCAATGTCTGGCGACCGTTAATCAGATTACTGACTTTCGCTTTCAGAATGCCCGGAGTAAAAGGTTTCAGCACATAATCATCCGCACCCAACTCTAATCCGCGAATAATGTCATCATCCTCCACCTTCGCTGTCAGCATAATAAAAGGAATACTGCATGTTTCCGGATTCTCCTTTACCTCACGGCAACATTCAAAGCCGTCTTTAACCGGCATCATAACATCACTGATAATCAAATCGGGCATCTCCTTGGTTGCCATATCTACCCCCTCCTGACCATTCGTTGCCATCAGCAGGTTATATTCATTGCCAAACAGCACTTTCAGATAGAGGCGGATATCTTTATGGTCTTCTACAATCAATATCGTCTTTTTATTTCCACCCACTGCAGAGGGTGCTGCTTCTTCAGGCGTCTCCTCCGTAAAAAGTGGTAATTGCTGATCTTGTTTTACTTCTGTATCCTCTATTATCACCTCCTGTTTCGATAGTTCTTCAGCCGATGCCGGTTCTGCCACATCCGGCAGTTCCTCCGGATCGGTAAACTGAATATTCGGGTTATTTTCGAAGACAGCTCTGTCGACAGGAAGATTCACCGTCACTTTCGTACCTTTTCCTTCGGCACTTTCAAGAGCAATCGTTCCCAAATGCGCTTCCACCATCTGCTGCATGATAGTGAATCCTAATTGTGCAGCTGATAAATCATGCCCCAATCCCTCATCCTCTCTCATCAGTTGTTCGGCGGTTCTCACTTTTTCTTTTCCATTATCTTCTATTACCAGACTGACATAATGCCTGTTGTCACTTACGATCTCACAGACAGATAAGGAAACGACTCCTGCATAATGCGTATGAGTGAAAGCATTCGTCAGCAGATTATGAATAATAAATTCGACCTTCTTTTTATCCACATAGAATTCCGTCTCCTTCTTGATTCTCTTCTCGCAATGAAAATCAATGGTGTATGCCTTCAACAGATCTCGGATACCCAAAAGAGAACTGTCGATCATCTTGTCTACCGAATACGGAGCAACCTTCAGTTTTTCTTCCAGATCTCCCTGTCCATATACCGACATTAGCTGGTCGCAAGCATCCACCATACGAAGTGAATTCCGGTATGCCACTTGCAGAGAAAATTTCGAAATCTGAAAGTTATCTTTCTGCAAATCCTTCAGCGGAGCGATGATAAGCGACAACGGAGTACGCAGTTCCTGCACAAACAGCATAAGCAAGCGGTTCCTCATCGCTTCTATCTCTTTCTTCTGCTCCCGCTTCAACTTTTCCATGTTTAGGTTTTCCTTCAATATCATCTCCCGATCGCGATGCATCTGTTTACGCTGATCCCTCTTTCTGAAATAGCCATAGAAGAAATAAGATAATCCGCCAAGTAACAGAACATACATGATATACGCCCATATAGTCTGATACCATTTACCCTTCACCACCAGAGGAATCTCGATTAACTCCCCTTCT
>ERZ780223.3123-NODE-3123-length-12854-cov-8.406047_pt1 | contig 12854 bp, 8 predicted proteins | sample MGYA00511016_ERZ780223 | MGnify/ENA primary metagenome ERZ780223 (study PRJEB29588, sample SAMEA2159032) | human gut metagenome | biome: human gut; feature: human-associated habitat; material: faeces | place: Denmark | collected 2008/2010 ... | reverse complement strand
GAAGATATCTATTCTAAAAGAATTAGATATCTTCTTCCTTAAGTTAATGACATTGTCTTCTGAGAGGGATTCTCTCGCTTTCGTGATATCTGGTTCGGTGTTGATCACACCTCTTTTTCCAAGATTCAATGGTTGTAAATGATTTTCTTTCAGATAATCATTAATCTGATCAATATCATATCGTATGGTCCGGCTTGAAACTTTAAACATATCAGCCAGTTCCTGAATTGATATTGTCTGACTATATTCTGTTTTTGTAATTAGTTGAGATAATATTTCTCGAGATCTCTTGTTCATATGTTCACCTCATCTGTAACTAAAGTATAGCATTGTACTTTTTGAAAAAACAGTTTCAAGTGTTTCAAAAAAAATGCAAAAAAATAGTCTGCTGACAATTTCTTTCACATTTTTTTGAAAAAAATTGTCAAGACAGCTATTTTTTATACGTTATTATAATGTTTGTTTATTCCAATGTTTGTTTTAACATGTCAAGAACCATCTCAGGTGCTTTCACATAAGATTCTACGGTTGCTCCTCCCTGATGATTTGTCACTGTAATATTGTCTAATTTCAACAATGGTTCATCTTTTGTGACTGGTTCTGTCGGGAATACATCGATCGCTGCTCCCATGATCTTATGTTCTGAGAGCGCATGATAAAGTTCTTTCATATCAACTGCAACGGCTCTTGCTGTATTGATCAAATATGCTGTCTCTTTCATCTGGCCAAATTCTTCTTTTCCTATGATCGGTGGATCACCGGCATTGATCCTTGCATGGATCGTGACCACATCAGAGCGCTTTAACAGCTCTTCTTTTGTGACTGGTTCGCATCCTTCTTCTCGGATCTTATCTTCATCTGCAAATGGATCGTTTACAAGGATGGTTGGATGGAATCCTTTCAGACGTTCCACAACAAGTCGTCCGATCGTTCCAAATCCAATGATCCCGATCGTCTGACTTCTGACTTCCGTCAACGTCTCAGAATTTTGATATTTTTCTCTCCACTCGCCACTCTTTAATGCCATGCAGGCTCTTGTGATATTTCTTAGTTCATTCAAGATCATGCCGATCGTATATTCCGCAACCGCATATGCGTTATGGGCTGGGCAGTTAATGACTTTCACTCCTTTTTCTTTTGCCGCTTCCATATCAATATTTTCCACGCCGCCACGACAGGATAAGATATACTTAAGATTCTTGGCCTCATTGATCACTTTCTTGCTGACTGGGCACTGATGTACAAAAATAACATCTGCTTTTTTCATTAAATCTGTAATCTCTTCTCCTGGATCAAATGCTTCTGGTCCTTTTGTTTCTATCTCCCGTATAACTTCCCTGAATTCATCTTTACTATAATCCTCTTTCCAGGATTTACAGGTAAACTCATCAATGATCTGACTTTTTTCTAATTCTTCCTTAAAATAAACGGAAGGGATCATCATATCTCCTACTGCAACACATTTCATAATAAAACACCCTTTCTAACACTCATATTTGTTTCATATTAACACTTTTATGTTCGTTTTGTCTATATAAAATATTCGTTTAGAACTTTTTCTTACTTTCTTATTTCTTGAATTTTCCTTTTTTGTCACGTATAATAAAAGATAACCATAGAGTATATAAAAGGAGTTTTTGCGTTGAAAAAAGATATACGTCAACAAAAGATATTAGATTATTTATCTCATTTTGGACGGGTTTCGATTTCTGAGATCTGTGAGATGTTTGACATCGTGCCAATGACCGCACGAAGAGATTTAAAAGAACTTGAAGATGACCACAAACTGATCCGGACACATGGAGGGGCAACGCTTCCTTCTCTTTCGATCCACGATACCACTCTTCCTTTTCATCAGCGTATGACGCAGAATATTGAATTGAAAGAATCTATTGCAAGAGCTGCTCTTCCTTACATTCAGAATCGACATCATATTTTCCTTGCCTCTGGAACAACAGTCCATATGTTTGCTACAATGCTCAAAGATTCTGGCACCTTAAATATCGTTACAGATGCAGTCAATATTTCTTACGAATTAAGTTCATATCCTAATATTCATCTAATTTCTCTGGGTGGAGAAATACGTCATAATTCACTTACTACAACTGGTCAGATTGCCGAATCGAATCTGAATTCATTCCAGCTTGACTGTGCTTTTATTGGAGTTAATGCTGTTGATGAAGAAGGAAATATCTTTTTAGGAAGTATGGCTGAGGCATCAATTGTACGCCTGCTCTGTCACATGGTTCCTGAAATCTATTTTCTCGCAGATGAAACCAAACTTATGAAGAAAGATTTTATCTACATCTGTCAACTTGGAAAAGGTCGCAATCTTATTACGAATTCTTCAATCTCAGAAAAATGCATTCATACATATGAACAACTCGGTGCCTGTGTGATCACAGAAAGTCAAAAAGACCGGAGATAACTATTCCCGTTATCTCCGGCCTTTTCATTTCTTGTAATTATTTACTCTTTGCAGCTGTTGTTGTGTTCTTCGCCGCTGTTGTTGCTGCTGTAGATGCTGTTGTAGCTTTATATTTGAACTTAACTTCTTTCCACAGATCCTGATCTACAGACTTCTTGTCATCCCACTTCTTGTCAGCATCTTTTGTCCACTTCTTGTAGACTTTCTCGTATGCTGCCTGCTGTTTTTCCTGAAGCAGTGTGGATTTGTTTGATGCAGCTGCTGTTGTGTCGTTTGGATTTAACATCTTGATGATCACGTATGCATCGTCTAATTCTACGACTCCGCTTACCTGGTTCTTCTTAAGTTTTGCTGCTGCTGTTTCGAATTTTGTTCCTAATGTGGCTTTTCCTTTTGTATAGGATTCTTCGTTGTCAGAGTTTACGCTGAACTTCTTAGCTACAGAGCTGATACTCTGACCTTTCTTGATCATCTTTAATGCGGATTTTGCTTTCTTTAGCTGATCTTTCTTCTCAGCGGCTGTCATGTCTTTTTCTTTTCCTGTCTTGCTGTCTGTTGTCTTTGTTGTGAAAACAAGTTTGTAGACTTTGACAGTTTTGGCTTCGTCATCTGTTACTGTAACGTTTGCTTTCTTGATGATCGCCTGCATAACTTTACTTGCGATCGTGCTTTCTTCGTACAGTTTCTGGATCATATCTTTATCTGCTTCTGTCTTCTTCATGACTTTCTTACCTGTTGAGTCTTTTGCGAAGGCAGTTACGCTTTCTTTGATCTGCTTCTTCTCAGATTTTGTTAACTTCACGTTGTAGTCGTCTGCGTGTGCTGCTAAAACTTTGATCTGTTTTAACTGGTTGATAACGCTGTCTTTGACAGACTGCTGCATTGTGATCTTCTTTCCTTTGCTGTCTGTTCCGACCTGCATAGACCACATGCTGTCTCCGAAGTATGCTCCGTACTGAGCTTCTGCCTGATACTGCATGATTCTTGCATATACATGTGCTTCCTGGAATGTTACTTCTTGTCCTGCATATTCAAATAATGTCTTCTCATTCTTGCTTTTACATCCTGTAAATAAAGAAAGAGTTAACGCAAGAACTGCAGTTAAACATAGCAACTTCTTTGCTAATTTCTTCATTTCATTTTCTCCTTCATATTATGATTATATTAGGCTAATGTCTGGCGATATTATAGCACAAACTTATCGGATTATCAATGAATTGAGCGAGTTCACACAATGTTCAATCTTTTCTAACTGCTTCACTTTCTTTGTCTTTGACAGATCCAGTACAAACGTCGGATTCTTGCCTGCCTGGAAGGATAATTCACGTTTGTATTCTTCTAATATCGCTGGGATTTTTTCTACATCCACGGCTGCATCTGGTTTCATTTCAAATGAGACTTTTTCTCCTTTTTGTTTCACATCTGTCATATAAGCGTGGTGAGCTAATGATTTCAAATATGCAACATATAACAGGTTGTGGACTGCTTTCGGCATTTCCCCAAAACGGTCGATCAACTCGTCTGTCATATCTTCCATTTCATCTTTGGATTCAATAGATGAAATACGTTTGTATAATTCCAGTTTTTGATATTCATTATATACATACGTTGATGGAATAAATGCGTTGATATCAAGATCGAGTGTTGTGTCAAATTCATCCTCGTCTTTTAATTCGCCTTTTAATCTCAAGACTGCTTCATTCAGCATCTTGCAATACAGATCGTATCCAACTGCTTCCATATGACCGGATTGTGCCTGTCCCAAAAGATTTCCTGCTCCGCGGATCTCCAAATCTCGCATTGCAATCTTATAACCGGATCCCAGATCTGTAAATTCCCGGATCGCCTGTAATCGTTTTTCTGCGGTTTCTTTTAACAGTGTGTTTTTTTTGTACATCAAAAATGCAAATGCATTTCGATTTGATCTTCCGACACGTCCTCTTAACTGATACAACTGGGACAGCCCAAGCTGGTTGGCATCGTGAATGATCATTGTATTTACATTCGGAATATCTAGTCCTGTCTCGATGATCGTTGTAGATACCAGGACATCGATCTCATGGTTCATAAATCCCATCATGATCTCTTCCAGTTCGCGTTCTTTCATCTGTCCATGTGCAAATGCAACTTTCGCATCTGGAAGCAATCTCTGTAATTCGGCTGTCACTTCTGCGATATTATTGACACGGTTATACACATAATATACCTGCCCGCCACGTGTCATTTCGCGGTAGACCGCTTCTTTGACCAGTTCTTCATTATATTCCATAACATATGTCTGGATCGCTCTTCGGTCATGCGGTGGTTCTTCTAATACACTCATGTCACGGATTCCGATCAGACTCATATGCAGGGTTCTTGGAATTGGTGTAGCAGATAATGATAAGACATCGACATCTTTTTTCATTGTCTTGATCTTTTCTTTATGTGTCACCCCAAAACGCTGTTCTTCATCAATTACGAGCAGTCCCAGATTCTTATACTGCATGTCTTTGGACAATAAGCGATGCGTTCCGATCACGACATCTACCGTTCCATTTTTGAGTCCTTCGATCGTTTCTTTCTGCTCTTTTGCTGTACAAAATCTGGACATCATGCGTACGGTGATCGGGTAATCATGAAATCTCTGTGCAAATGTATTGTAATGCTGCTGTGCAAGGATCGTGGTTGGTACGAGATACGCCACCTGTTTTCCATTGTCTACTGCCTTAAATGCTGCACGGATCGCTACTTCTGTCTTGCCGTACCCGACATCTCCACAGATCAGTCGGTCCATGATCTTCTTGCTTTCCATATCCCTTTTCGTATCATCGATCGCATTTAACTGATCCTGCGTTTCATCGTATGGAAATAATTCTTCAAACTCTTTCTGCCATACAGAGTCCTTATCATAAACATATCCTTCTTTTGCCTGTCTTAGTGCATATAACTGCACGAGTTCTTCCGCAATATCTTTGACTTGACCTTTGACACGTGTTTTCGTCTTCTTCCATTCATTTCCACCTAATTTATGAAGTTTCGGCTTTCTTGCATTTGCACTTGCGTATTTTGCAATCTGGTCTAGGGCTGATGCTAAAATAAATAAATTATCACCGCCCTGATATTCAATACTGATGTAGTCTTTTTCAACCCCATCTGTTGTGATCTTTTCGATTCCGCGGTAAATACCGACTCCATGTTTTTCATGAACAACGTAATCACCGATATTGATATCTGCAAAACTTCGGATCTTTTCTCCTTGTTTTTTCTTCTCTTTCTTTCGGCGCTTTTTTTCTTCTCTTCCTTTAAAAATGTCTCCTTCTGAGATTAATACCCATTTAGCTGCCGGATATTCAATTCCTGTCAGAAGCTTTCCTGCTGTGACAACGATCTGCCCTGCTTCCACTCCGTATTTCAAATCCTTATCATAGGTCACAACCAAACCATTTTCTCTCAGATCACTGCTTAAACGTTTCGCTCTTGTAACAGATGGAGAAGCAACAACGATCCTGTAGTCCTTACTCTGATATTTGGTAAGATCTTTGACTAACTGCTCAAAACTGTTGTTATAAGACTGAATGGATTTTGTATCCATAAATAAGGTTCTAGCAACTCTAAAATCATTGATCTCAGCAGATAAGATTGAATAACACAGCATCTTATGTTTCTCAATCTGATATAAAATGCTCTCGTAATCTGTTACCGTATTTGCCTGTTTAGGCAGAAGATACCCACCTTCCAGACGACTTTTCATACTCTCTGAGAATTCCAGATAAAATGCATCTGCACGTTCTCTGATATGTTTTGGTTCATCCAGATAGATCATACTTTCTTCTGGAAAATAATCTAAGATGCATTCTGTATTTTCATAAAAATATGGGAGATAACCTTCTACTCCGATCAACATATGAAGTTCCCTTAATTCCTCACGAACACGGTCCATTTCTTTTCTTAGGCGGGCTTCCTGATCATATTTTTTTTCTTTTTTAAACTTCTGTGATAACTTCTCATAATCTTCTTCCATATTTCGAAGACCATGTTCAATCCTTGGCTGGTTTAAAATGATCTCTGATGCCGGATAAATGGTCAGAGTATCGACTTCTTCGATGGATCTTTGGCTTTCTTTATCAAAACTTCGGATCGAATCAATTTCATCTCCCCATAGTTCGATACGATATGGGCTTTCCTGCGTGTATGGGAAAATATCAATGATTCCTCCTCGCACAGCAAACTCGCCTGGAGCCTCAACAAATGGTGCTTTTTCGTATCCTCTGGCAACAAATTCTTCTGCGATCGTTGCCTCTTCCAGTATCTCTCCCATTTTAAACGTCATCTTATGATTCTTGATATCACTTAATGGAACAACCTGATCCATCACAGCATCGATTGTCATCACAAAGGTTCCACATTTGTCATCCACGATCTTCTTGATTGCCAGCATACGGTCTCTTGCGATTGCATTTCCATGAACATCGGCTGTGTAGAATAATGGATCTTTTGCTGGAATATACTGAACCTTTTCTCCAAAGAAATGACTTGCCTCGACCCATTGTCTTGCTTTGTTCTCGTCTGGTACGATGATAATCTTAAATTGCTTTTTCTTATGATTTCCGATCAGACTGGTCAGATGCCATTTGGCTGTATCGGTGCATCCTGATACAAGAACCGGGCCACAGTAATCTTCGACCTCATCCTTTAATTGTCTGTATACCGGATCGTCTTTTAATATATGTTCTAACACTTTCTATCCCTACTTTTTCTTATTGTGGCGGTTCATCGCTTCTGTGATGTCGCCCATAACGATCAGCTGTACTGCATCGTACACTTCATCAAAACGTTCCGCAAAGATTGCCTGTTCTTCTTTTGTAAAATGTCCTAATACATAATCTGCCAGATCATATCCTTTTGGTTTCTCTCCAACACCGATCTTCACCCTTGGGAAATCCATACTTCCTAAATGACTGATGATACTTTTCAGTCCATTATGTCCCCCTGCACTTCCCTTTCTTCGGATACGCAGTCTTCCAACATCAAGGTCGATATCATCATGAATAATGATAAAATCTTCTGGCTCTAATTTATAGAAATCCATGATTGGGCGAAGACTTTCCCCGCTTAAGTTCATAAATGTCTGTGGTTTCACAAGAAGGACTTTTTCTCCTCCCATATAACCAGTTCCGATCAATGCTTTGTGTTTCCCTGTATTTATACTTATGCCTTCTTTGTCTGCAATATAATCAAGGGCTTCAAATCCAATATTGTGTCTTGTGTTGTCATATTTCTTTCCCGGATTCCCCAGTCCGACGATTACTTTCATAAGATATCTCTCCTTTTTCCCTAGAATCTATAAAACTGACAAACACCCGGAAATCAATGGATTCCCGGGTTGTCTTTTTCTTTCTTTAGTTATAGTATATCCCAATTTACAATTCTCAGCAAGATTTTTTCTAGTTATAATGCCTGAAAGAATTCTCTTGTCTTATTTACCTTCTTCATCAATGTATCAAACTGTTCTGGTGTCAGTGACTGTGGTCCATCACATAATGCTTTGGCTGGATCATTATGAACTTCTACCATTAATCCATCGGCCCCAGCTGCGATCGCTGCTAATGCCATTGGCTCTACCATATCTCTGATTCCTGTTGCATGAGATGGATCTACCATGACTGGAAGATGGGATTTCTTCTTGATCATAGGAATTGCAGAAAGATCTAATGTATTTCTCATGGCTGTTTCGTATGTTCGGATTCCTCTCTCACAAAGGATTACATTTTCATTTCCACCTGCCATAATGTATTCTGCACTCATTAACCATTCTTCAATCGTTGCTGCAAGTCCTCGCTTTAATAAGATTGGTTTGTTGATCTTTCCTAATTCTTTTAATAATTCAAAGTTCTGCATATTTCTTGCTCCAACCTGAATCAGATCCACATCTTCGAATAATGGAAGATGACTTGCATCCATGATCTCTGTAACAACTGGAAGTCCTGTTGCTTTCTTAGCTTCTAATAATAATTCTAATCCTTCTCCATGAAGTCCCTGGAAAGAGTATGGGGAAGTTCTTGGTTTGAAAGCTCCTCCTCTTAATAATCCTGCACCAGAATTCTTCACATCGTTTGCGACTTCTGTGATCTGTTCTTTTGTCTCAATAGAACATGGTCCTGCGATCACCTGGAAGTTTCCACCACCGATCTTTACTCCGTTTACATCAACAACTGTATCGTTTGGATGGAATTTTCTGTTGGCCTTCTTGTATGGCTCCTGAATACGCTGTACATTTTCAACGATGCTGTTTGCCATGATATGACGCATATCTACAACAGATGTATCTCCCACTAATCCAAGGATCCTTGTGTTAATACCTTCGGATTCGTGGATTCCCAGTCCCTGCTCTTCCATCTCTTTCTTTAATGCGTTGATCTTTGCTTCTTCTGCCTGTTTCTTTAAAATAATAATCATGATGTTCGTCCTTTCCTGGCAAGTCGTTTCTATCCTGCTTCTCTGGTGCGGCCTTTGCTTCTTTGAGTAAAAAGAAAAGGCATGCACTCTGTTGCAAGAATGCATGCCTTAAATGTTTTACTCTGTCGGTTTAAAGTGACATAAGTTTTGGCGATGATTCATTGCAACAAAAATAGTCAGGATAAAAATAATAACCCTGAAAGCTAAAGTAATAAAATGTGCAATTATTCATCTTACTTGTTGTCATCTTAGTTTCTCCTTGTTTTGATGTTTTTACGATACATGAAATTTTTTTCTGTGTCAATAGATTTATAGATGTTTTTTATAAAATCCATAGATCGTATTTATGATTTATTTTATGAATTATAAAATTTATTTTTTGCGCACTGCAAGAAATGATGCGATCAATGCTGTGATCGGTACTGTTAATACAACACCAAGACTTCCAGATAATCCTTGCATGATCTCAATTCCGATCACATAAGAGTTCGCTAACTGTCTGTAGCTTAGATCATATGCGTAATTGATCACTAATGTTGTCATTGCACCGCCTACATAAGCAAAGATCAGTGTATTCGTCATCGTTCCCATCATATCTCTTCCAACATTGATTCCTGATACAAAAAGTCGTTTCATGGACAGTGTTTTGTCTGTTTCATAAATTTCCTGAATCGTAGATGCAATGGACATACCAACGTCCATGACGGCTCCTAATGCTGAAATGATGATTCCGGCAAAAAGCAATTCTCCGATCTTTATCTTTGTATTTTGTCCGACATAGTTCAATGCTTCGATATCCGATACATTATATCCTGTGATCCCTGCTGCTTTTCCAAATGCCATCGCTGCCACTGCTGCGATCACGACTCCGATCGCTGTTCCAAGGATCGCAGACACTGTTTTGCTCGAATATCCACCAAGAAGTCCTAATGTTACGATCGTTGTCAACACTGCCACAATGATCGTCAACACGATCGGTGAAATTCCCCGATACATCATTGGGAACATAATACCGATAATACATGCAAACGCAAATACAAGGCTCAAAATAGCATAAACGCCTTTCTTCCCGCCGATCGCACATACCACTGCCGCAAAGATCAACGCAAATCCATAGATTGCCATGGTACGGTCCTGACTATATACGGTAAATCCTGCATTTGTTCCACTTTTATTTACGATCACGATGATCCTTGCTCCTACTTTACAGTCCGCTCCAAATAAAGTTCCGCTCGGATTGATCGCCTGTTTTTCTTTTCCTTTGTAGGTTCCCGTTGTTATTTTGACCAGAACTTTCTGCGTTCCATAACGACTTCCGTCTTCTGCAAGATTATCTTTTATGATCTTTGTTACAACTGCTTTTTCATATTTTTGTCCTTTATAAGATGCCAATGGCGTTTTCTGAAACTGATTGCATTTGACTATGATCCCTGCAAATAAACACACTGCTATTGCGAGGATCAAGATTTTTTTCCATGATACTGCTTTTTCCATAAGTTGTCTTCTTTCTATAAATCGTAGCCTTTTATTTATAAAGAAAAATCAGAGAATGCCTGTGTCCGGATCTATCATTCCGGGCGCAGGCTTTTGCTCTGTCTGATAAATTAAGTTACGACACTAATTCTTTATCATCTCTATTTGATTGTTGCTTTTTTGACTGTGCTGTAGGCTCCATAAATACGTTTTCCATTTACTGTTTTGTAAGAACGGACTTTTACGTAATATTTTTTCCCTTTTTTCAGACCTTTGATCTTGTAAGATGTTGTTGTTTTCGCTTTTCTTACTGTCTTTTTACCTGTAAATTTCTTGTTTGTAGAATATACAACTTGATATCCTGATGCTTTCGTATTCTTTTTCCATTTGATCGTTAGCTGTTTTTTGATCTTATTTACTAAAGAGATACCCTGTTTCTTTGGTGCTACAGTCACTGTAACTGTTTTGGAAGCTGCTTTGTAGTCCGTAGTTGCTGCTGCTTTGACTGTGATCTTGGCAACTCCTGGTCCTTTGACTGTTACTTTTCCTGCGGCATCAACTGTTGCAACTGCTTTGTTTGATGTTGTGTAAGTGAGTTTTCCATTTCCATTTGTTTTTGCATTTAATTTGAATGCTTTGGATGTTTCACTCTTCTTATAAGATGCTGTTGCTGTAATCGTCTGGTTTTTTGCCTGTACTGCTGTTGTATCATCTTTCTTTGTTGTATTTGAGTTCGCATCATCTTTTTTGGTATCTTCTGCTTTCTTCACGATCTTATATGAAGATGATCCATCTAATACTTTTCCTGTGTCCGCATCGTATGTTGTAACTTCAAAAGAGTCATCTGTTACATTGACTACAGAATAACTTGGTGTCCATGTCTGGCTTCTCTCAGAAATGAAATCCTGTTTTGCTGTGATCAGATTGTAGAATTTAGATCCTGTTGCTGAGTTTGCTTCTAAATATACAGTTCCTTTTGGATTTACAACCGTTCCACCTTTTGTTGTATCAACGATTTCGTAGCAGTTGTTTTCTTTTGCGTAATTTGCTGTATTTTCTGTTTTTGCGAATTTATCATGTGCCTGCCCATCACTCTGTAACTGATATGTTCTGGAGTATGTATGGTCATGTCCCTGAAGTACAACATCAATATCATATTTATCCATTAATGGTGTTAACTGTGTTCTTAAAACCATTCCGTCAGAATCTGAATGATCATATCCTGATCCATAAATGTCCTGGTGGAACATTACAACTTTCCATTTTACATTTGGATTTTCTTTGATCGCTTTACGCATAACATTTTCGTGAGTTGCACAGTTGTAATTGTTTGTGTCTAATACGATAAACAATGTATTTCCATATGTGTAATAATAGTCTGTTCCTGCTGCTGTCTTTCCTTCTGTATACTTTGCTGTGTTTCTATATCCACCTGTATCAAATGCATTTGGATTGTTGTAATGCATCTCATACTGTGCTGATCCAGAATCGTGGTTTCCGATCGTTGTTGCTACTGGAAGAGATCTTAAAGCATCTGCTCCAAGGTAACCTGCATACTGTTTTTCATTGTTATTGTTATTTACCTGATCTCCTGCGGATGCAACAAAACTTAGATTTGGATTCTGTTTTACCGCGTTATTTAATACGTTGTTCCAGTTATAACTATCATTTCTTGCTGCATAGTTATTATCTTTCATCGCATCTCCTTCAGTACTTGTCTGTCCTGAAGATGCTCCGATCTGAGGATCTCCTACATATAAGAAAGAATAATTTTTAAATGATTTTGTAGAATATTTCTGTACATCCTGATATTTTCCGTTCTGGAATACCTGATAGTAGTAAGTTGTATTTTCTTTCAGATCATTTACAGATGCTTTGTTTGAATAGTACTGAACACTTTCGATCGCTACTGCCTGTGTCTGTTTTCCTTCGACTTCTTTTGCATCAGACATATCTGCTTTTGTTGCGATCTTAACTTTTGGTGTTTCTTCTGTCTTGCTGTAGTATGCAAAATTAAGCTGTGATTCTGTCGCTCCTGGTGTTAGGGATACATTTTCATAGTTTGTGCTGTATTTATCCCAGTTTGCTTTCCATGTGGACCAGCTTTCTGTTTTAGAAGCAGATGCATCATTCCAATGTTCTGTCGCTGCGCTGACTGTTGATGAAAGGATTGGAGATGCCATCATAACTCCGCCTGCTAACATCATGGCTGATACAGTTGCTTTTGCTGCATATTTTTTTGCATTTCTTGCTATGTTTCTGCGAATTGTTCTCACAATAAGATCCTCCTTTGATATAGTCAATCATTCTCTGTTATGTTTAACTATAAACTTGTGAGATTAAGGAAAGGTACATGGGAATGATAAGTTTTTGTAAAATTTTTTAATTGTATGATGGGAATATATTGAGTATTCATAAAAAGATAAAGAAAGATAGCGGTACGAAAAACGAATTCCATTAACGGATTTTTTGCAAAACGCTGATCCGCCAACACTCCTGCACAACTCACTGCGTT
>ERZ780223.3113-NODE-3113-length-12904-cov-5.081874_pt1 | contig 12904 bp, 12 predicted proteins | sample MGYA00511016_ERZ780223 | MGnify/ENA primary metagenome ERZ780223 (study PRJEB29588, sample SAMEA2159032) | human gut metagenome | biome: human gut; feature: human-associated habitat; material: faeces | place: Denmark | collected 2008/2010 ... | reverse complement strand
GAGCCCTTTATTTTTATAATATAGCATTAAAAAATGGACTACAGGAAAATTTTGATATATTATTAAAAATGGGAATCATGTACGAAAAATTAGGAGATTTGTTAAGGGCAAATCATTACTACAAAAGAGCCTATCTTGTAAAACCAGACAATTTAGAAATTCCTGATAAGATAAGAGAGATAGAATCAATTAGATACAAAAACACAGGCTATTACAATAAAAAAAGGAAGTAAAATGAACATCAAACATATTTTTATAATACTTTTAACACTATGTTTTGCATGTTCTCCTGTTTTTGCGGATGGAACTCAAGATATTAATGCGTTTCAACCTCTATCGCTAACATCTTCCGAAGTTATTTTTAAACAGGCAACTGCCAATATTGATGTAATTGACCCGTCATTAGCCTCTACATTTCTTCCAGGAGGCAGAGGAGTAGATAAACTCGTCATATACACCCCTAACTTCGGTATTCACACAGGTACAAATGAGTTTGGTACTGAAGCAATTGTTGAAGGTAACACAGTCTCTGCATTAAGTGGAGCAGATTCCACAATCCCTAAAAATGGACTTGTGATAAGTGGTCATGGAAAAGCTAAAAATTGGATTACAAAAAATATAACAGTCGGTTCAAAAGTATATGTTGATATCTTTAACAAAACAATTACAACCTATACAACTTCTGACAGCTACACATACGAAGCTAAAATAAAAATCAATGAAGCCAAATCAATAATCGATTATTATAAAAATTCAATGAATAACTACAACTATAGTCTTCCTAATAAACATATTCAAGTTGCGGAAAATTATTTAAAAATTGCTGATAGTGAAAGTCACAACAGCACTGTTTTAAAACAATATACTCAAGAAGCTATAGACGAAGCGAATATGGCAATAAAAACATCTTTACCATATATTAACAATGAAACAAAAGGAGTTTGGCTGCGTCCTACAGAAACAACTCCTGAACAAATTATATTTACTCTTGACAACCTAAAAGCTAACGGATTTAATAATGTATTCCTGGAAACATATTTTCACGGAAAAACAATTTTTCCCAGCAAAGTCATGAACAAATACGGATTTAATATACAAAATGAAAAGTTTGAAAACTTTGATCCATTGGATGTTTGGATAAAAGAAGCTCACAAACGTGATATCAAGGTACATATATGGTTTCAATCATTCTATGTCGGGAATCAGCAGCCTCAGTACAATCCGTCTAGTATATTAGCCGTAAGACCAGACTGGGGAAATAAAACAAAAAAATTCGCTAATGAAAACAATGCTACAAAATCAGTATCTGAACATAACGGATATTTTTTAGACCCAGCAAACCCTGAAGTTCAAAACTTTTTAGAAGAACTAATTGTAGAAATTATTGATTCATATAATCCGGATGGAATCAATCTTGATTACATAAGGTACCCAAATGCATCTTCAACCAGAGATATGGACGCGTGGGGTTTTACACAATATGCCAGAAATGATTTTAAACTTCTATATGGAACAGATCCCATTGAACTGACAACATCTGATGTCCTCTGGTACGATTGGAATCAGTACAGAAGAAACAATGTTACCAATTTTGTAAAAAAAATTGGTAAATTAGGGAAAGAAAAAGGTGTTTATATAAGTGCTGTAATTTTCCCAGATTTGGCTTCAGCCTTATCTAAAAAACAACAAGATTGGAGAACCTGGTCTTCGAAAAACTATATTGATGGATTTACACCATTATTTTTAACATACGATTCAAAAATGCTGGCTTCAATGATGAATGACGTTCAAAACATAAAATCCCCTAATACAGACTTGTTTGCAGGGTTATTTGTAACATTTATGGGCGGAGCGTCTGAAGACTTAATAAGACAAATATTCGAAACTCGAAAAATGAATGTCAATGGAATTATACTATTTGATTATGCCCATACTACAGCAGTTTACACATCAACTCTTATGGCCAGTGCTTTTAATCCAAATGTAAAACAAGAAAAACACTTTATTGCCCAGCAAGACAATAATCAAAAAAAAAAGAAGTTTTGGTTTCTTCAAAAAAAGAAACAGAAAATAAAAAGGTAATAACTACAACAAACAACAAAGGTTTTTGGGTTTTTACTCGGCAGTAATATTACCTGAATTTCATAAAATATATTATTTATAAATCTAACGATAAGCGGCACTTAGCGCAATCCGCAGCGGCTAAACTCCCATTCGCTTAAACAATAGCTACTTTGTTGTTGTTTCATTAACATTGATTGCTCGCTCTCGTTGAGGACTCAACGGAAAATTTTATACATAATATATTTTATAATCCTTAAAGGTTTACTTTACAACTTCCTATGCTTTTAATATAATTTTCATAAAGCTACATACAAATAAAAGGACATAAAATGAGTACATATTTATTAGAAGTTGGAACAGAAGAATTACCTTATAAATTTATCCCACAAGCTATTGAACAGCTTAATAACGGATTTACAAATTTTTTAAATGATAATAAAGTAAACTTTACAGATATCAAAGTTTATGCAACTCCACGCAGATTAGCAGTTATTGTTGATGGCTTGGAAAACAAAACAGCAGATGAAGAAAAAATTATTAAAGGTCCGATTAAAAATGTAGCATTTGATGATGCCGGAAACCTTACAAAAGCAGGAGAAGGTTTTGCCAGAAAAAACAATATCACAAAAGATGATTTATACATTGAAGATAATTATGTACACGCAAAAATTATTGTTAAAGGAAAACCTATATCAGAACTATTACAAGAAAATGTTCCTGCTATATTTTTAAAACTTCAAGGTTCTCATTTTATGAGATGGGGTTATAATGATGAGAAATTTTCACGCCCGATAAAATGGATTGTTTCAGTTCTAGATAAAGATGAAGTAAAAATAAAAATTATAGATAAAGAATCTTCAATCTATACTAGAGGCCATCGTTTTGCTCAGCAAAAAGTTATTATTGGAGCTCCTAAAGATTATGTTGAAACAATGCGTAATGCTTGCGTAATTGTTGACCAGGAAGAAAGAAAACAACTTATTATAGAAAAAGCAAAAGAAGCTGCTGCGAAATTAGGAGCAGAACCATACTACACAGATGACTTGCTTGACGAAGTAACGTTTATTACCGAATATCCAGTTCCTGCAGTTTGTGAATTTGATCCGGTATATCTTGAAATTCCGGAAGAGGTGACAGTCACGGTTATGGCTGTACATCAAAGATATTTTGCCCTACGTAAAGCAGGAAAGTTAATTAATAAATTCATCACAATGACAAACTATATTGGGAATGAATTTAAAAATATTCAAGCTGGTAATGTTAGAGTAATCAAAGCAAGACTTGATGACGCTGTATTCTTCTTTAAAGAAGATACTAAAAAGCCTTTAATTGATTATGTTGAAAGTCTAAAAGGGGTTACATTCCAAAAAGGAATGGGAACAATGTTTGATAAAACCCAACGACTTATCAAATTATCAAATGCTATTGCTGAAGATTTAAATACAGATTCAAAAGACATCGAAAGAACAGCACAATTATGCAAAGCTGATTTAACAACAAATCTGGTATTCGAATTTACAGAACTTCAAGGTTTTATTGGTGCAGATTATGCCAGAGTTTCTGGTGAAAACAATAACGTTGTTCAAGGTATAAAAGAACATTATTTCCCACTAAACGCAGAATCTGAAACAGCAAAAGGAATAGAAGGACAAATTGTTGGTATCGCAGATAAAATTGATACAGTTTGTGCTGTATTTGCCGCAGGTAAAAAACCAACAGGCTCATCTGACCCTCTTGGCGTAAGAAGAGCAGCTCTAGGTGTTATTAAAACAATCCTGGATGCAAATCTAAAAATTGATATTGATAAATATATTAAAGAAGCTCTAAAACTGTTACCTGTCCAAAGAGATTGCGCTGATGAAGTTAGTGAATTCTTTATCCAAAGAATGATTATACTTCTAGCTGATAAATATAATAAAAATATTTTAGAAGCTTGTGCTAAGAAAAATCCTTTAACAAATCTTGCAGATTTTGTTGAAAGAGTTCAAACAGTAAAAAACATAAATTCTCAACAATTATTAGAAAATGCGAATCGCGTTATTAGAATTTTAAAAGATTCAAATAATACAAATGTTGATTCTAAGTATTTTGTTGAACCAATTGAAAAGACTTTATTTGACAAAATTTCAGAAGTAAAAGAAAATGTTGACTACAAAACATATTTATCCGAATTAGAAAATATGAATTCGACCGTAACAAAATTCTTTGATGATGTACTTGTTATGGATAAAGATGAAAACATAAAAAATAACAGATTAGCATTACTAACAATGTTAAGAAAAAAATATGAACACCTAACAGATTTTAGCAAGCTATAATTAGGATATAGACTGTTGTTAATTTTTGTAAATAAAGAATGTTAAAAAGTCAATTATTTTTTTCAGGATACTTTAAAATTATACAAGAAGGTAAAAAACTTAGAGGTAGCGCATGTTTGACCGAATAAAAAACTTAAAATTAGTACAAAAATTAAAAGAAAATGTTAGCCCAAGATTGCGCTGGCTTACATTTTCAAATAAAAATAAATTAGATAAAAGCACCACAGATTATCTGGAAGCAATAAGTGGTGTAGAAAATCTAAAGACACTTTCTGACGAACAAGAGCTGGAAGCAATGGTCAGAGCACAACTCAAAGAAGAATTCCCAAATATTGAAAGTATGAAATCTTATGAGTTATTAGTAGATGCTGTAATGCACAACATTCGAAAAAAACAGCTTCAAGCCACAGATAACTTAGATATTGAATAAAACAGTTATCACAAATTTATTTATCAAAAATAATACCCTTACAGGGTATTATTTTTTTGAAAAAAACTCCTTATTCTAATATTATACGCAAGTACAGGAGGAACAAATGACTTCAATTATAGGAATATCTGTAAACAACCGCGCGGCAGAATCTCAACAACTACAAGAAATACTCACAAAATACGGATGCTATATAAAAACAAGAATCGGTTTACATGATATGGGTGAATACAAATGTCTCAACTATGGAATTGTATTAATTGAAGTAATAGATAAAATTAATGAAATATATGATGAATTAGCAAAACACTGGAAAGTTCAAATAATGAGATTTTAAACCAATAATTCACTTTTGTTTAAAATATTCACTACAATATGTTACAACTATTTAACACCATATATACTCAATATATACTCACTAGCAATTGTGTTATCATAAAATTCTTTATTAGGACATAGGGGAAAATAAATTTTAAACAGGAGGAATTATTATGGGAACAGCAGTAGCTAATGCAACAGGATTGGTATTAAACAATGTAGTTGTACACACACCAGGGAAAAAATTTGTACAAAAACCGAATGTAATCGGAACAATAGACTTTAGCAAAGTAAAATATGCACCAACAAACACTAAAGGAACAGACAAAACTGCAGGGGGGTTGCTATCAAAATTTTCTAACAGTCTTAAATCTACAGGACAAAAACTAACGAAATTAAAAGGGTCTAAATGGTTATATGGAGCTATAGCTGGAGGTTTATTAATTGGAGCCGCTGCACTAATATCAAAATGCTCAGGCTCAGACAAATCTGAAAATAAAAATCCGATAGCAGAAGATAGAACAGCACAACAACCGGTTGAAAAGGGTAATGGCAATGGTAAAACAAACCCAACACCACCTCCTACCGAAAATGGCGAAGCTCCTAATGTTACTCCGGCACTGCCTGGAGAAAGAAAAGAAGGTGCTTGGTCAAGCGTTGACTCTTGTAAAGAAATGGTTTGCAAAGATGCGAGCGGACGCACACAAGATATTAAAGGTAAATTAGAAATTAAAGAAGGATTCGAAAAAAATCCGGACGAATTCACAATTACAGATAGCTCATCAGGTACAGCTCATGCTTATAAATACCAGAAAATTGGAGTAAATGAAAAAGGGCAACCTATTTATAAATGTGTATCAATGAATGACACTGCAACAACAACAGAAAACCAATACACACTTGTATGGAAAAATGACAAAACTCCAATGTTACTTCAAACTAAAAAACAAGATAACTACGGTATAGGTTTAAAATTTGAGAAAAAACCTGCCAACACAAACACATCTGATAATGTTGAAGTTTGGATTAACAGACAACCAGGACCAGGTAGAAAACCATCAACGTTAAACGATTTTAAACGAGATGTAATTTCAGCTTGCAAAGGGAAAAGACCATTAACTACTGCGGAACAAGAGCAAGTTAATAAATGCAAAAATACTCAAGAAATAACAGATTATTTAAAATCAATAGGTATTAATTTAGGTATTGCATTCTAAAAAAGTAAAATCATTAAGGCCCACTGCTAAATATAGCAGTGGGCCTTTTAATTTTATCATCAGAAATTTGCACGTTAAAAATTGTAAACAAAAGTATATAAAACTGGTAAAAAATAATATTGATGTGCTTTCATGCTAAAGGGACACATCATAAATGATAAATCCGGTTAATCAACCAAATAACATAAAGACAAGTATTTTTTATATTAACGATTACCATGGAAAATCAATAAACATGGAACGTACCGTTACAGCATCCAATGCTTTTGATGTTAGAAATAAAAATAAAAAAGATGTTGATACTCTAAAGTTATCTTCTGGTGACATTATGATAGGAGAGGACTTTAAAACAAATCAGCTGGCAGTTTTATTTCAAAATACTATAGGGGTAACATCTTCTGCGATAGGAAATCATGAATATGATATGCAAGCTAATGTTAGCTCCATTTTACCGGAAGTTAAATATAATCTTCTTGCCAGCAATGTAAAAATAAATCCTAGAAGTGCCTGGTACAGAAAAACATTACCAAGTGCAATTGAAATCAAAAATGGACATACCTATGGAATAATAGGGACTTCCCCAATTGATTTATACAAACGTTCAAAAGAAGGCTCCCTTCAAAAAGAAATTACCGTAGATAAAGTAAAAGAAACAGTCACAGATATACAAACAGAGGTAAACAAATTCCAAGAACAAGGGATAAACAAAATAATTTTGCTATCACATCTGGGCTATACTCTTGATAAAATTATAGCAAATCAAACTCAAGGAATAGATGTAATCTTAGGAGGGCATTCACATGATTTGCTTTTGGACGTTAAAGAAGGTGAAAACCTATTTTACTCTAAATCCGGAGAGCCGGTAATCATTACTCAGGGCGGCAGAGATGGAAAAAACTTTGGAATACTAAATTTAGAATTTGATAAGAACGGAATAATAAAAAAAGTCCAAAATAACATAGGCCACACAAAAGATTTCAATAGAAATGCTCCAATAAAATATATTTTTGACAAAATTTTCGGTTCCAGAGAAACTTATGGATACATAAATTCGGCCCCAGCTCCGCTTACACACGATTTAATTGAACCAAACCCGCATGCATATTTTATAGCAGATTGCGTAAAAAAAGATTTAGATGCTGATATTGTAATACTTCCATCTTCAAATATTCGTGGATACTTTGAGAAAGGAAAAATTGATACTAGAATTTTAGCTGATATATTACCTTTCAGAAATAAATTATATGAGGTTAATTATTCAGAAAAAGAAATTGTAGATGCCATAAAACTTGCCGCAAAATCTTTCACAAATATTGCAAACAAACCCGGAATTTTTTATACCTCAGGACTAAAATATACTGTTACAACAAACGGACAAATAAAAACTATCTCATTTATTAACAAAAAAGGTCGTGAAATACCAATAGATGTCAATAATCCAAGAACAGATAAATTCTACAAAACAGTGCTTAATGACTACTGTGCTCAAGGTAATGATGGTTTTAAAGAATTAAATAAACCTAGCAGAGTTCTGAACAAATATGACTTTGATGCAACAAATTGTGTAAAAAATATTCTCAAAAAAACATCTGAACCCGTTAACATTCAAGATGACGGAAGAATAAAAGTTATCTCTGAATAAAACAACTAAAATACCACATCTTTTGCTTTATTTCTAATAATATTAGACAGACCGGACAAATATAATAGTTTGACAATAAAAAACAAATACACCCCGCTACAGACTCCGAGCAATCGTAATCCAAGCTGCCAATACGGTGAATTTAATAATTTTGCAAGATAGAAAAATATATTTACAACAACAACAGGCAATATGCATAATAAACAAAATTGAACAGTTAAGAAAATCACTGCTCCAAAAGTTTTATCCAGAACTTTAAAAAGAATCTTGGGATTAAATAACTCAGAATGATAAACAAAATCTTGCGCAAATATAACATAAATAACGTAAATAAAAGGCATTATACAGATAATAACAGAGTAAAATATATAAAAATATGGAGAAGTATAAGGTATTAATACCCCGCCCAACAGACAAAGAAAGGTGATATAAATTCCCCAGATAATAAATAATGGCAGCATCTTTACAAAAACACTCATTGACTCCAAATTAATCTCTGGAAGTCTGTAATTTTGTTTAAAACAATAATTAGTAAAATTAAAACTATAACCAATAAAAAATATCAAAATGAATAAACCAATAAGCAAATCAAAAAATAATTCATATTTATTGGATGGAGCAAAACGACGGATTGCTTCTTAAAAGTGCTTTTGGAACAAATCCGTACGTTATGAAAAGATTTCTTGATCTTATGGGATTCTCATGTGATATGTATACTAATCTTGCAGAACTCGAATCCAAAAAAGCAAATGGCAAACGCTATATTATTTGTCAATGGAATAATAAAGATACCATTTTCGATGGTGCACATTTTTATGCAGTTGAATGCTATAATGGGAAGTTATATTCTTTTAATGGTTATCATGACTGTCAAAGCCGATATGTAGATTCCCAGACGGGCAATTACACGCGAGATTACAATCGAGGAGGAGCCAACACCTTTGCTGACTTAATGCTTAGTTCAAAAACCGGATCGCTGATTTGTGGTTTTGTATTTCAATAAAACATAAATATACTTGGTGTTACACACCTTATTTGGGGAGGAAAATCGTGAAAAGAATCATCAGATCATTCATATTAGTCTTATTATCTCTTTGTGCTATAGTTACATTGACATCCTGCAAGGGAATAAACCGCGGAGAAGGTTATGTATACCCGTGGAGTGAAGACATTAATTATGTAAAAATCACGATATCCGACACCGAGTATATACATTTTTATGAAAAATTAGGCATTGGCGAATGGGTAAACGGTACCGACATCTCACTCATTTCGATTGTTAGTGTTTATCAACCTATAAGGAATGCAGATGCATATCGTATGTTTTGTTACAAGAGCAGAAATGATTCCGATTTATCTAGATTGTTTTTGGGATTCGGTGTTTCCGAAAACACAAGTTCAGAATCATTTTATCTAAGCAATCCTGACCGTAAAAAAGGTATTATTCACATTAGGAATGAATCAACTGGAAGTGTCATCTATGCGTCAAAAGTTGAAACATCTTATCGAGAAAGCATTGCTTTTTCTATCACTTCTTCTGAGTGGAAAGATTTTATCAATTACGATGATTCCACGGTATATCAGTCGTCGGAGCATTCGTTTTGGTATTCTCCCGGAACCCATGTTGGCGAATGGAATATCAATGACAAAATAATACCGATAGAGATTGAATTGTTGCCATATGGTCCCGGAATAAAGGTCTATGATATCAGTAACCAAGAAAAAAAGCAAATCTTATATGCTTCCGGCACTTTATCTAACACTGACACCTTAATTCTTGATTGCATCAAAGGAGACATGTTTTACAACAATTCAGTGGAATCCATAACGTTAACAAAAACAACTAAATAAGTGTTCTCCGCACTTCACTTTGAGGTGCGGAGTTTTTCTATGTCTACGATGGTGACGGAAACATCGTAAGCCCCCAATACCACCGTGTCCCAAACAAGAAAACCGAGCCCACGTACATGAGCCCGGTCAAAATATTCGGATCGATCAAAGCGACGTGTGAATGCTTTTAGCCTGTTTTGCCGACAAGTAAATATCTTTGAAGATTTCTGCGTATCCCCTTCCGATGATCACATTGCTACTAGTCACAATACTGTCGTAAATAATCCTATCCTTGAAAGGAATGAGTGTCGCCCGCAGAAGGATGGGAAGGTCGGCTTGAGGGATTATTTCTTCCCGGCTTGAAAAGATGCCGCTCACCATGTAGACCTGTTCGTCCTGCAACGAGATAAAAACGGAGCCACGTTTCAGATTCCGTTCCAAAATGAATTCACCGGATACAAAGCGGCTCCAGCCTGCGATGATCTCACGGTGATCCGGGGGCAACTCGGCGGAGGCCAAGTACCCATCAATGACCGCGGGATGGCTCCACAGGAAATCGGCTACCACCCGTACCTCTTGGATATTCAGCCCATCGGCCCGCGTCATTTTGCCGAGCTTCGGATTGACGTTGTACGTCTGATTGACGTGATCCAGAAGAGGGATCCATAAGTCGTAGAATAATTTTGCGTCGGTGAAATCAAGCTTGGGAATCATGCTTCGACCTCCTTCCAAGGCAGTATCTGTTTCATTCGACAAAGCTCTGTGAAATATTCCTCCACGTTTAATCCGTTGGCCACTGCGGTGGCGGCAAGAGAATAGACGACAGCACTTGCTTCGGCTCCTTTTACGGAATTGGCGAATAACCAGTTCTTACGTCCCACAACAAACGGACGGATGGCGTTCTCGGCGCGGTTGTTATCTACGGGGATATTGCCGTTTTCAAGGCAACGGCAAAGATATTGCTTTTCGTTGAGACAATACTGCACCGCCCGCGCCAGCTTTGTGCCGCCGCTTACGGGAATTTCATTTAGCCATGCGAAAAGTCCGTCAAGAACCGGTTTTGACCGTTCCTGACGTTGCTCGTGCTTTTCGGTTGCCGTAAGGGGCTTTTTTATTTGCGCTCCGCGTCTATCCTTGCCCTCAAATTCCCGTTCGAGCAGGAAGATCTCATTGCAAAGCTCCACACCCTTGGCGGCGACGCTGTTGGCGAGCAAGGATCTGTCCGTTGGCAGAGCCTCAATGAATTTTCGGCGCGCATGAGCCCAGCATCCGCAACGTATAGCCTCGGTCAGCTTGTTGTAGCCGTCGTAACCGTCGCAGACAACGTATCCCGAATACGCTCCGAGGAAGTTTCGGGCATTCTCTCCGTTTCTCGTGGGAGAATATTCAAAGAGAATGTTGCTGTGCTTTTCGTATTTGCCCGCGCAGTATACCCACATCCTCGAATCGGTCTGCGCTTTCCTGTTCGGCTCGCGGAGAACCTGCACCACCGTCTCGTCTGCGTGGATGACCGAGCTGCGAAGCAATTTTTCCTTCATCTTGGCATAAACAGGCTTCATAAAGGTTTCAGCCGCGTAGATCACCCAGTTGGAAAGCGTTGCCGTGGACAATCTCATTCCCATAGCTTTGAGCTCCTTAGCCTGTCTTTCAAGCGGAACGGCCATTACGTATTTCTCATAGAGAATATGCGCCAGTAGCTCGGGAGAGCAAAAGCTGTGAGGGATTATGGGAGCAGGGATGGTTGCTTTCTCGAATACGGGCGCGGGAACGTCACTATAATTGGGATCCTGCGCTTCATCCTCTCCGCAAGACGGACATTTTACTACCTCGGCGTAATGCTTGCGCACGAACAAACGGGCAGGCACGTAGCACCACGGCGGCAAGACCCTCAATGCCTTTTCGCAGATCACTGTAGCCCGTAACGAGATAGACTGTGGTATTTAGCGTAAGCTCCTTCAACATACCGGCTTATTTGCATCCGTAAAGGCGGCTAAAGCAACCTTTAACTGCTCCGCGTCGGGGCTTTCGTTGAATCTGATCTGTAGCGCTCCAAGTTGAATTTCAATAGCGGCTTTCTCTCTTGATTGCGCAGCGCGAATGGGAACAACGACGGTAGATTGAGCCGTTTCTCTTGGGTCACTGCCTTCCATAACCCCCATCTGTTGACACATATATGCCCGAACCTTTCGCAGACGATGATAATATGCGCTTTTACTGATCCCCAGGCTTGCACACCATTCATCCACCGGTATCCCTTGCTCCTGCCGCTCCTGTACCTGTCGCTGCCACTCGGACAGCTGTACCTCTCGCTTTACCGCTACGATTGCTTGACTTGATTCATTCATCTTTCCTTTTCCTCCGTGTGTTTCGGACTGCAACGAACTTCAATTGTACTTCGTTACAGTTCGTTGAAATTTGTTGTACTTCATTGTACCACATTCAGAAAGATTCTTGAAGGCGCGGGGGGATTTTGGGGTTACCAAAAGACTGTGGGGGAAGCCACAATTAAATTGGTACGCTAAAAACCAAACAAATCCAGCCAACAATAATTATTGAAGAGAGGGATATGTCCAACAGCTCGGTATGGATATTTATCTTCTTGACCTTCATATCCCTGCAAATCGTGACCTATTAAGACAAACCATTGGTTGGTTATCACAATTGTGTCATATGCTTGTATATTTGTGTCATAACTAACCGACGTACTATTGTTCTTAGCTATAAAAGTAAGTACCAATCGGAAATCTTCGTTCAAAACTTTTGCTTCGAGATAATCTATACTCAATAATCCCTGTGTATAGGAGTATTGGTCATAATAAACTGAATTATTGTAAAAATTAATCAAACGTATCAATCTCGTATCATTAAGGTTGACAGGAACTATCTTATCATCTTTATACAAGATTGCGGCAATCGGCATATCATGAAGATTAGGGTATGTTTCATATTGACTATCAGGTATACCACGAACTATGGATTTTATTTCATCATCTGTTAACGGATCCGATCCCTCAACCACGCGTAAAAATGGTGATGAGGAAAAGTTTGGATTTAATATCGTCTCCAATTCTTTTTTGGGGGTAGA
>ERZ780223.3106-NODE-3106-length-12937-cov-2.450241_pt1 | contig 12937 bp, 9 predicted proteins | sample MGYA00511016_ERZ780223 | MGnify/ENA primary metagenome ERZ780223 (study PRJEB29588, sample SAMEA2159032) | human gut metagenome | biome: human gut; feature: human-associated habitat; material: faeces | place: Denmark | collected 2008/2010 ... | reverse complement strand
CTAAGGATCTTGTGAGCATTGCGCTCGTGTGGGTTCAAGTCCCATCTTCCGCATTTAAAGAATGAGGAACTATGAGAAGTCATGGTGCCTTATTTTTTTATTCTTTTTTCTACAATAATTCTTTTCTCAGGTAACCATTTTCCGGTCCCCTGCATAATTTATCAGGAAAGCATTATCTACAGGAGCTTGTATGGCTTTTTATCATATGCAGATGCAGCAGGAAAATATAGATACAGGACAATATCAGGTTACCGTATCAGACCGGCTGAACAATCGCCCCATAGAAAACGCACGCGTCAGAATCTCCTACACAGGAGCACCCGACAGTACCATTGAAGAAGTGACAACAGATTCCTCCGGACGCACTCCTGTCATTGAACTTAAGACTCCACCTCTGGAATACAGTATGGAACCGGTTGAACAACAGCCCTACTCAGAATATACCATTCAGATCGAAGCAGAAGGATTTGAACCAAAAGAAATCGCAGGAAGCCAGGTATTAGCAGATACTTTATCCAGACAACCAACAACGCTGAATGTCATGGAATCCGGCGAAACTTTCCAGAGAATTGTAATTCCTCCGCATACATTGTTCTATGAATATCCTCCCAAAATCGAAGAAGCCGAGATAAAACCAATAAACGAAAACGGCGAAATCGTATTAAGCAAGGTCGTTGTCCCTGAATATATAGTGGTACACGACGGACCTGTCAACGATTCCGCTGCAGGCAATTATTATGTACGCTACAAAGATTACATCAAAAATGTAGCCAGCAGCGAAATCTATGCCACCTGGCCCGACGACACCATCCGGGCAAACATTCTGGCTATCATGTCTTTTACTCTGAACAGGGTTTATACGGAATGGTACCGGAACAAAGGTTATAACTTTACGATTACTTCCTCCACTGCCTATGATCACAAATGGATCTATGGCAGGAATATCTTTGCCAGCATTGACCGCATTGTAGATGAACTGTTTGAGAATTATCTTTCCAGACCAAATGTACGTCAGCCAATCCTTACCCAGTACTGTGACGGCAAACAGGTACAATGCCGAAACAGAGGCTGGATGACACAATGGGGAAGCAAGGCACTGGGCGATCAGGGATACTCTGCCATTGAAATCCTACGGACTTTTTACGGAAATGATATGTATATCAATGTGGCGGAAGCAATCTCCGGGATTCCCTCCTCCTGGCCGGGATATGATCTAGATATCGGTGCATCCGGAAATAAGGTAAGACAGATTCAGGAACAGTTAAACACAATCGCAGAAGCTTATCCTGCTGTCCCTGTTGTTACCGCAGATGGAATTTACGGACCTGAGACCCAAAATTCCGTCAGGATTTTCCAGAGCATTTTCGGTCTGGACCAGACAGGGATCGTAGACTATCCAACCTGGTATAAAATCCAAGAGATCTATGTGGCAGTCAGCAGGATTGCTGAGTTGCGTTAGGGTTGTAGCAAAGCAGACAAAATATGCGCATCAGCCTGCAAAGAACTGATGCGCAAGAATATATCACCTATCCCTTTCCCTTTTCAGATATCATCTTTTTAAGATTACCTCATTCCTTATAAATTTTCGACAACTACCTTGCATTTCTTCTTACAAAAAGCAATTCCATATGCCAGAATATCATTTCTGTCCTCATTACGAAGCCGTTCATCATAACGCAGCTCCCGAATCTGGTTCATTGCTTTTTCACAGGCTTTTTCCAGTCCGACATAAACTCCTGATTTCGTTATCTGAAAAAATTATAGCACCATTGTATTTCTATGTTTCTCTTATACGTTTTGACTATATTTTGTCTTCCGTAATTGCAGTTCTTGTTCTAAGTTTTCGAGCAGTTGATCTAATATCCGGATTACTTCCATCAACTGTTCCTTTTCCAGATTATCATAATATACTCCTGCCAACACAGACACCGGTTGTTTGACAAGTTCCCATATCTGCTCAGCCCATTTTCTGGTAATGATATCTTCTTCCGGCGTTCTTTCAAGGTTATATCTGCTGCCCGTAAAACGAGATTATCACTGTACCCGCTTACGATTCCCGCCAGAGTTTTCATACTGCATGGAATCACGATCATTCCCATCGTACGGTAGCTTCCACTCGCCGGACCTGCACCGATGTTATAGTTATCATATACCTCGTCCGCAAGAGCATATAGCTGTTCCAATGTATAATCTGTCTCCTGTTCCAGCGTCATTTCCGCACCTTTTGTCACGATCAGATGTGTCTCTATTATTTCTTTATACTGCTACAGTTGTTTCAGCAATTCTATTGTAAGGGGCGCTCCAGAAGCCCCACTCATACCGATGATAAGTCTCTTTCTCATTTTTCTTCCTTTCCTGACTTTTCCGTTCATATTAAAGTATGTTTAAAAAATTTTCCAACAATTTGCACAAATTATACCCGTTCGTTTCCTATTTCCTTCGCAATTCTTCTTTTCACATGGATTATTCCAACAAGGAATACGTAAGAAAGAATCCTGTCCAAAAGACTGTTACATCACAGAAACATTGCAGAATAATCTTCTATGATATAAAAAGCTCCCCTCAGTATCACAAATAATAATCACTGAGAGGAGCTGTAATTTCAGAACAGCAGAGCTGTTTTCTTATTAAGATATCTTCTTAGATTAAGAATTTTCTTTCCCAATCTTAACTTTACAATGTTTCCGATAACAGGCAATGCCATAATTTACAATATTCTTCATCCCGTCACTCTTTAACCTTGCAGCATACTGACGTTGTTCAATCTGTTTCAGAGCTTCTGTACAAGCTGCCTCCATTCTGTCTTCCTGAGCATATTTCATCTCGATCACCACTCCGACACGATTCTCCGGAACTTCCAGTAAAATATCACAATAACCTTCACCAAATTCTATATTCGACCAGACAGCCCAGTTCTCCATATGACTTAGCAGCCCCAGCAAAACTCCATGATAAAAATTTTCTTTTCTTCCCTTAACTGCCGTATCCCGAATACTGATTGTATTCCATAAATAGTCGTTAAACAAATCTTCTATCGTTTCTGCATCTCCATCTGGAAAAGCCATGCATAATTTATCAAGCTTCTTTACATCCTCAGATGACTTTTCCTGAAACCATTCCCTGATCTGAAGTTCAAACAATTCTTTAATTTCTCTGTTAGGAATTGCCAGACGTAACTTTCTGCTGTCTATTCTTTCACGTTGTGTTAAATACCCTGTTGTAAAAAGTATACTCCAAAGATTCTCAATGGATTTATCCAGTTCATTATATGTCAGTTCCTGTTTTATTTCTTTTATAACCGTTTCTCCCGAAATCAGGTTTTCGATTTCATCTCTCGTCTGTTTATTCGCTTTATCTATAAAACGACTCACAATGCTGTTGCTGCTGGTATTAGACCAGAAATCTTCTGGTATCGCATCAGGATCTGCACATAAATTTCTGCAATAACTGATCACGTCCCAGGGACAATACACTGCTTTCTTTCCAAACTGATAACCATCATACCATTCCCTGATTGTTTCATGGTAGTCAGAAAGCCCAAAATATTTCAGCATTTCTGCGACCTCATCATCTGTAAATCCAAAGAACTCATCAAACTGCACACTCGTAATTGAAAAAACATTAAAATTATTTAACCCTGTAAAAATGCTTTCCTTCGCAATTCTCAGGCATCCCGTAAGTACTGCAAAAAACAGGCTCGAATTTGTCTTCAAAACATTTCCAAACATGTTTCTGATCAAAGATACCATCTCGTCATAATATCCATACTGGAACGCTTTATCTAATGGCACATCATACTCATCAATCAAAAGAACCGCTTTTTTTCCATAATGTTTCTCCAGTAATACAGTTAATATAAGCAGCGCCTTCTCCATTGTGGCATCAGACATTTTGAAATCGCCATGATCATCAACGACAGTCAATGCTTTATAAGAGTTTTTTTCTTCCTCTGTAAGGCGGCTGCTCTCTGCCAGAGCACTAAGTCTCCACGCCTCCATTCCCAGAGTATTCTTCAGCGATTTCCGGGCTGACTCAAAATTTAATCCCTCCACATTCTTCAATGTAAGCGAAATTACCGGAAACTTTCCCATATATTCTTCACACAGTTCTTTTTCACGGGATACCTTCAGTCCATTAAACAGCGATTTATCACATCCGATTTCCAGAAATGACTGCAGCATATTCATATTCAGAGATTTTCCAAAACGGCGAGGACGTGTAAACAGATTCACTTCTCCCCAGTTATGAAGAAGTTCTGTTATCATTTCTGTTTTATCCACATAGTAAAAATTATGCCGGATTATTTTTTCAAAACTATCTATTCCAATTGGCAGTTTCTTTCTGTTCCGCATATTTTTCATCCTCCTTCATTACCAGATTTTGCAAGTCAAACGGATATTCGCAATCCGCATTCGGTTAAAAAATTCCCCGAAAAACAGCTTCCCTGATTTTAGATAATGATAACATGAAACATTTGTAACGTAAAGCAGGAGTTACTGCCACTTCGAGCCCGACTAAGCCAGAAATAATAACAGCAATTTTTATTTCAGACAGGAATTATTTATGCTAAAATATACCTAATTATAACAATTCCGACGTAATTTCCTAAGCATAACAAAACAGCAGCCATTGCGGTACTGTTTAGAGTATCTCACAATGGCTGCCTGTCTGATATCACAATTTCATTTGTTATTTCTTATACCAGAATTTCTTACATTTCACAAGTACCTTTCCATCCGGAGCATCTGTCATCATTCCAATTTTGAACCTGTAATTTTTTGTCTTTCCGGCCGGAATATTTACATTGTAGGTTTTGGTCGGTGTTGCAGTTTCATCCAGTGGTATCTCAAAATACATCGTTACCTTTGTAATCGTATAACTGGAAGTGTTCTGCATACGGGCAGTTATATACAGCTCTCCTGTGTTCGGATTGTACTCATATCCCTTGTAGCTGACTTTGAGCTGGTTTAGCTTAGGTGTCGCTGACTTATACCAGAACGATAAGCATTTTACCTTCGGCGCTTTATATGGCTGCTGAGTCATTTTTCCAATATAAACCGTCTTATTCACTGTCTTTCCGGGATTGATCGTTACACTGAAGGTCTGGGTTATGGTTCCATCCTCCATAATAGGTATCTCATATCCCATCTTCACTTTTGTAATCGTGTAACTCGAAGTATTTTTCAGACTCAGCTTCAGATATAACTTTGCTGTATCATTGTCATATTCGAATCCTCTGTAGGTTACTTTAAGCTGTTTGGCAGTTGGCTTGGCAGCAGCCGATGCTACCCTTGGGAAAAATAAAAGTGCTGCAAATGCCGCCAGAAGAAAAAATGCCAGATAGCTTCTGCTTTTTCTTACAAATCGTTCTTTCATACTCATAAAAATCTCCTCCTCCCTGATACGCTGTTATAGTTTCAGACAAATATCAGGAAATACTTTTGATACACCTGATATTTTTTTCAGATTTATTATATATTTACAATACAATATCAGGAAGAAATTTTCTATTAACTATTGGTTAGTTTTTTATAAGCGCCATTACAGTCATCTATAATTTTGATTGTAATTGACCTAAAAAGAAGCAGATCTCCGTTTCTGAACTCAGAAATGAAAATCTGCCAGCTTAACTTATGATACTAACGGCAATATATAATTCACCCAGAAGCATGACATAGGCATGATCAGCACCATCGCCGGTATCATGTCCGCAGTTGGAAAGTTCTTCAGCTTCACCATACGAAAACCGGTTGCAAGAATCAGAAACCCGCCACAGGCTTTAAAGTCATTGATCATGCCCGGCGTAGTCAGCGGAAAAATCGCCGTTGCTGCAAAGAACAGGATTAGGAAAATAATCACCTGCGGAATGGCGATCATACACACTACCATTCCCAGGCTGCAGGCAAAAATAGCTGCTGTAAATAAATCCAGAATAGATTTGGAAATCAGCACTGAATGATCCCCGCTCATTCCGGATACGATAGAGCCATAGATTCCTGTTCCGCTTGCACAGAATAATACGATGATCGTCACCAGTGTATTCATAAACTCATCCTCAGAAAGCTCTGAATTTGAATTCTTGATAAATTTGCCGATCACACGCTGCATAACACCGGCACCGGCATTAATCCTTTCTCCAAGATGAATCGCAAGTCCGATTCCAGTACCGATCACAACAGAAAAAATAACCGCCGGCATATTTTCCATCAGACCGATGGTGCTGATTCCCATTCCCATAGAACATACCCCGAATACAAGGGTAATATCCTCTTTGAATTTCGGACTTAATTTGTGCCCCACAAGAGCCCCCAGGATTCCGCCGATAACTATGGATAATGCATTGATAATTATTCCAATAGGCATAACCTTTTTCTCTCTCCTTTATCTTTATCTTTTTTCTTCTTCGTAAATATTATACCCATCTCTGCCATTCTGTTTTGTCTTATATAATGCAGTATCTGCATTTTTATACAGATCAAGATATCCTGTTCCATGTTCCGGAGCAAATGCCATTCCGGCACTAATGGTAATATTCTTTCCATTCATTTCCGGAAATGTTAATTCTTTAACTTTTTTTATCAAACTTTCGATTCTGGAAACAGCCACTTCTCTGCTGTCCGTTTTTCTCATAAATACTACAAATTCATCACCACCAATCCTGCCAACAATATCTCCTTCACGAAAATGTTCATGAAGCACTTCACCAAATTTGTGCAGGACTTTGTCCCCTGTAATGTGTCCATATATATCATTTACTTCCTTAAAATGATCCACATCCATGATCACAAAAGTTCCCGGTTCCTGCGGGTGTTCCTGCAGAACATTATGGATCCGTTCTTCTGTACTTCTCTTATTGTACGCGCTGGTCAGTGCATCTGTCTCGGCTGCCTGAATAAGCTGTTTATCCCTTGATCTGTTCTTAACAAATCCCCAAAGGAACAACATGCTTACCATAACACAAAACCCGATTGTAAAAATCAGTTCATATCTTCGTACAAAGTTATAAGATTTCTGCGCTTCAGAAACAGGGATAACATAACAAATCATCCAGTCATTCAATCCCATATCTGTATAGGCCAGATAACGGTCTGAATTATAATCATTTCCAATTCTTATTTTCATCAGTCCATCGGCACCCACTGTAAAATCTTTTTTCACTTCTGTCAGGGACGAATCAAAAATAAGTGTCTGATCATCATAAAATTCGAAGAAGTTATCGCCATATTCAATCTCATGATAGGCAAAATCACCATCATACGCAATAATCTCACCATCACTGGTAGTAATCAGTGTATATCCTACATCTTCAAAGAAATCGTTAAACAGCATACGGCTTAATGCAGTTACGTTATAAGAACCACCCAGAACTCCTATCACCTTTCCGTTTTTCCAGACCGGTACGCCCAGAATTACACGGGTTTCTTTATCTACGCTGCTCTCCAGTGGATCGCTTAGTGTTTCTTTTCCCTCCATTCCTTCCTTAAAATATCTCCTCGAAGATACATTCTTCTCTGCTCCGTTATCATAATGAGCCGTACCATCTGCTTCAATCAGTGCTGTACGCTCTAAAGCAGTTTCCTCTTCAAGCGATATTAACATTTCCATATTTTCATCCGACACAAGTTCTTCGGATTTTCCAATCTCTTTTGCTATACCCCTCAGATATCCATAATGAATATCCAAAATTGCTTTAATATGTTCACTCTGTCTGGAAACATTCGTCTTAATTACTTTCTGCGAGTTACGCTCAATAGAATTCTGCGTGCATACCAGAAATATGCCCAGACTTACTGCTACCGCACACACAAATATAAGAGCAGCAGCTACATACTCAGTGATTTCATTTTTCTTTCTCATAAACATCTCCTTTCACCCCACATTTTTCTGTTTGTCTTTTGTTGGGTTACATTATACACACACTTTCCCGAAACTGCGGTCAAAATACTTTCACTGTTAATCCTCTGTAACAGATTTGTGTAATACATATATCTGTCGCTTAAACCTTCAGGACAATTTTAATATATCAAATCGAACTGTGAAAATCCAGATAAATCGTCAAATTTTCGTCAAAAAAAGACAGACTCTCTATTTTCTTTCAAGATATCTGTCTTTTTAATCATATACATTACATTGGTTCTAAAGTGTGTTTAAAAAATGCTTTACGCAAGATATGCGTCACATTTTATGGGAGATTTTTTCAAACCCACACTGGTATGCCAGATGATCAGATCAGCTTAACAATATCATTGTACATAACAAATACCATCAGCGCCATCAACAGCATCAGCCCTGCGAAATGGATGCCGCCCTCCACCTGTCTGTTAATCGGTTTTCTGCGGATTGCCTCTATGACAAGGAATACCAGCCGTCCACCGTCCAGTGCCGGAAACGGAAGGAGGTTCATAACTCCAAGGTTTGCAGAGAGCAGAACTGCCAGATTAAGCATATTCATCCACAGGATCATGGTTCCTTCGCTTTTGCTTTCCTCATACGTAGTTCCGATTGCATCCACAATTCCGACCGGACCACTCAGATCTTTCATTCCAAGCTTTCCGCTGACCAGCTCTTTCAGGCTGAGAATCGTTGTACGTACCATATATTTTACTTCTACGGCACCATATTTGACTACATTCAGCCCTTTTGCTTTTTCAGAATACATATTGTAGGTAAATCCTGATTCTGCCGTACGGTATTCTTTTGGTGTAACCGTAATATCATATTCCTGTCCGTCCCTGGAATAGGTAATCTTTACAGACTTTTCTGTCAGCGGATTCTCCTGAATATATTTCTGGTAATCTGCTGCATTTGTAATCTTCACTCCATTAATGGATGTGATCACATCTCCCTGCTGAATCCCTGCTTCCTGCAACGGCATTCCATCCATTACAGATTCCACTGTCATGGCAGAAGTATCATCCCCGTTGAAATTGCAGCCCAGAAGGTATCTCACATTTGTATCCGACTTATAGGAAATGTCCATCTTCTTTCCATCACGCTTAACAGTCAGGTTAATGGTATCTCCCTCTTTCAGCTGGTTCAGATAGGAATATACATAGAGATCTTTTCCCAGATCAATGTGATATCCCTGATAACCGGTAATAATATCTCCCTCTTTCAGTCCTGCCGCCTCAGCCGCAGAACCTTCCTTTACGGAAAGAACTCTGGATGGTTCATATCCTACAGCACCTACAATGATCACAGACAATACAAATGCCATGATAAAGTTAAATACCGGTCCTGCGGCAACTACAGAAATCCTGCCCCACACAGACGCACTGTTAAAAGTTCCCGGTTCATTCTCTATGTCCGTATCCTCCCCCAGCATGGCACAGGAGCCACCGATAGGAAGAAGTTTCAGTGAATATCTGGTATCTCCTTTCTCAAAACTGTAAAGTCTTGGTCCCATTCCCAAAGAGAATTCTGTGACCACGATCTTATTCAGCTTTGCAAAAAGAAAATGTCCCAGCTCATGAAAGAGAATGATTGCACTGAATATGACAATTGCAATAATAATTTTCAATCTACCACCTGCTTTCAATCCAACGATAAGTTTCTTTCTCAATCTCCAGAATCTGATCCAGGTCCGGATCCTTTACTGCTGTATGTCTGCTCATAGACTGCCCGATAATCTCGTAAATATCCAGAAAGCTGATTTTTTTCTGAAGGAATTTGCGGACTGCCAGCTCATTTGCAGCATTAAAAACGGTTGGCATACTGCCGCCTGCCCTTGCCGCTTCCACCGCCATTGGAAGACCTTTAAAAGTTTTCCTGTCCGGCTCCTCAAAGGTGATCTGCTTCAACATATGAAAATCCAGTCTGTCGCCTTTTAAAAATCTTCTGTCTGGGTAGCATAATGCATACTGTATCGGAAGTCTCATATCCGGTGTTCCAAGCTGTGCCATCACTGCACCGTCCTCGAATTCCACCATAGAGTGGATAATACTCTGCGGCTGAACCACAACCTGAATATGATCCAGATCTACATCAAAAAGCCATCTGGCTTCCATAACTTCCAGACCTTTATTTACCAAAGTTGCAGAATCCACTGTAATCTTCTGTCCCATTACCCAGTTCGGATGCTTCAGCGTATCCTCCAGAGTCACCTTCTCCAGATCTGCTGTTTTCTTTCCGCGGAAAGGACCGCCGGATGCAGTGATGAGCAGTTTATGTATCTGCTCTCTTTTCTCTCCATGAAGTGCCTGGAAAATAGCACTGTGCTCGCTGTCTACAGGCAGGATCTGCACACCGAACTGCTTTGCCAACGGCATGATCAGATGTCCGGCTGTTACCAGTGTTTCCTTATTTGCCAGAGCAATATCCTTACCTGCAAGGATTGCTTCCATAGTTGGTCTGATTCCTATCATTCCTACGATAGCGGTCACCAGAATGTCTGATTCTTCCATTCTGGCAAGTTCGATAAGACCACCCATCTGGCTTACGATTTTTACATCCAGATCCTGCACACGTACTGCCAGATCTCTGGCTGCCTCTTCTTTCCAGACTGCAACAAGTCTGGGATGAAATTCACGTATCTGCTTCTCCAGCATTTCTACATTGCTGCCTGCTGCAAGACCAACTACTTCCAGGTCATCATTTGCACGTACCACATCCAGTGTCTGTGTTCCGATCGAACCTGTAGAACCTAAGACTGCTACTTTTTTCATATTGTACCTCATTTCAATACTTATACAACAATTTTATAAAATTACTTCTGACCTGACAGTTCTCATATCAGAAAATACTGTAAACATGTATATCAGAAGAATATATTCTCCGTTAGAGCGCGTCTGAAAAAGGCTTTCTGCAAGATGTGCGTCACAATTTGTGGGAATGATTTTTCAGACACGCTCTAGATCTCAATCATCACAAGAGAGAGGAAATAAATAACCGGTGCTGTGAAGATCACACTGTCAAATCTGTCAAGGATTCCTCCATGTCCCGGAATTAATTTTCCATAATCTTTAATCCCCTGATTTCTCTTGATCGCAGATGCAGCCAGATCGCCTACCATGGAGATCAGTGCTCCGATTGCACAGATCACAGCATATTCCAGCATCGGTCCCTGAGTGGCTGCTGCATAGATCACACCAAGAAGTGCAGCTCCTGCCACACCACCCACAGCTCCCTCCACAGATTTCTTAGGGCTGAGGACAGGTGCCATTTTATGTTTACCGATCAGCATTCCCACACAATATGCGCAGGTATCACATCCCCATGAGCACAGAAAGATCAGCCATACGTGGAACTTTCCACCGGGAAGCTCTCTGGTAAGATAAATAAACGACAACATAACTGCCACATACACAATACCAAACAGTGCAGGCATTACCTGCCCTGCCTCATAGGTTGGATAAGTGAACACGTATACAAACATGAGCAGCACAAGTCCGAAAATGATTGCCAGCACTCCATACCTCTCAAAATCAAGCAGTACTGCCAGATAATATAATACTGCGCCTAAATAGCCTGCTACTGCCAGCAGATTTATCTTCTCATCCTGCACCTTCATTGCTCTGTACAATTCTCTCATTCCAATGAGAGAAACCGCAAGAAGTGTGAAAAACAGCACATAATCACCGCTGATAATAGTGGCAAGCGCAATAATCACAAGCAGGATTCCGCTTAAGAGTCTTGTCTTAAACATTCTTTACTCCTCCTTAACTCCGCCGTATCTTCTGTCTCTCTGATTATATTTCTCAATAGCCTTAATCAGCTCTGCTTTATTAAAATCCGGCCATGCCACATCGGTAAAATAAAATTCTGTATAGGCAAGCTGCCACATTAAAAAGTTTGAAAGACGCTCTTCTCCACTGGTGCGGATTAACAAATCCGGGTCAGGAAGTCCTTTCGTGTCAAGATAATCAGAAATCGTCTGTTCCGAAATTTCTTCCGGATTTAACTTTTCTGCTTTTACATCCTCTGCCATCTTCTGTACCGCTCTTTTAATTTCATCACGGCTTCCATAGTTTAAAGCAATCTGAAAATATAATTCATCGTACTGACTGGAATATTCTTCTAACTCTTTAATTTTTTCCTGTAAATCAGGGTCAAATGCTGTCGGATCTCCAATGACACGTACCTGCATCTTATTATCCCTTGAAATTTTAATGCACTTTTTCATATAATTACGAAATAATTTCATCAGCGCATCCACCTCTTCTTTGGATCGTTTCCAGTTCTCCGTAGAAAATGCATATACGGTCAGATATTTTACTCCCAGTTCTTTTGCAACAGAACAGATTTTTTCCAGATTTTCACAGCCTTTGACATGCCCATACGTTCTTGGCATCCCTTTCTTTTTTGCCCAACGTCCGTTTCCATCCAGAATAATTGCCACATGATTCGGTATTACCATTTTTTCCTCCTACGCATAAAAGGGGCACAATACGTAATATGTATGTGCCCCCTCTGTTTTATACAGCTTATACAGTTAAAATCTCTTTTGATTTTTCTTCTACTGCTTTGTCAATATTTTTCACAAACTTGTCTGTGAGTTTCTGGATTTTGTCTTCCAGTTCTTTGATTTCATCCTCAGACACATCCTGTTTTGCCAGTTTCTTATACGCATCGTTGGCATCTCTTCTGATATTGCGGACTGCAACTTTTGTCGCTTCCCCTTTTTTCTTTACATCTTTTACCAGTTCTTTTCTTCGTTCCTCTGTCAGCTCCGGTAATACCAGACGAATTATTTTTCCATCTGTATTTGGATTTAATCCTAAATCAGAAGAAAGGATCGCTTTCTGAATTTCCTTGATTAAAGATGCTTCCCAAGGCTGAATCTGTATCATTCTTGCTTCCGGTACTGTAACATTTGCTACCTGCTGAAGTGGAGTTGGTGCTCCATAATAGTCTACTGTGATTTTATCTAAGATATGCGGATTTGCACGTCCTGCACGAACTGTGGACAGTTCTTTTTCCAGACTCTCAAGAGTCTTTG
>ERZ780223.3101-NODE-3101-length-12957-cov-6.168113_pt1 | contig 12957 bp, 10 predicted proteins | sample MGYA00511016_ERZ780223 | MGnify/ENA primary metagenome ERZ780223 (study PRJEB29588, sample SAMEA2159032) | human gut metagenome | biome: human gut; feature: human-associated habitat; material: faeces | place: Denmark | collected 2008/2010 ... | reverse complement strand
CGCGGATCTTGTCGGGGTTGATCTTCATCTGAATCATCTTGGGCGCGGACTTGGCCAGCTCCTTGCGCGGCTCGGCGATAGCCTTGAGCATGATCGCGTCGAGGATCTGGAAGCGGGCTTCCTTGGTGATCTCGAAGGCTTCCTTGACGATCTCGTGCTTCAGACCGTCGTTCTTGAGGTCCATCTGGATGGCGGTGATGCCCTGCTTGGTGCCTGCGACCTTGAAGTCCATCTCGCCGTGGAAGTCCTCAACGCCCTGAATGTCGATGAAGGTGGTGAAGTCGTCGCCATCCTGGATCAGGCCGCAGGAGATGCCCGCGACGGGAGCCTTGATGGGAACGCCTGCGTCCATAAGAGCGAGCGTGGTGCCGCAGATGGAGCCCTGAGAGGTGGAGCCGTTGGAGGAGAGAACCTCGGAAACTACGCGAATGGCGTAGGGGAAGTCTTCAACGTCGGGGATGACGGCTTCGAGAGCCTTCTCGACCAGTGCGCCGTGGCCGTATTCGCGGCGGCCGGTGCTGCGGCTGGCACGAGCCTCGCCCGTGGAGTAAGAGGGCATGTTATAGTGATGCATGAAGCGCTTCTCTTCCTCTTCCCAGATGGTGTCGAGCTTCTGGGACATGGACAAAGTCGCGAGGGTAGCTATCGAAAGCACCTGAGTCTGGCCGCGGGTGAACAGTGCCGAGCCGTGAACTCTGGGGATAATGCCGACCTCGCTGCCGAGGGGGCGGATCTCGTTCATTGCGCGGCCGTCAACGCGCTTGCCGGCCAGCAGCCATTTCTTGACGACCTTCTTCTGCAGCTTGTACAGGATCTCGTCCATGTACTGCATCATGTCGGGGTGCTCCTCGGAGTACTTCTCCTCCATTGCGGTGACCCACTCGTTAACGCGCGCCTCGCGTACGTTCTTGTCGTCGGTATCCATGCAGTATTCCATGCCCGCAAACTCGTTCTCGACCAGCTTATTGAACAGCTCATCGTCGAATGCAGCATGCTCGTACTCAAACTTCGGCTTGCCGATCTCCGCGACCATCTTGTCGATGAGGTCAAGAACCGGCTGGAGGTGCTCATGAGCCTGAACGATGCCCTCGTACATTACGTCCTCGGGGACCTGGTCTGCCTCGGACTCGACCATGACGATCTTCTTATGGGTTGCCGCGATGGTGGTGGTCATGCGGTTGGTCTTGCGCTCTTCCTGGGTGGGATTGAACAGGTATTTCTCGCCGTCCCAGCCGAGGACTATGCCTGCGATGGGGCCGTTGAAGGGAACGTCGGAGATGCTGACTGCTGCCGATGCGCCGATCATTGCGGTGATCTCGGGGCTGCAATCGCGGTCAACGGACAGGACCTCGCATGCGATAACGACGTCGTTGCGCAGGTCGGTCGGGAACAGGGGACGCATGGGGCGGTCGATCAGGCGGGATGCCAGGACTGCCGGCAGGCTGGGCTTACCCTCGCGGCGCATGAAGCTGCCGGGGATGCGGCCGACTGCGTACAGCTTTTCGTTGAAATCGACCGACAGAGGGAAGTAATCAATGCCGTCCTTGGGACGTGCCGATGCGGTGCAGGTAACGAGAACGGTGGTCTCGCCGTAAGTCACGAGGACCGCTGCATTGCACAGCTCCGCCATCTTGCCGACTTCCATCTTCAGAGGACGGCCTTCGTACTCGATCTCAAACTTTCTGTAATCGGGAAACTCTTTGTGCGTGATTATCATTTGTTTTGCTCCTTTTCATTTTTTCTATTTCAAAAACCGCCGGAGCATAGCACTTGAAAACGGGTTTCACTCCGAAGCCTATTTTCAAATACTAAGCTCTTTTAGTGGCGATTTCAGATTGTACTTATACGTTTTTTGCGGTAGCCCGGTATCGAAACAATGGAGAAAACCATAACGTTTCGCTACCCAGTAGTGCAGCGCTGAGTTTTGCACCGCACCCCATTGGCTCACCTGTCAAGGGGAGCAGGCAGCTTTGCTGCCGAGGGGTTTTAGTGGCGCATTGACGCAGCTGCGGATATGCATATTGCGTGAACCCGGTATCGAAGTCGCTGACAAAACCGGAAAACTCTCGCGCTACGTTAGTGCAGTGTTGGTTCTTGCCGCACCCCATTGGCTCACCTGTCAAGGGGAGCTGTCAGCTTTGCTGACTGAGGGGTTGAATTAAATCCGTGCCGCAGGCACACCTCAATTATTCACTATTAGCTATCAGCTCTCCGCTGCGGCCAACGGCCGCATGTGCCGGTCTGGTCGGCACTCACCGGTCGTGCTGACGCAATAGCCGTATCGGTATCAGCGTAAAGGCGCTATTAAAAATCCGTGCGCTTGCGCACACCGCACCTATTCACTATTACCTATTACCTATTACTTTCTTTTTTCCGCGGCCTCAGCCGCAGAAAAAAGCAGGGGACATATTCACTTGTCCCCTGCTTAAAACCTTCATACCCTTCGGAAATGCCGGACTTACTTGCGGATGCCCAGCTTTGCAATGATTGCGCGGTAACGCTCGATATCCTTCTTTGCGAGGTAGTCGAGCAGACGGCGGCGCTTACCGACCATCTTGTACATGCCCAGACGGCTGTGGTCGTCGTTGGGATGGACCTTCAGGTGAGCGGTCAGCTCGCGGATGCGCTGAGTGAGAATAGCGATCTGGACCTCGGGAGAACCGGTGTCGTTCTCGTGGGTCTTGTTTGCCTCTATAACGGCGGTCTTAGTCTCTTTGGTGATCATAATGATACCCCTTTCATGATTTTATATACCCAATGGCTAAGTAAAGGGAGGAAAGGTCTCCCGATCACTGAGCACACGGGCTTAGCCTTGTAATATTACCACTTACGGCGGCGTTTGTAAAGAGCTTTTTTCAGTTTGAGAGAAAGCCGTCGCCGCCGGGATTCAGCTCTGCGGTCTTGAAGTACAGGCTTTTCAGGGTGTCCACGCTCGCGCCCTCCGTCATGCCGACAGACCAGCTGCTGCCGTTAAGATACCAGTAAACGATGCCGGCGCCCTTTCCGTCGAGCTTGAATAGGGGGTTTCCCTGCAAAAGCTCCAGGGTCATTGTCGGTTCCTCGGTCCACTCATAGTTCATACCGGAGATGTCCTTCTGTTCATCCGTTTTCTGTGCACGGATGGTGAATGTGCCGTAATCTGCCTGATACAGCGTCTCGTCTCCGTCAATCGTTGTGTACACGGGCGTTTTGCCGTCGATCTCGGGCATGACGATACCGGCGGCCTTAAATTCCTCGGCACTCGATTCATGCACGGGGTTTGCTATCTGGCTGTTATCGTTTTCATTGGTCTTCTTGGCTTTATCGTTTGTCTGTCTGCCGCAGGCGCACAGCGCAAGCACCATTGCAAGGCACAGCGCCGCGCAGACCGTTTTCTTAAAAGCTTTCATATGATAAACGCTCCTTTATTATGCTGATATGATGATCGATCAATGCTTCTATGACGAAGCCGCGCGAAAAAATGTTCCGCAAATATTTGATATTATCCGCGCCTTGTGATACCATTATTTCATTCTAACAGAGGAGAGCGAAAATGGACAGCAATTTTTTTGCGCTGATCTCGCGCATGCGCTACATCGAGCGCTGGAGCCTGATGCGCAATTCGATACATGAAAACATTCAGGAGCACAGCCACATGGTCGCGGTGATCGCGCACGCGCTGGGAGTTATTCGCCGCGACGTTTACGGCATCGACTGCGATCCCGAGGCCTGCGCCGCCGTTGCGCTGTATCACGATGCAAGCGAGATACTCACCGGCGATCTGCCCACGCCGATAAAATATCACGACGACGAGATCATGAGCGCTTACCGCCGCGTAGAGACCATTGCGTCGAAAAAACTGCTGGGCATGCTGCCCGAGGAGCTCCAGCCGGCCTTCGAGCCGATATTGACGGGGCAGACTCAGCGCGAGCTGCACCCGATAGTAAAGGCTGCCGACAAGCTGAGCGCCTACATCAAATGCATTGAAGAGCGCAAGGCCGGCAATAACGAATTTCTAAACGCCGAAAAGCAGACGCTTGAGGCGATACATGCTTACAACATGCCGGAGGCAGAATACTTCATCGAGCATTTCATTCCTGCATTTGAAAAAACTCTTGACGAATTGGGGACGATAAAATAATGGAAAATTCAAAGCTTCAGAGAATAAACGAGCTTGCGCGCATAAAAAAAGAGCGCGAGCTGACCGCCGAAGAAACGGCCGAGCGCGACGCGCTGCGCAAGGAATACCTCGACGAGTGGCGCAAGGGCGCGATCGAGGTGCTTGAGAACACCTACATCCAAACGCCCGACGGCAAAAAGCACAAGCTTCAAAGGAAGGATAATAAATGACTGCCTTTTTCGTTTGCTTAAACGCGGTCGTTCCGATATTTCTCATCATGGCGCTCGGATGCCTTGCAAGGCATCTGGGCGCTATTAAGCGCGAGGACGTTCCCAAGCTCAACAGGCTTTTGTTTCGCTATTTCATGCCGGTGATGCTGTTTTACAACATCTACACCTCGGATCTTTCCGGCGCCGTGCAGCCGAAACTGCTCATATTCGCGGCCGCAGGCGTCCTTGCCGAGTATGCGCTCGCCTTCTGTTACGTCATGCTTACCGAAAAGGGCACCTCCAAGCGCGGCGTTAAGATCCAGGGCATTTACCGCTCGAATTTTGTCATAATCGGTCTGCCGCTTGCGACGGCGCTCGTTCCGGGCGCGGACGCAGGCCCGGTCGTTGTGCTCATCTCCGTCGTCGTTCCGATGTTCAACGCCATCGCAGTGATAACGCTTGAGCTGTTCAGCGGCAAAAGGCCAAACGCCCTCGGCATCATCATAGACGTTTTCAAAAATCCGCTCATCCTCGGCACGATCGTCGGCATTGCGTTCCAGCTGCTCGGCATACGCCTGCCCGAGGCGCTGCTTTCCACCATAAAGCAGATAAGCGCCGCCACCAACCCCATGATGCTGTTCATGCTCGGCGCGTTCTTCCAGTGGGGCGGCATACATAAGTACATCAAGGATCTCGTAGAGGTCTGCCTCGGCAGGCTCGTCGTTATGCCGGGCATCTTCCTCACCGCCGCTTACTTCCTTGGCATACGCGGTATCGCCTTTGCCGGTATGATCGCCATTTTCGGCTCGGCGACCGCCATCGCGTCCTTCACCATGGTCCAGCAGATGGGCGGCGACGATGAGCTTGCCGGAGATATTGTCGTTTCCACCAGCGCCCTGTGCTGCTTCACCATGTTCGCATGGTCATTTATCTTCAAATCCCTCGGAGTTTTTTAGTGGCGCTTTGGGGCACCTACCGATACGCACATTGCGGTTGCCCGGTTCGAGACAATGGTGGAAACCGCGACTGCCACGCAACCCGGCAGTGCGGCGGAGAGCTTGGGATCCCGGTATCGAAAGTGCAGAGGAAACCATAAAACTCTCGCACTACGTTAGTGCGTTGCTGAGTTTTGCACCGCACCCTCATTGGCTCACCTGTCAAGGGGGCAATGGGGGTTGAATTTAAACACCAAACCTATTAACTGTCAGCTATTAGCTCTCCGCTGCGGCCGCAGCCGCTTGTCCCGGTTTCGTCGGCACCCACCGGTCGGGCTGACGCAATAGCTGTATCCGCAGCTGCATCAATGCGCCTCTAAAAAAACTGCATCGCACTGTTGTAGTGCGATGCAGTTATTGCTTTTTTGTTGTTCCGAACCAGGCAAGAAACGCTGTGTCGCACTTGCGTTACGCGAAACGTTACGGTTTCCACCGCAACCTCGACACCGGGCACCGGCAATCACCGTATCCGCAGGTGCGTCAATTTGCCTCTAAAAAATCGCCACTAAAAATCAGTCTTCGGGGATGTGGATCTCGCGGATGAGGAAATCCTTGCCCGAGAGGATGGTTTTTTCAAAGCTGCCGCAGTTCGGGCAGTAGCCCTCGTGCTCAATGACGTTGAACAGCTCGTTGCACTCGTCGCACTCGGCCATGCCGGGAATGACGTTGATGATAAGCTTCGTGTCCTTGAGGAAGGTGTCCTCAACGACGACGGGGTAGATATCCTCAACGTATTTGGGAATGACCAGCGACAGCTCGCCGATGTCAAGAACGATCTCCGTGACCTCGGCGATGCCGTTGGCTTGGGCAAAGTCCGTGACGGTCTTGACCATCGAGCGGACGACGCCTATTTCATGCATGACGCAGCTCCTTTACTTTCTCGCGATCTTCTTGGTGACGAGCTTTGCGACTGCTGCCGGAGCGTTTCCGGCCGCGCCGAGCAGCGCCTTGAAGTACGGTGCGCCGACATAGTCGGTGACCTTTTCGAGGTGGATGGCGTCGAACTTGCACTTGGTGGTGCAGATGCCGCAGCCCACGCAGAGGCTCTCGTCAACGACCGCAGCGCCGCAGCCGAGGCAGCGTGAGGTCTCGATCTTCATCTGCTCCTCGGTGAGGGTGCCGCGCAGATCCTTGAAGGTCTTTTTGGCCTCCTTGGCCGAGCCGTCGGCGGCCTTCTGTCTGGGAGCGGTGTCGAAGCCTGCAACGGAGATGCCTGCCGTTGCGGTGTTCATTGCCTTATAATCGCGTCTGTCGCGGCCGATGACCTGCGACTGGCCGGGATGCACATAGCGGTGGATGGAGACTGCGCCCTCCTTGCCGGCCGCGATAGCGTCGATGGCAAACTTCGGGCCGGTGACAACGTCGCCGCCTGCGAAAACGTCGGCAACGCTGGTCTGGTAGCTGGGCAGGGAGACATTGACGGTGCCTTTTGCGCCGGTGGCAAAGTCCATGCCGCTAAGGTCGATCTTCTGGCCGATGGCGGAGATGACGGCGGAAACGGGCAGAGTTTCAAACTTGCCGGTGCCTACGGGCTTGCCGGATTTAAGCTCCATGACCTCGACCTTGAGTGTCTCGGCCTTGCCTTCGCCGGTGATCTCGACGGGAGAAGCGAGGAACATGAACTTCACGCCCTCTGCGATCGCCTCTTCGACCTCATCGTCTGCTGCCGGCATCGCGTCGCGGTCGCGGCGGTAGACTATCGTGGTCTTTGCGCCGAGGCGGACGGCTGCGCGTGCAACGTCGATGGCAACATTGCCGCCGCCGATAACGGCAACGTTCTTGCCGATAGCGGGCTTCTCGCCGAGGTTGACTTCACGCAGGAAGTCGATGCCGGTCATAACGCCGGGCAGCTCGTCGCCGGGACAGCCGACCTTTGCGCCCTTGGACGCGCCGACTGCGAGGTAGAATGCCTTGAAGCCCTGCTCACGCAGCTTATCAAGGGTGATGTCCTTGCCGACCTCAACGCCGGTCTTGAACTTTACGCCCAGATCCTTGAGAACCTTGATCTCGGCATTGATAACGTCCTTTTCGAGACGGAAGGAGGGGATGCCCATGGTGAGCATGCCGCCGAGCGCCTTTTCCTTTTCGTAAACGGTGACGGGGTAGCCCTTGACCGCGAGGTAGTATGCGCAGCTCAGGCCGGCAGGGCCTGCGCCGATGACGGCGATCTTCTCCTCATAGGGCTTGCCGATCTGGTTGACCATCTTGGGAACGAAGCGGTGCTTGGACTCAAGATCCTTCTCGGCGATGAACTTTTTGATATCGTCGATAGCAATGGGCGAGTCGATGTCGCCGCGCGTGCATGCGTCCTCGCATGCCTTGTTGCAGATGCGGCCGCAGACTGCCGGGAACGGGTTTTCTTTCTTTATAAGCTCAAGTGCCTCGGTGTATCTTCCCTGAGCGGCGAGCTTAATATAGCCCTGAACGGGAACGTGCGCCGGGCACTGTGCCTTGCAGGGCGCCGTGCCGGACTCCATGACGTCGGTGCGGGTTGTGCGGTAATCGACGTTGTAGCTCTTCTTATCCCAGGGCACTTCCTTATCCGACTGATATGCATCGGAGACATGCGGATCGGTGGTGCACAGCTTCTGGCCGAGCTTTACGGCGTTGGTCTGGCAGTTTTCAACGCACTGGCCGCAGGCGACGCACTTGTCCTTATCAACCTTGGCGATGAAGTTCGAGCTTACGCCGTCGGGAGAGCGGAACAGCTCTGCGATGCGCAGCGCATAGCAGGAGCAGCCGCAGCAGTTGCATATGGCGTTTATGCCGTCAAAGCCGAGCGCCTGGTTGACCTCGTGAACAAGGCCGTTATCCTCGGCGCGCTTGAGCACCTCATAAGCCTCCTCCTTGCTGATCAGGCGGTGCTCGCCGTGCTTGGAGAAGTTGATGGCATTGTCGTCAAGGTACATGCACATATCCTCTTCAAGATGGCCGCAGCCCTCTCCGATCAGGCGGCGTGAACGGCGGCAGGAGCACGGGCCGACGGAAATTGCCTTTGCCTTCTCTATGATGGTTGCCAGCTCATCGTAGGATGCCGTGCGAGTGTTGCTTTCGATCGCGCTCATAACGGGCATAACGCGCATGAAGTTGACGCCGTTGCCGAGAACCGGGGCAAGCATACCGACGCGGATGCGTGTGTATTCCTCGAAGCACTTGCCCAGATCGGGATACTTTTCGCACTGTGCGCGATTGGAGAGGATGCCCTCCATGATGCCGGGCACCCAGATGGGGTAGTAGTAGCAGGGCTCCTCGCCGCGATAGCGCACGCGGATAACGCCCGCATTTACGAGCTTGTCGCACTGCTCCTGAACAAATTCAACGCTCTTTTTGCATTTTTTTGCGAGCTCTGCCGCAGAAAATTCCTTCTCAAGACGCATACGCATCATGACAGAGCACATATCGTCATCGACGATGGGCTCGAGGATCCTGTATTCCGGATCCTTGTAGGTGATGCCGGTGTAGGTCATGCTTTCCAGGCTGATCTTTGAAGCCAGCGCCAGAATGTTAGGTCTGTTTGCCATAGTTTTTCCCCCTGTTTTTTGTTGTTATATTTAAATGTATCTTCTCGCATATTACCCTAAAATACATTGTACCACATAGATATACACATTGTCAATTATTTGGCTTACCGTTTGGCACGTTAATTAACAACTGCGCACATTTATGTTCGAAAAGCCTGTTAAAAAAGCCGCAAACCCTTGAAACTGCACATTTTTTTGACCAGAACAATTTTTTACCACATCTTTTCCGTATTCATGCAAAAAGACCTGAAAAAATAGCGATTTGATTTAGATAGATTAATTTTTTTAAAAAATTGAACGTTTTTAATTCGTTTTAGTAAAATTGACGAAAATGGCCTATTTGTTTGAATTTTGACAGTCGATTTTTATTAAAAATATCGGTTGAAATATTGACGCATTGTAAACTTGCATGTAAAATATGCATGCATTTTGAAAAAGCCATAAATAAAGCGTAAGACAATTCCGCAGGAGGATCACTCGTCGGAATGCAGCGGATGAAGAAGCCGTCCGCCTGTCTGCCGCGGCAAGATTTTTTCTCTCCATTGAAGCCCTGTTGCCCAAGGAATTGTTTTATCGAAGCGTTCCTTAGGAGCGACGGGGGCTTTGTTTTGGTTTTAACAAGATGCACAGTAAAGAACATTAACCCCAGAGTTTTGCCGGGCGGTTGAGGAGCTGCTCCGCAAAACGGGCAATGTTAAAGAGACATTTTAAAGGAGAATCATTATGAACAACAAAGCAGCCAAGGGCACATGGGCGGCCGCGTTTACGGTCGGTTCTGTGTGGTTCGGCACTCATGTAGGCGGCGGTTTCGCCTCCGGTAACCAGGTAGTCAGTTATTTTGCACAGTACGGCATGTGGGCCGCTGTTCTCCCCATTATCGCAATGGGCATACTCGCACTGGTGATGTACACCGTTATGAAGTTTGCAAAGCTCAACGGCTTCACCAATTATAAGGACACCTTCTCGGCTCTGTATCCGAAGCCCTGGATGGAAGTCTTCTTCGAGATTTTCTACATCGTAATTCTTCTGGCGGCAGTTGCGGCAGCAGTCGCAGGCGCAGGCGAGGTTCTTGCAAACTTCTTCGGCGTTGACTATTCCGTCACCGCAAACAAGCTTATCTTCAACCTCATCATCGTTGCAGTGCTCATCATCCTGAGCATCTTCGGCGTAAAGCTTGTTATCGCAGCTTCCACCGTTCTTTCCATTGCAATTCTTATCTCCACCGCAGTTGTTGTTATCGCCGGCTTCGCAGCAGACTTCGACGCAATCAGCGCAAACCTGCTTGCTCAGAACGGCCTCGAGGCTGCTCCCTATGTTGACAATGCCGGCGAAGCGATCTGGCGCGGCGTTCTCGTTTACGCAGCATTCCAGTGCGTATCCATCCCTGCAATGATCGCAGCAGGCGAAGGCCTGACCCTCAAGGGCGTAAAGCGCGCAAACATCCTCGGCTGGCTCATGAACGGCCTTGCTCTTGCGGCATCCACCGCAATGCTCTCCCGTTGGTATCCGCTTCTGTCCGCACTCCAGGCAGGCAAGGTTGAGGGCTTCACCACCGCAGCTTCCGGCATCCCCAACCAGACCGTTCTGACCCTCGTCGGCATCAAGTGGCTGATGGCGATCTTCAGCATTCTGCTGTTCAGCGCTTTCGTTTCCACCAGCGTCACCCTCGTATTCACCATGATCCAGCGCTTCCAGGGCGCCTGCTTCCCCAAGACCATCAAGAACGAAAAGGCTCGCGGCGTTATCGTCGGCGTTATCGTCATCGCTATCTGCTTTGCGATCTCCCTGCTCGGCCTCGGCAACATCATCAAGTACGCTTACGGCTACGACGGCTACTACGCAATCCTCGTTATCTTCCTGCCCGTCCTGATCTGGGGTCTTCCCAAGATCAAGAAGCTTTCCGCAGAGAAGAAGGCAGAGATCGAGTAATTAATCAGAATAATTCAAACACCACCGGTCATCCGGTGGTGTTTGACCAAGGAACAGTGTCAGAAAATGAGAATAGCTATGATCGGCTCCGGCGCTGCCGGCAGCGTTTTTGCTTCATATCTTAATAAAGGCGGCGCAGAGCTTTGGCTCGTTGACTGCTACAAGGCGCACATGGACAAGGTCGCGCAGAGAGGAATGGCCTTCGTCACCCCCTCGGGCGAGGAGCTCCTCACCGGCTTCCACACCGCCTACTCCGCCGAGGATATCGGCGTTATGGACATGGTCATACTTATGGTAAAGGCCACACAAACCGACGGCATCATGCCCTCGGTCAAGCCATGCATCGGCAGCGAAACGGTCGTCGTTTCCCTGCAAAACGGCATCGGCAACGACGATGTTCTCAAAAAATATGTCCCTGCGGACAGGATCCTCTATGGCTTCGGCACGATAGGAACAGAGCTTCCCGAGCCGGGCAAATGCGTTTCAAAGCCCGAAAGCGGCGTTATAATGCGCTTCGGAGCCTCGGAAAACGATCCCGTTTCCGAAAAGGCCGGCAAGGCGCTTGAAAAGTGCTTCTGCGACGGCGGCTGCCTTGCGAGCTTTGAAAAGGATATCCGCCCCTTCGTTTGGAAAAAGGCGATATCAAACAGCGGCTACAACACCCTTTCGGCTCTCACGCGCCTGAAGGTCGGCCCCATGCTCGACTGCGAAACCGGCAGAGAGCTTATAAAAAGCGTGTGGGCAGAGGGCTGCGCGGTAGCCAAAGCGCTCACGGGCGTCGATCTCTGGGAGGAGATGCTCGAGGAGCTTGAAAGACTCAGAGAGGGCTTTGCAAAATACTATCCCTCCATGGCACAGGATGTTCTCATCCACCAGCGTCAGACCGAGGTCGAGCTTTTAAACGGCGCCATCGTGCGCTACGGCCGCGAGCTCGGTATCCCCACCCCCGTCAACGGGGCGCTGACGCTCATGATCCAGACAATACAGCAAAACTACGATAAGCAGTATTGCAAACAATAATAAGTTATCAATTTTTATAAGGAGACGAATAAAAATGAAAATTGCAATGTATGGTTCCGGCGCAGCAGGCAGCGTTTTTGCTTCTTACCTCAAAAAGGGCGGCGCAGACATGATCCTCATCGACCGTTATGAGGCTCACATGAAGAAGGTTGCCGAGGACGGCATGCACTTCACCATCCATCAGGAAGAGAACGGTGCTTACACCGATTATAATTATCAGCTCAAGGGCTTCCGCACCTACACCAGCTCTGCCGCAGCGGCAGAGGCCGAGGGTAAGGTCGATGTCATCATCTACATGACCAAGGCAACCCAGCTCGAGCAGGCAATTCAGGACTCTCTGCCCGTCGTGGGCGACACCACCGTCGCTGTTTCCCTCATAAACGGCCTCGGCAACGATGACAACCTCTTCAAGGTTTTCCCGAAAGAGCGCTGCATCATCGGCTCCGGCGTTCTCGGCACCGCACTGCCCGAACCCGGCCACTGCGTTTCCACTCCTGCCGGCGGCGTTCAGATGAACTTCGGCGGCGCTGTAAGAAGCGAGCTTAACGACGCTGCTTGCGCAGAGATGCTCAAGTGCTACCGCGAAGGCGGCTGCGATGCTTACTGGCGTGACGGCGAGCCGGGCACCGACAACAACATCTACAAATTCATCTGGAAAAAGGTCTGCGTCAACGCAACCGTCAACACCGTCTGCGCAGTTCTGCGTCTGAAGATCGGTGAGGTCGAGGCTGATCCTTGGGGCCAGCAGCTGTTCCACGGCGTAATCCGTGAGACCTGCGCCGTTGCAACCGCAAAGGGTGTTCCCATGAACGCCGACGATTTCATCGCACACGACCATGCCGACATCGTCACCAACATCGGCGACTACTATCCCTCCATGTGCCAGGACGCACTGTTCCATCAGCGTCAGACCGAGATCGACGTCCTCAACGGCAAGATCGCAGAGTACGGCAAAGAGCTGGGCATCCCCACTCCGACCTGCGACATCCTCACCAAGGTCGTCCACTGCATCCAGGACAACTACGCAAACCAGTACTTCCAGGATAAAGACGGCAACGCATTCCACATCGGCAAGTAATTTTAAGCTTAAAAACACCAAAAAACGGAGAACAGTTTTTGCTGTTCTCCGTTCAGGCTGTCGAAAAACTATGCTGCAAAAGAAAGATAATAGAGCAGCAGGGGAG
>ERZ780223.3094-NODE-3094-length-12975-cov-3.730341_pt1 | contig 12975 bp, 12 predicted proteins | sample MGYA00511016_ERZ780223 | MGnify/ENA primary metagenome ERZ780223 (study PRJEB29588, sample SAMEA2159032) | human gut metagenome | biome: human gut; feature: human-associated habitat; material: faeces | place: Denmark | collected 2008/2010 ... | reverse complement strand
TCAGCGGCTTGTCGTGTCCCTCCGGAACGGAGAGGATCATGGCGTTTTTCGCGGCGCCCGTGTCAAACTCCGCCGGGCAAACGAGGTTCCCGACGTTTTCGAGAACGACGAGGTCGAGATCGTCCGTTCCCATTTCCGTAAGTCCCTGACGGGTCATGTCCGCGTCAAGGTGGCACATGCCGCCGGTGTGCAGCTGGATGACCTTTTTAACGCCGGTGTTTGAGATGCGCTCGGCGTCAACGTCGGAGTCTATGTCCGCTTCCATGATGCCTATATTCATTTTGTCGCCGAGCTTTTCGATCGTGCGCGTCAGGGTCGTTGTCTTGCCGCTGCCGGGCGACGACATGAGGTTTAGCAGGAAGCAGTGCTCCCTTTTCATCTCCGCGCGGAGAACGTCGGCAGCGTCGTCGTTTGCCTTGAATATGCTCTGCTTTATCTCGTAAACTTTATACTGTCCCATTGTATCTCCTTCTCAGCAGGCTTCTATCTGCTTGATATTCATTTCCTGCCCCTGCTGAAGCCACGTTCTGCCGCTGCCGCAGTGCGGGCAGGTCTTGCCGTATTTGACGGTGGGATATGTGCTCTTGCAGTCGTCGCACCAGGTTATTGCCGGGATTATCTCATATTTGAATTCGGCATGCTCTATGATCGGCTTTTTCTTTGCATACCACTGCCAGCAATCGCTGAGGTACTCCGGAACGATGCCCGATACCTCGCCGAATTCCAACGTCACGGACTGTATATCCGTAAGCTCATTTTCCTTTGCGATCTTTTCGACCTGCTCTATTACATATGTAACTATACTCAGCTCGTGCATAACGTTTCCTTTCAAAAAAGGGTGTGGAATCTCTCCCACACCCTGGTTTCTGCTCCGGGAGGATTATTTTCCGGAAAGCTTTTTCTTTATTATCTTGACCTGGCGCTTTGCGGCATACGGTCCGATGGCCTTGAACTTGTCCTCGGCCGGGATCATCTTGCTGTTCTGCGGACGGTTGCGCTTGAGGTGGATAGCGTCAAACTCGCACTTGGTGGTGCAGATACCGCAGCCGATGCACTTGTTGGGATCGACTACGCTGCGGCCGCAGCTCAGGCAGCGTGATGCCTCGCTCTTTATCTGCTCCTCGGTGAAGGTCACGCGGTCATCCTGCATGGTGAGGACCTTGTTCTTATCAATTGCGGCCTCTGCGCGTGCAGGCTTCTTGAACTTCTCGGCCGGCAGGGTGATGTTCTCCTTGTCCAGCTCCTTGAACTCGCGCAGGTTGCGGTGGATCGTCAGAGTCTGGCCGACGTTTACATAGCGGTGGATGGAAACTGCGCCCTCACGGCCGGATGCGATAGCGTCGATGGTGTACTTAGGACCGGTCGCGCAGTCGCCGCCGACGAAGATGTCAGCTTCTTCGGTCTGGAAGGTGACGCCGTTGTGGTCGATGAGGCTGCCGTCGGGAGTCTCTGCTGCCGTTCCGGCGAGAACCGCGCCGTATTCCGAGCGCTGGCCGATAGCAACGAGAACGTTCGAGCAGGAAACGGTGATGGTCTCGTTCTCGTCATAAACGGGAGCAAACTTGCCGCTTGCGTCGCGCACGGAGACGCAGCGCATAAGCTCGATGCCGGTGACCTTGCCGCCCTCGCCGAAGATGGCCTTGGGCGCCCAGGAATTGTTGATAACAACGCCGTCGGCGAGGCCTGCGTTCTTCTCATCGGGAACGGTGGGCATCTCTTCGTCCTTCTCAAGGCAGTACATGTTGACGCTGCCCTTGGTCAGACGGCGTGCTGCACGGGCAACGTCGATAGCCGCGTTGCCGCCGCCGATAACGACGACGTCGCCGCTGAGCTTCTTGGTCTTGCCGTTGTTGACAGAGCGCAGGAAGTCAAGTCCGCCCAAAACACCCTTCAACTCTTCGCCAGGTATGTTCAGCTTTGCCGCCTTCTGCAGGCCGACCGCAACGTAGAATGCCTTGAAGCCTTCCTCGCGCAGCTGCTGGATGGTTACGTCCTTGCCGGCCTCAACGCCGCAGCGGAACTCAACGCCCATCTCGCGCAGAACGTCGATCTCGGACTTTACGATGTCCTTGCCGATACGGAAGGAGGGGATGCCGTTTACGAGCATGCCGCCGGGAACGGCTTCCTTCTCGAACACTACGGGGCTGTAGCCCTCGATGGCGAGGAAGTAAGCGCAGCTCATGCCGGCAGGGCCTGCGCCGATGATGGCGATCTTCTGGTCAAACTTCTCGTGAGTGCAGGAGACCATGGGAGGAACATAGCGATGCTCGGCCTTCATATCCTGCTCGGCGATGAATTTCTTTATCTCGTCTATCTGAAGAGGTGCATCGACGGTGCCGCGGGTGCATGCATCCTCGCAGTACTTGCGGCAGATGCTGCCGCAGACGGCGGGGAAGGGGTTATCCTGCTTGATGAGCTTCAGCGCGTCAAGATATCTGCCCTCGGCGGCCATCTTGATATAGCCCTGAACTGCGATATGCGCGGGGCACGCGGTCTTGCAGGGCGCGGTGCCGCTGTCGTAGCAGTTTTTCATGTTGTTGTCGCGGTAGTCCTCATCCCACTTGTCGGGACCCCAGTGGTTGTCGTCGGGCAGCTCGTGCTTCGGATACTCGACGGGGCCGTTCTTGGTGCAGAGCTTCTGGCCGAGCTTGGCCGCGCCTGCGGGACATACCTCGACGCACTTGCCGCAGGCAACGCAGTTTTCCTTGTCCACATGCGCGATGTAGGCGCTGCGGGACATGTTCGGCGTGTTGAAAAGCTGAGAGGTGCGCAGAGCGTAGCATACGCCGGGTGCGCAGTTGCAGATGGCGAATATCTTGTCCTCGCCGTCGATATTGGTTATCTGATGGACATAGCCCTCATCCTCGGCGCGCTGGAGTACCTCCATGACTTCCTCATAGGTTGCCTCGTGACCGTCCTTGCCGGTCTCGATGGAGTACTTTGCGCAGTCGCCGACGGCGATGCACCAGAGGTCGGCGAGGTCGCCGCTGCCTTCACCGCGCACGGTCTGAGAGCGGCGGCAGGAGCAAACGCCTACCGCGTATGTATCGTATTTTTTCAGCCAGTGGGAGAGATGCTCAATACTGACGGACTGGGAGTCGGCAGGTATCGCCTTTTCAACGGGGACGACGTGCATACCGATACCGGCGCCGCCGAGCGGAACCATGGGAGTGACCTTTTCAAGGGGGAGACGAGACATGCGCTCAAAGAAGTCGCACACTTCGGGGTGCTCGTCGACAAAGTCCTTGCGCATGTTAAAAAATTCTGCGGCGCCGGGGACAAAGAGCGGGAGAAGGTACTGCTTTTTGTGCTGCGGGTTTTCCCAGTTGTACTCAAGAAGACCGATGCAGCTCATTTCCTGCAGCTTGGCCTCAAGCGCTTTCGTGTCGCTGCGGCCTGCCGCTTTGGCAATCTCCTCAAGAGTCATGGGGACGCGCTGTTTCATGCTCAATGCTATATCGACCATCTCATCGTCGAGAACGTTTACAAGACCCCAGTATTCGGGACAGTCCTCGGTGAGCTTTTCAAGGCCGAGCTTATAGGGGACGCGGTCGGTCATTTTTTTACCGAGCTTAAAGAGCTTTTCTTTGTTAGTTACCATATATTACTCCTTTCCTTGGAGCGTGAAACCTGCTGCTCCGTTACTGTCAAGAATATCACACAACCCGACAAAAGTCACGCAAAATTAACCAGATTCGGTGGGAATTTTGTGGAATTATACATAACTGCAATAGTGTATAAAAACGCGGCGTATATACGCCGCGTGATCTCAAATATTCTACTTGCTTCCGCATTGACGGCCGGTGTGATCGATGGTGTATTCACCGGTCAGGAGTATCTGTGATATCGGGACTATCGTGTAGCCGTCGGCGAGCAGAGACTCGATTATACCCGGCAGTGCCTCCGGGGTGTGCTTCGCGGCGTTGTGGAACAGCACAATGCTGCCTGGCTGCACTCGCTTGAGCACGCGCTCGCTTATTTCGGACGCGCTGATGTCCTTCCAGTCCAGACTGTCAACGTCCCACTGTATCGCTGTCATGCCCATGCTGTTGACCGCCGAGATGACGTGGTCGTCATATTCGCCGTAGGGGCAGCGGAACAGCGTCGGACGCACGCCGGTTATGGCCTCGATCTTGTCGTTGCAGCTTGAGATATCCGAAACGATGTCGTTCGCGGAGAGCTTCGAGAAATGCGCGTGGCTCGTCGAGTGGTTCATTACCTCGTTGCCGTTGTCGGCCAGCGCTTTGACGGACTCCGGGTATTTATCCACCCAGTCGCCGACCAGGAAGAACGTGGCGTTTACCTCGTACTTATTCAGAATGTCGATAAGCTGCTGGGTGTCCTCGTTGCCCCATGCGGCGTCGAAGGACAGCGCGACGACCTTGTCGCTGCGCTCCACGCAGTATACCGGCAGCTGGCGCGTCGTGGCGGAAGCGCCGATTATCGCGGGATTGTTCACCGTCCAGAATATAAGCACGACCGCCAGCGCCAGAGCCGCGCCGGATAATATGCGGCTGTGCTTTCGGACAAAACCTCGTATGTCGATCAAGCTCATCACCCCTTTGTGTACAATCTATGCGCATCCCCGAGCGGGTAGTATAGCGATTTTCGGCGAAGGACGGCGGCGGTTAATATCTTAAAAATTCCTAATAATTCTTGATTTCCACAATTATCAAAACTTTTTTTGATATAATCATGCTGTACCTAACCGCGAAACATACAGAAATGAGGTGTAAATATGAAACATAAACGAACTGCTGCGATGCTGCTTGCCGTCGTGCTGCTGCTCACGCTGTGCGCCTGCGGCAAGGGCGCGGCGCCAGATGTGACGCCCACGCCCGAACCCACCGCCGAGACGTTGAACTACGATGTGCCCTGCGCCGTCCCGGCGACCAACGTGTACCCGTTTGAGGGCGGCTGGAACATAAAGGATCTGGCGCGCATCGGGAACACGCTGCTGCTCGCCGCGTCGCAGAGCGGGAATTACCGCGCCGCGCTGGCCGATTATACCGTATCTGACGACGGCACGGTCAGTCTCTCGCCGGCGCGCGAACTGAGCGTACCCGACCTGACCGGCAGGGGAATGCCGTATATCTCCTGCGTCACCGCGGGGGAAGACGGCTGCTTCTACGTTGTTTCCGCGGAGCTGCCGAAGGTGTATTTCAGTGATGGTGCCTTGACCACTAACGACGGCTACACCGGCGAATACACCATATGCCGCTTCTCACCGGCGGGCGAACTGCTCGGCACCATCGAGCTGCATGACTGGGAGAACGGCGGGATAACCAGACTTGCCGCACTCTCGGACGGAAGGCTGCTCGTGTACAGCGTCGATTTCTTTGACATGAACAACTATGCAGAACGGAATTACTACATAGCCGCTCTTTCCGCCGACGGCAGCGTCAAGGCCGCCGAAACGCTTGACTCCGGCCTGTTCGGCTCCAAGGCAATCGGGGATAAATTCTACGGTATGTTCGCAAGCCTTGACGCGTCGAACGAGTATGTTGCCATCGATCCGGATACCGCTGAGGTCTCGCCGATAGCGGGGCAGGAGAACCTGCCGCATGACTGTCCGATCAGCTGGATCGAATCCTGTGACGAGGGCAGCGAGTGGATAGTCCTGATCGGTAGCGATTTTTACAGCATAGACCCCGCAGCAGGCAGCGCGGAGCTGGTGCTGTCATACGACGAGTTTGCGCAAAGCTCGCTTCGGATCGACGCGCTGTCAAAGCTTGGCGACGGGCTGTATGCCGTGGCCAATGGCGGCGACGCGCTGGTGCTGCTCCGCCGCGCGCCGATAGACAGCAGTGGGCGGCAGATCGTGAAGGTGGCCTGCTGCGATGCGGGGTTCACGGCAAATCCCGCGGTGCTCGCGCTCAACAGTACCGACGATAAATATTTTTATGTGATGACTGAGACCACGAAGCAGGAGCTGGCGCTGCGGCTCACCGCGGGCGATGTGCCTGATCTCGTGCTGATGTCTTCAAGCTATCTTGATGAGGCGGGCGACATGGTGAACACGGCCTCGAACGTCTTTGCTGATCTCTATCCGTATCTCGACGCCGATCCGGAGCTTGGGCGCGGCAGCTTCCTGCCGAACATGCTCGACGGACTCACAACGAACGGCGAGCTGCATGCGCTGTATAACTCGACCGAGATAATCTCTCTTTCCGCGCTTGAAAAATACGTCGGTGACGGGAAGAACCTGAGCATCGGCGACTACCGCCGCATCATCGCGGAAAATGACGAGCTTGCCGCGATGTTCGGCCCGTGGATGACCAAGAGCAACTTACTCGGCTGGATATGCTCCACCTGCATCAACTACTATGTTGATTACGCCAACGGCACCTGCGACTTCAACAATGACAGCTTCAAAGCGCTGCTTGAGTGGTGCAGCGAGATGAATCCGGACTACGAGGGCGAAGTGATGCCGGAGGGCTACGCGACATACAGTGAGGATGAGGCGCTGCTGCATCTGAATGATTACATGAACATCGGTACTCTGGCAAACTCCATGTACCCGATCAACGTCGGCTTCCCCAGCGGAGCGGGCAACGGCAGCTATTATTCCTGCGTCTATGCCATGGGCATGGCGATACCAGCGGCGGCGGAGAATAAGGACGGCGCGTGGAATTTCATCCGCAGTCAGCTCGTGCTACAGGCGCAGACGTGGTCGGAGGACGCTATTGCGAGCCTGCCCGTGAATATGGAGGCCATGCAGCGTGTCATAGACGCCATAGCCGTGAACGACCCCGCGCAGGCGGCGCGTCTTACGGAACTGCTGAACGGCATCACGACCGTTATCAGCGGCAGCGATGCCGCCCTGCGCGAGACGATTCTTGACTGCGCCAAAGCATATTTTAACGGCGACCGCGGTCTTGACGAGACTGCCGCTCTGATACAGGACAGAATGAGCCTGTACATGGCCGAGCGTTACGGCTGGTAGCCGAAAGCGCATGTAATAGAACATCCACCGGCTCATACGGCCGGTGGATGTTTTGCTGATGGCATTAGTTGACAATGCGCGGGAAGCGGTTATAATTGAAGCGAGGTGGAGCTGCGGATGAGAGCGAAATATTTGGGTAAGACGGAGTTCCTTGTCCTTACGAGCGGGAAGGTCTATGAGGTGCTGTCCGTTGAAAGGGACTGGTACAGAATAGTTGACGACAGCGGGGAGAATTATCTGTATCCGCCGGAGCTGTTTGAGCTTGTGAATGATTGAGAGGCGAAGACGGTGGAGGAAACCGGACAGTGGGAGTGCCCATTTTACCATAGAGCAGTTGGCGAAGACGAGTGTTATGACCTGCATCTGGTCGCAATGCGGATGTTTGAAGCACCCGAAATCGTCAGGGAAGAGGATTGCGGTTCGCTGAACGCAATGTGCGAAGAGTGCAAAAAATATCTTAAAACGGCTTCGGGTGAGATTAAGCTTTTCCGCCCGCGCGTGTGCGCCTGCTGCGGTAAATCGATCGTTGGATTCTACGGTGTATGCAGAGTGTGCGGCTGGGAGAATGACCCGCTTCAGAACGAGCGCCCCGACTATGGTGGTGGGGCGAACCGTATGAGCCTGAATGAAGCACAGACCGCATATTCGCAGGGAGAAGAAATATACTGAGGCCGGCGTAAGGCAGCACGAAAGGGGGGAGAAGGATTATGGAAGATGTCTATGAAATTGCATATAAAGAAATGGTATATAACATGATATTTGATACCATAAACGAACGCTATGCCGAAGCTCAGCAGGAGAGCGACGAGGATAAAGGCGACTTGTTTAAAGCAGGCCGCGCGCTTGCGTATTGGGAAGTGAGCGAGATCATAAAAAATCGCTTGGAAATGTTGGAGGATTGAAAGGGGCAAAAAAGCTATGGAAGAAGTGAGAAGCTGGGAATGTCCATTTTACCACAGAGTCGTTGGTGAAGACGAGTGTTATGACTTGTTCCTGATCGCCACGAGAGCTGTGCGGGATGAGAAACTGGTCAAAGAGAAAGACAGGGACGCACTAAGTCTTATGTGCGATGAATGCAGAAACTATCTCAAATAAATCAGCCATAGCAGGACTAAAAGATCTTGCTATGGCTGATTTGCATTTTGCACCTTCAAAACAAAATGGCTCTTGCGGAAATCAAGCAGCCCCTCGCTGCGCATCTTTCCAAGCTCCAGCGATAGCCCGCTGCGCTCGACGCCGAGATAATCCGCAAGCTGCTGCCTTGAAAACGGGATGTCAAATTCGTATTTCCCGAGCCGCTGCGCTTCTGCGGAAAGGTAGGACATGATTTTTGACCGAGTTGTGCGCTGCCCCATGTGCGTGAGTTTCTCGTTGAACCGCAGATTTTTCTCGGCAAGCTCGCCGAGAAGATTCCGGATGATCCGACTGTGGTGCGAACAGGCGGACGGACACACGTTCAAAATGCGCTTTACATTCAGAAACATTACGGTGACAGGCGTTTCCGCTATGACGCTCACATTCAGCCTGGAACCGATAGCGCAGGCATATGCGGCGGCAAAGGTCTGCCCCAGCCCTGCTTTGGAAAGAATATTGCGGTTTCCCCAAATGTCCTCCTGTATGACCAGCACAGTTCCTGACAGAACAAGGCCGATCGAGTCCGCCGTGTCGCCGGCACGCAGAACAAAGGATCCTTTCGGGAAGACCCTTTTTTCGGCTCTAAGGCAGGAGAGCATCACCGTCAGCTCCTCCTCGGAGATGCCGGAGAATAGCGGGGCGGAGCGGATAACGGAAAAAAATTCTTTCATAAAAATCTTCTTTAGTTTAAAATTCAACCGACTTGTTGATTTGATTATATTATAATCGAGCCACAAAAGCAAGGAGGTATTGCAATGAACCGGAGAATCATCGAGATCAATCATGATAAATGCAACGGCTGCGGAGCCTGTGCCGCCGCTTGCCATGAGGGCGCTATCGCCATGGTGAACGGAAAAGCACAATTGATGAGGGACGATTACTGTGACGGTTTGGGCGACTGCCTGCCCGCATGCCCCACCGGCGCGATCTCCTTCGTGGAGCGTGAGGCGGCGTCCTATGATGAGGCGGCGGTGCTCGCCAACAAGCAGAAGAAGATGCAGCAGGAGGGGATGCGCCTTCACGGCGGCTGCCCCGGAACACGGATGAAAACGATCCGGCACGCGGAGTCGGCAGATGCCAAGGCTGCTCCTGTTAAGGCGCAAAGCCGTCTTTCCCAGTGGCCGGTGCAGATAAAGCTCGTTCCCGTGAACGCACCGTATTTTGACAGTGCAAAGCTGCTCATCGCGGCAGACTGCACGGCCTACGCCTATGCCGCATTCCATGAGCGGTTCATCAAGGGGCATATCACGCTGGTTGGCTGCCCAAAGCTCGACAGCGTGGACTATTCCGAGAAGCTAACCGAGATCATCCGCAATAACAACATCAAGAGCGTGACCATTGTGCGCATGGAGGTACCGTGCTGCGGAGGACTGGAGCACGCGGCGAAAACCGCTTTGCAGAACAGCGGAAAATTCATTCCGTGGCAGGTCGTGACCATTTCCACGGACGGAAATATACTTGATTGAAGGAAGTGAGGAGCACGGGATGAATAGTAAATTGCCGATCAATCAAACTCCATACCAGTAATTCTAAGGTTTTTCTTGAAATCGGAAGATTATTACGCTATGCGGTGTAGAAAAACAAAAAACGCAGCCGCCGATTTGGCACCTGCGCAGGAGTGTATAAAAAATAAGCAGTCGTACAAAACGACTGCTTATTTTTATCCGCGTGGCAGCGGACAGAGCAACACGATACCAAAATCTGCGATGAGGATTTCTCCATCGCCGCAGGGTGTTCGTATAGCTCTCCTGTGGCAACAGTTGATAATAATGATACGGTTTCATAGGGTTTCAAAAGGTTTCACTTGAAAATGAAACCCTAACCACAAAAATGAAACCATCTGTGGGGATATTAGGGACCCATAAAGGAGATCAGGTTATATCCCTTCTCTTTGCCGACTTTGAGCATATACTCCATCCGGTAGAGGAAACGCTGATAAAAATCAACTACGAGCGCCACTGCGGTATCATCCTCTGTGGGTCTATTGGCATTGTACTCCGCGACCTCTTCTGCGGTTAGGTTTTTCGCATATACCAACTGGTAGGTTGCGGTGCCTCTCTTGATTTTCAGTTTTTGGGTGTATTCTGTCTCTCTCCCAGAAATCAACGCATCAACGGTATCCTCAATGTCCTTTAAGATCAGTGCCGTCGAATCGAATGTAAAAAAGTTATGCTCTAAGTACCATTCAAAGCCGGAAACATCTTTTCGCTTCTTGTTTTCTGTCAGTTCCTCATCGAAATATTTGTAGAGAAACGGTGTGAGGTATTGTGCAACGTCATCCTCTTCAATCGAAATCTCTGCGCTTCTCATTTCTGCAACGCTATCCAGATCAGCGGTGTTCTCAAAGTCAATGACCCGCACGGGCATAATCCAAAAATAAGACGAACTGTCATGACCATCGACAATGCCGATTTCTCTCTTGAAAATGTCTCTGCCGATGATGGCAAAAGAGAGATTCTTTATTTGAGTGAGAACCTGGTTGCTATCGTGGTGATTGGCGGTGGCATCTTCCAGTAGTTTCTGCAATTTTTCAAACGATTTATGGCAGATGTCCGACTCCAACAAAAGCCGGTGTATAGTATGGTAAATGGCATAGTCAGCCATATACTGTGGATAATCCTCTTTGAGCAAATCCAGCATATCTCTGATGCATAGTTGGGATGAATTGCATAAACGCATAAAATCCGTTTCCTTTTTTGGAAAAACACCCTTCATGGCATCAACAAGTTCTTCTCTGCTTACATCGGGGTAGTTGGAGACAGTAAGATAATCGTTTCCGGCATTGCTGTGTTTTCTCCACCATTTAGATTTGGGGTTGTAAATATAGTAAAGATACCCACCGCAGGTTATAAATATCATATTTTCTTCCGGGAACTTTACTGCTTCGATAGTATCGAACAATTTCATAGTTAATCACCAACCTTCCTTTTTAGGAATTCCATGTGTTTGCCCTCTTTGCGAGGCAAAACATTGTAATACAAAGGATTATAAATTTTATCCGAAAGCTGGATTTCGATGTCATAATATTCTGTAGCCACCATATACAAGTGTCCCTCTGGGAAATCAAGGCGTACTGCGGACAGATTATTTTGATCATAAATCCATGTGGTTTTGGCCGGTTGCTGTAATGGATACTGACGTGTGTATTCAGCAAGCAATTCCTTGGTACAAGGGCAAATACCAAACTGGTATCTGTCGGCTGTTCCAGGACGGAGATAGAGAAGGTATGCTGCATCATCACAGAAGAGGGCAATAGCATCCTCACTATATTCCGTGACAGTGCTGGCAAAGGTACGATCGCTTATGGCGCAGAAACTCTCGATACAGAGTTGCTCGACATTCACTTTTTTGCTGTCAGCCAGTATATCAAAAGCGCCGACTCGTTTTCCGTCCCCAATGTCGCGGCCTGCAAAAAACAGCCGTTTTCCGTTACTAAACTCGAAATAACAGATGGCTGTGCCAATGTACTGCACTTCTTTCAGCGTAGTACCAATAAGAGAGGAAAATGCTGTAGTAACATCTGCAAGGTCGTTCTTTTTGTCATCAGCGTATACCGGGTTTACCACAAAATCGGTATAGCAGCTGACTACCAGGGGCTTGTTCTCAAACCACAGGATGAGCGGTTCGGAATACACAGAAACAGCACCCTCGTCATATAGAGCAGGTTTGCCGCCAACATTGATGGCAGAAACAGCGGTAAGTGGTTTCCCAATACAAGCAAAGTAATTGTCTATGGCATTGTAATCCTTACCTGCAATATTAGCCTCTGTCATAGCATAATAGGCTTCAAGTGTATTTGCCCAGGCATAGTCCTTGTCCACCATCCAGGCACCAGAAAGTTTCCAGCTGATGCTTCCAAGCAGACCCTCTGGTTCTTCGTTGGGATCATCGCCACTGGTTTTGTATTTGACGGGGGCTCCGGCATTCATAAGAACCTTGGCAGCCTCCAAAACATAATGATCGTACGATGACCAACAAAGCGAATGAAGCGCCAGACCACCATTTAACCCGTCATTTGCAGAAACATCATAACCGCAAGCGAGAAAGTGGCGGACAACATCTGCCAAGATGAACCCACGCTTGTAAAATTCTCCATCCATAATAAACTCTGACAGAATTGTCTCTTCATAATGCTCATCATAGGCATTGATATCCTCTAAGCCCTTCAGAACAGAATCGAAAGCATCCCAATCTATAGGTGTTTGGTCTGTAATTGCTGAAAGTTTGCTGACGGAGTCGCTTATGATATTACTCATCGTGTTCACCTCATATCCGGCGTGATAAATGCTTTTCTTGGTTTACAATAGCATTCTATCACGGTAGGTGTCCTATAAAACGGACTTTAGTACAGTATATCATAACAATGTGAACATTTCTACCAACAAAAAAGGCGGGGCTTATTCAGCCCCAACCTCAATGTCTGTTCCGTCCTTAAAGCGAAATGTGATTCTGTTGTCAGCGTGTACCGTTGCTGTTTCCAAAAGTGTAATCCATAAAGCACACAATGAAACTATTCCAAAGTGTCGCTTTGCCGGAAAGCCTTGTGCCGCAAGTATTTTTGCAAAAAGAAAAAGGTTGATAGTTTCAAATACTTGCGTATCAAAACTATCAACCTTATTTGGTGGAGATGGGGAGAATCGAACTCCCGTCCGAAAGCATTTCAACAGGAACTTCTCCGGGCGCAGACGGTCATTTACATTCCCTCGTCCGCGCGCAGACCGTCACGCTCACGGACTTGGTAGCTTCATTATACATGGTGCGCTCAAAGCTTTGCGCGCTCACGTTCACCACTAGTCGACGCCCCGTCCCGAGCCGTGGTCCTCTCAGGCGGAACGCTCGCTAATTAAGCAGCGAGAAGAACAGTATTATCGTTGTTCTTTAATTTATAAAGGTTG